>Ga0116231_10001772_pt1 | contig 44870 bp, 29 predicted proteins | sample S1TSphgellanicum_2_FD_89695 | JGI IMG/M metagenome (GOLD analysis project Ga0116231, IMG submission 89695) | Host-associated microbial communities from peat moss isolated from Minnesota, USA - S1T2_Fd - Sphagnum magellanicum MG | ecosystem: Host-associated > Plants > Peat moss > Unclassified... | reverse complement strand
CAACCGGAAGTTCTTGATGTTCAACCACACCTCGTCTCCCACTTGGAATTTCACCTCTCGTCGGGACTTGTCCGCAAAATCCTTGTACCTTTTGTGCGCCTTCTCCAAGTTGGTTTTTGCCAATTCCTAAAGGCGCCGCCTCTCTTCATCAAGTTGTGTGACCATTGGCACTTCCCCAATTTTAGGCAATGGGCATGTAACTAGTTGTTGGTGTCCTCTAATAGGTTATCAACAATATTGTATTTGGTTTTCAAATAAGCTAAATTGTCTACTATTTAGAACCATGTCTGGGCAACTAAAGTTGTTTGCTCAAAAAAAAGTGTAACCTATTTCAGGCTTTCATGTTGAACATAGGTTATCAACGTCTTAAGAAAAATATAAACAAGTTTAGTCTAAATTAGTTCAATAGGTTTAACCTAAACTAGTTGAACCAATTTTGTACCTATTGATAACAGGTTGCTAGCTTGTTATGTAGGAGCAAAAGTTTCTAAAACACATAAAGGTCCTTGATTTGGTACTTGTTCAAAATTGGGTTCACTTTGATCTTCCATGAATTAGTCACTTTCTATCCTTATTGATTCGTCATTTTGTTGCGTAATGACATCAATTTCCATGTCTTCATCACATCCCTCCATAACCACAATTTGTTAACGAATGCAAGGTTTTTTTTTTTGGTGGTGAGCTGGTTGGTTATGGATTCAACTGGTCCTTGGGTGTTAACAGTTCAATTTGTACCTTCACCCATTATGACTATTGAACTAGTTGTTGCGATATGTTGGCCGAGTGCACCAATCATCATTCACTTATGAACTTTTCCTTGGTCACAACCTTAGGAGAGGGTTCTTCAAGTTGCTTTGTAGCAGTCTTCTTCTCCTCTTTCCCCTGAACTAGTTATGGTCTTGGATAATCAATAGGCATATCCTCCTCTAACAAAGGGAACCAATGTTGTAAACAAACCTCTATAACAAGTCTAGAGTAACATGTTGTTACTTTCCTATCAAGTGTTACTAACCCTGCTGCTATTCGATTTTGGTGCTCAGTCCACCGAGTCAGTTCTATTGACATTTGTGTCAACATAATAAAACACTAGTTGATCTTCTTCCCCTTGTTTGTGAAGTTGAGAGTAATGGCAATATGGTTGTTAAAATATGCTATCCTTTTCGTTGATAAATAATTTGTAGGATTATTATAAACTTGGCATGATACTCCTCTTTCATTTGGATAACATTCCATTGCTCTTTATTAACAAATGCATTTGGTCCAACTTTGTTCTTAAAGGCCACTTGAAGTTCTTTGGCTAGCATGTTTATTACATCAATCGCTCCTTTAGCACTGATGTTAAACTGCTTTGTGATTAATGTTTAGTTAATGGTAATTCTTTCACCACAAACAACCACCCAAATTCATCCATCCTCTATGGACACCCAAGTGTGCAAAAACTCCTTCAACAAGTCTGGTCATGGAATTATCTAATGAACAGCAAACAAGCCTCCCAAACCAGCTCACTCTACCCACTATTGTTCTTTGGATCCCATCCAAATCCATTAAAGCATTTTCTAAATTTCATTTGCTTCAACAAGTGCTTATTTCTAGGTTACATTAGCAGGTGAACTACCCTCCTCTACCTATTCTTTTCCCTTGCACCTCATCATGTACTTGGATCGAGACTTGGTAGTTACAACAACAGGTATGTCAAGAGAACCAACTTCTATGTCAAAAAATCCTCCTTCAACTAGTACTAATGAAAAATTTGCCAATTGTTTAACTTCAACAAGTTGCTTAGCTTGTTTTTCTTTCTTTGTAGATCTTCTTTCAACTTGTTCTTCCTTTTCAAAATCACCAATAATGACAAATGTAAATGTAGGCGATGCAGTTTGTATTTGAAAATCTCTCAATGTTTTTTCAAATCCTTTTCCCACAATGTGGGCACACCTCAATGCTTCAAAAATTTATTGTTTTACATCTTTCCCTTCCCTAGAACTCTCATTACTTTTTCGAAATACAGGAGGTGGCCTTAATGCAAGTGGTTCAATGTATATTGCTCTGGTTGCTCTAAAAGCTTCCTCTCTAATTCTTTGTAATTATCTTTCCTCTACCTTTTTTTCTTCTCTTTCTCTTCTCAATTCTACCTCCCTTTTGCTTACTCTCTCTCTCAACTAATTTAAGCCACTCATTGCCTCATTTTGATACAGCAAAGAATATAAAAAAATCTAGAATGAAAAAATGAAAAGACATTCCAAAGGACATGTTTGTTCTTTGTATTGTAACTATAAAGCAAAAAGTGGTAATGCTTGGAAAATGATGCAACTTTTATGGCATTCTTGCCTTAAAAAGTTGACACTTGTTATTAGGTTTATTGATATATCATTACTTCACACGGAATTAGGGCTAACAAGTTGGTTATTAACCAATTGCCTTGTTAACATGTTATTATCACCCATTTGAACCAATTTTGGTTTAAACAAATCATTGTTCGTTCTTCTTTCAGTTAGGTTGTTTACTATCAAACCTCTAATGTTAAACTAAATAGGTCCTTTGACAAACAAATTACTAGAATGGGTTATTTCAATCGATTTTTCATTTGACAAGTTATGAAAATAGGTTTCCTCAACTTTTTGAACTAGTTTAACAAGTTGTTATAATATTTCACCTACATTGATTACTTTGATAAAAAATCAATAAGCTTAGCTAAAACAAGTTGAAATGTTTGATCCTCTATAGACCTATAGGGTTTCAACTTGTTAGTGTTAATCTATATCGGGTAAGGATCAAATTTATGGATAATCACTAATAATACTATGTTGTTTGGTAGACAATATTGGATCCAATATGGTCCAAACCATCATATCTCAAACTTAGGGGAATGTGCTTTAACAACCCTTGGAAACCATAAAACATAATCTCTAAATTAATATTTTGTCTCAATGAATTTATCACAACCCTAACTTGGGCTCGCGACCATGACAAGGGCTTGCAAAGGTGCGGGTCAAAAATGAAGCCCAAAAGTCACATTTCATGTTCTTAGGAGTGTAGGATAATGTGAGGGAATGAACCCCCACACTCCCAAGTGAATTGCCACTTTGGGAGTGGGAGTCCAAATGAAAATTTCAAATTTTCAAAAGGCAATTTCAGGGGTCAAAATTCATTGGATTGAAGAGTTCTTTATATCATTGGAAATTTTCTGGAATTTAAATGTCTAAAATGAGCTCACCTGACCCATTTGGATACTTAAAACATAAGTTATGGCCAAAAGAACGGTCGGAAGTCAAATTGCTAATTTGACTCCCAACCACTAAAAGTCGAGAATTGCCCTTATTTACTTGCGTGTAGGTGACATGCCACATACCATTGGAAAGATCGTGACAAAAGGCTACAACTTTGTTTAAGACCTCATTTCAATCAAAGGTCTGCACAAGAAATTATGGGCCTCCAAAATCATGGGAGTCCTAATTTTGAGAATTTCGGGACTCCCAAGTTGGGAGTCCCAAGACAAAATGACATTTGAGTGCAAGCCTTATGGCTAGGCAAAGAAAATACTATAAGGGAGAAGGTAATGGCTTCCCCCAAGTTTGGGTCATGGTGAATCTTATGAGTCCATGTTTGCCCGTGGCTCGTCTATGCACCAAAAGTGCTCCAACTACGCACTAACCAACTTGTTGTTTGATTTGTGTAGGTCCATGTGAATATTTGACTCGCTTGTTATTCATCTTAGTCCCCATCCTGAAGCTCCAACACACCCTTTTACCCCTAGAGTGTTGCGAGCCAGGGAGCATACCCCAACTCCTTATGCTTCTATCATTTTCACATTTGGACTTGCAATTGAATCTATCAAGGAGCTTAGGGGTGCGTTAATACTAGTTTTAAGACCATAACAACTAGTTCCATTGGTTAAAAGCCATCAGGTCTTGTGTTATTAATCGGTTTTCCTATAATTTTTCTAGTTTTGATAGGCAACTGATTAGAATTCTAACAGGATTTGGATCATAGATTTGCCCTAGCTTAGATGGTAACATGTACTTTGTAAATAATAACATGTATAATCCATAAATAAGTTGAAATGGAATGTGATTGGTTCCAACCTTAAAAATAGTTTTGTAAAAGAATAAAGTTGTGGACACGTGTTCATCCTAATCATTCTAGTTTTCATTCACCAGTTTCATGAACAATGTACCAAAAACTTTGTTAATAAACTTAGCTTGTCCATTTCCTTGTGGATAATAAGTAGTAGAATTAGTATGTCTCAAGATGAAATGATTGGTTACATAACAAATAACATCATTAATGAAATGGGTACCTGATCTATCACAATAATAAATGGACAATTAAATTGGGTGAGAATATGGTCATATAAGAACTTTGCATTAATAATAGTTATATTAGTATGCAAAGCTTTGGCCTCCACCCATTTGGTAGCATAGTCAATAACAACTATAATGTACTGATTATTGCTGGAGTAATGATTCACCATTTAATAGGTCTGATAAAATCCAATCCCCATTTCTGGAAAGGGTTCTTCAGGCAAAGTAGTGATTAACTAACCCTAATGAGTTACCTAATCATTGGCACAAATCATAGGTTTGATAGAATTCATGAACATTTTTGTTCATGGTTGGCCATTAATAACCGACATCAAGGATGTTTTTCACCATGATGTTTGAAGAAAATTGTTTTCTACCAACTCCACTATGTAGTTCTTATGAAATAGTTGGCATCTATTCAAATTGCAAAACATAATGAAACTTGTTGTCTTGTCCAAATCTGTAAAGTATCATGTTTTGTAACATAAACGATTCAGTTTTCTAAACTAAATATTGTTTCTATGAAGTTGTAAATAGTTTTGGCATCATTCCATTTGACTAGTAATCATAAACATTTTATAACCACTTTGGTTGTAAAGTGAATAGGTTGAGCATCAGTGGTCTAATCAAGTACACCAACTAGTTTTGCTTGATTGGGCAATCTACTTAATGCATCTGCCATCAAATGGGATCTACAAAGCTTATAAATAATTTTGAAGTCATATTCCAAGAATAACAGTAACCACCTAGCTATTCAATTAGAAATTTGTGGTTTATTAACCAAGTACACTAGGGCCATGTGGTCAACATAAAATACAAATTGGTTACCCAATAAGTAATGTCTAAATTTGTGCAAGGCATAGACCATAACTAGGGCTTCCTTCTTAGTAGTAGTATAATTCCACTTAGTTGAGTTTAACAATTTGGAGGCATATATAATCAGTTGATCAAACTTACTAGTTGGGTTTTATGTTAGTATGGCTCCTATTGCTAATTAAGATGCATTTGTATGAACATGAAACTCAAGCTCCCAGTTTGGATTAGTCGAAATAGGGGCTTGAATATACTAGTTCATAATCTCCTCCTAAGCATTTTAGCATTCTTAAGTCCACTCAAAGACTTTAAACTTTTTGAATAGTTTAGTGATAGGTGACATGATTGAAGCAAAGTTTTTAATGAAGCACCTATAAAATTGGGCCATCTCATTAAAAACTTGGATTTCCTAGGGGGTAGTAGGTATTGGCATGTTTATTAAGGCTTAAACCTTTTTAGGAAGCATGACTTTGCCTTCTTTGGATACTATGAAACCTAAGATGGTTCTTGAAAACACCATGAATGCACACTTGTCTAGATTCAAATTAATACCAAACTCTCTAACTTAAGGAAACACTTATTTAGCTTCTTAAGGTGAGTTGACAAGTCATTGAAAACCATGAAATCATCAAGAAAATCTTCATGAATACACCAATGTACTCACAAAAAGCTTTGATTACTATCCTTGGATAGCAAATGGCATCACAACCCACACAAAAGCCCCCAAGTCTATCACAAAGGAGGTTTTATGTTAGTCTTTTAGTGTAATTGATATTTGATGATATCTTGAAAACCTGTCTAGAAAGGTATAAACTTTTGTGCTTAACAACTATGTTGATGATCTCATTCGTGAAAGGTAACGGGTAAGGTTCCTTCTTTATTGCTACATTGAGTTTCCTAAAATCAACATAGATCCTGACCTCCCCATTATTCTTAAGAATAACCACTATTGGAGGCAACTAGGTTGCTTCCTCAACCGGTTTGATAAAACCAACAACAAATAACTTGTATATATCTTACTTGACAATAACAGTATAATTGGGATTCAACCCTCGTTTGATGAGTAGGTGGTACTATGGTATCCAATTTAATCCAGTGTTGAACAATCTCTGGTGGAATACCCTTCAGGTCTTTGTATGTCTAGGAAAATGACATTTTTGAACTCTTTTAGAAGTTCAATCAATTGATCTGTGATAACAGATTCAAGTGCAAAGTTGATTGTCACCTGTTGCACATTCTCCTTGGTACCCAAATTGATTTTGGTTAATTGTTTTTCCTTAGTAACTATCCATCTTGTTATGCTTAGGTCATGTACTTGCTTTCAAACGAGTGTTTCATCAACAATCATCTCTCCAACCTTTAGATGCAAAAAAGGTTCAAGTAAGTGTTGCTTGACAATGTCAAATGGTATTTTAATTTTACAGCTAATACACCTACTAATTCAACAAGTTGTTTTGGGACCGGTTCTATTATGACAATATATGGTATGTAGACTAATTTAAGACAGGTTTAGTATGAGTTAGTACTGCTATGGTTCCTATTGAAAATAGGTTGAACTCGGTGGCAAACATCACATCCTTTTCTTCATTAGATATTCCAAAATGGAAATCATAACAAACTAAGACTTTTGGTTTTTTAGTTTGAACACCAAGTTTCTTGGTAACACGTATGGTTCTTATTGTACTAGTTCTTTATATGGTAACAATATTAGTTCCCCCATTGTGGGATATTTTTACATCTTTCAACCATGGGCATCCCATTAACATTGAGTAATTAGAATTTAATACATTATTGTTGATGATAGTGAATGTAACTATATAGGGAATTCCATGAACAAATATCTTGAAATCCTTAATAAGACCAAGTGATTTGGCTATGGTTTGATTTGCCATATGTAAATTATAAGGCATTGGATTAAGTTTTGACAGACCTAATTGTATTATCAAGTTTTTAGTAATGATAGTTACTCTAAATCCCCGATCAATTAGTAGATCATCAATAGAGTTCTTACCAACTTGGATTTGAATCACGATCATCTAATGATCAATAGCCATTGTTGCACATGGAAATTCAAATTGGACCAGTTGAACATACTTGATTAGTTTGAAAATGTACCATTTGATGTCTGGGACAATCTTCAAGAGTTGCCCTAAGTTGATAACATACTTAGTTTCTAGAACTTGAATGCTAATGTCTCTTCCAAAGTTTTCTCTAATGATATTGTTTGTGAAGTAACTGAACATGTTGCTTGCTAGTAACCAATTGACTTATTGGTTTTATTAGACCAGTCCAATTCAAATGAAGTGATCCATTTAAATCAACAAATACTTGTGACGTTAAGTCATTCCCTTGTAACTCCATGATAGTATGAACAAAGGAATCATGCAATTACTACTTTGTTTGCTAATTAGCTATTGCTTTTGCCTTCACTTGTTCATATTCTCTAAGAATTTATTATTCTGGTACTTGGTTATGTGTCATGACAACAACAATTACATTGATTGGTACATTATTAGGTTTAGGGTTTTTTGCTACTATAGTGGTAGTAGTGGTTGGCTTAATTTGGAAAATGTTCTGAACTTCTATCTTTTTAGGACAATTAGGTGCACAATGTTTAGAGCTAGAATAGATAATATAAGGATATTTTAATGGCAATTTGGTTGGCTTGATAGGTTGTGTAGTCACTTCAACAATTGATTTAGTGATGCGCTCCTAAATCCCCAGTTAGCCCAAGTTGGGGCTAAATCACTCGAGTTGCGAAAAGGTGGGGGACTAGGGGCACGCTCCAAGCTTCCAACACTAAAGGGGGTGAGAGGGGCATGCTGAAAGCTCCGGGATTAGACTAGGAAGAGGGACAAGCTACTTAGTTATTCGGTCCTGCATCCACATCCAACCAACAAGTTGGTTAGAATTCATTCTGCACACTTTAAGTGTTGAGACAAACCACGGGCAACCTTGGACTCACTTGACTGACCATGGCCCGGACTCGAGGGAAGCCACCACCTTCCCCCATATAGTATTCTCTGCAGCTCTAATTTAATGGCAATTTGGTCGCACTTGCATCCAAATGGTTTTTTTTCCCGGGACTCCCAAAGTGGAGTCCCAAAACTATCTCGGTTTGGACTCTCAGGACTTTGGGCGTTCATAACTTCTCGCCCCGAGCTTGGATCGGGACGAGGTCTAAACCAAAGTTGTAGCCCTCCTCAAGAGCTTTCCAAGTTGTGTCGCACTCCACCTACACGCACCGGGATCGGGTCAATTTTTGACTTTTAGTGGTTGGGAGTCAAACTGCCAGTTTGATTCCCGGCCCTTCTTTCGACCATAACTTGTGCTATAGATGTCCAAATGGCTCATGTGAGTCCATTTTGGACATCTACACTTCAAGACCTTTTCAATGATATAAAACACCTCAATGCGAGGTGTTTTGACCCCTGAAATCGCACTCTGAGTTTTCAGGAGTCCCAGGGGACTCCCAAGTCCCATTTTCGGGAGTGTGAGTGGCAACTTCACACTTCCCTCAAAGTGGGGTTGCGACATTTAACAACTTTAGTGGGTACAATAGGAATTTTTGGTCTTTTTTTCTTCCTGTTACAACAGGTTTCTTTTGCATGACCTATTTTACCACAATTTCAATAGGTTAATTGTTGCCTAGTAGTGGTATAAATGACTATGGGTTGTGCAATTGGTTTGGAATTTGGTTGAATTATCAAAGCATTGTAATTTGCTATGATTGGTTCACTTTCTTCATAATCATCGCAACTTCCTTATGCTTGATCAAGGTATTTCTTGTCATACCTATTGTCACTAATATAAGGTATGGTTGTAAACATGTTCTGAAAATAGTAGTAAGGAAAACATTAGTAGCTTTCCCTTGTAAATAATTAACTAGTTTAAGCAAATGTTTGTAATAGACTTCTACTCATTTGCCAACTTGTTATTGGAAATTCCTCAACTACATATAGACTTCTTTGTCATTCTTCACAATTTGGAGGTGCTTGCAAAACGCTTATTCCAATTCATCAAATGTGCAATTAGGATGATCTTGTATGACGTTTTCACCCCACTTTGAGATGTTGTTTTGTAAAGTGAAACCAAACAGGTTGATGATATATTTCGCTTCCACAGTCTCACCATTGGCTTTGATTACCTTCTTGAAAGTTTACATGTGAGCATCAAGATCAGTCACCTTCACATATGTGGGATATTGAAGCTTTTGATATGGCAATTTATTAATTAGTTCGGATCGAACTATAATTGGTTTCAACATACCATGGTGGCATGAATATCCTTGGATTAGGTGCTTGCCATCCATATAATCCAACATGTGGATCAGGTTGTGGTCCTCTAGGTGTGTCTCAATTAGGTGATCCTCCATTAAGCAAACCTCCAAACGGTTCTCCACTTGGTTATGTTTATAAATTATCCTTTTTGGGCTATTGGATAGGAACACCATTACCATAGACAAATAGTGCAATGGTAACATGTATATTAATGGGTAGAATTGTTGCCAATGTTTCTGGAACAAGTAAACCTCTTGCAATTAGAACTAGTTGTTCTAGTCTAGAAATTGGAATTTTGATAGGATACTAGTTCTGCATCAATTGCTCAATAAATGGCATTAATTCTAGTTGAATAACATTGGCTGCACATCCCTTCTTTCTCCTAAAAATCAATGGATCAAGTCCTTTGATTCCCAAATCGTACATTGAGTACATGTTAAGATCCATAAGTAAAAATGATGGAATTGTATTATACCACATCATGTATAATATTATTTTAGGTTGCCTTGCTATCAGTGGTGTAACAAGTTGTGGCCAACCTAAATGTTGACTAACCGATATTGGGTTGGTAACCAAACTTGGTTGTGTTTGAGTTTGTTGTACATGTACACCAACATGTGTCACTAGTGTGCTTAGTACTATAGGCTATAGAGAAGTTCTAAGTTCTTTTCTCATTAATGTCTTCAATTTATCATCCACAAAGGGACAATTATTGAACTCATGTCCAACCTATTGACAATATGCATAGGTTAATGCAATTTCAATAGTGGGTTGGGTGGTTGTAACCAGTATACTTCGTTGAACAAATGGTTGTTCAACAGTTCCCATGATAGGTACACTTAACTACACACCTTGAGTGATAGGTTGTGTTTGTTGAATAACAACAGGGGCCTGTGACTGCTTCTACTAGTTCTATAGGCTTTTGAGAAGTAGATATATGTGAAGGTCTTTGCTCCAAGTTATGTAGTTGCTCCAATCAGGTTAAAAGTTGGGTGCGTTCTAATTCGGAATCTATTGTGGTTGGATTCAAACTAAGAACTAGTTCAAATGTATAATAACCAACAACATATGTTGATTGAGAAAGCATAGTTGTTTTGGGAATGTAGTAATTGAATGCCGTAAACTACCATCTTTGTCTTGTAAAGGTTACCTCATTAGTATGTTGAACAGGTTTGGTGTTTTGTCTATCTAGTTGTGCATTTGACCTTCGTTGTTGGGATGACTACTAGGGTGTCAAAAATCAACCAATTGAAGGTACTTGTGGTTCCTTTCTTTCCTCCTATTTAGTGAGTATTTGATGAAAAGGTACATTTGCTATAACAGGTTGTTGAGGCTCATTACTAGGAGCTTCAACCGGTTGTATTCCTTTGGCTTGAAAATGTGGTTGTTCTTGTGGTTGAACCACCTCACAAATAGGTTGTTATAATGCTTTGATTCTAATCGCCTTTTAAGGCCCCTTGTGATTATTCTTCACTTCACACAAAAATCACTAATTTAAATTTTTTTTGGGTCAATGGGTTGCTAAGAAAAAATCAGGGATCAACATGAAAATCCAAAAATTCTTAATTACTGGTTTGTAAAGAAAAACAAAAAGTATGCACACACAAGATTTAGAAAATTACTAAAACTTAATACAAATCCAAACCTAAAATATCAGAACAAAACAATTACTAAAAACTAGATAGTGTAAACATTCTTTTGTTCCCACTTTCGTTCTATGAACACTCTATGGTTGCCAAATGTTAAGGGTTTTTTTCTGTCCCTTTAGTTTCAAATACTCTTACATTCAAAGTTTAATTTATTGAAATTATCAATAGTTTTCTTCAAATTTGAATATGAAAACACAAGAAGCATTGTAGTCTCTTCCTTATTCATCAAGAACAACATTTCTAAAGCTTGCATTCCAAAAACACAAAGGAAAAGCATCATAAGAAAATTAAAGTAAAAACTTTTTTAAAAATAAAAAACTATTCAAAAGTTATTGAAAAAAAAGAAAATTATCTAGATCTAGGTCTAAGTCCTCCTAGTTACACCAATTCATAATGTTGTCTCAACTTAAATAATCATTAACTAGTAAAACTTTAAAATCAAAATAACAAGTTACTAGTCACAAGTTCAAATCAACTTGTTTTGTTAATCAATTGGTTACTATAACATATTGGTTACCAATTTTTATAATAGACCGGTTAACCTAAAACCCATGAACCAAAAATTAAAATAGCCTTAAGTTATATTGCTTCACTAGTTACCAATTGGTTTAACCAGTTATTATATACATACTAAAAAATTGGGTTAATAGGGGTGTTATGTCTTTGAAATTCAAGAGCCTCGCACTTGTTTGTAAGCCCAAGTGCAGTAATGCAACTTGGGTGGGCAACTACAAAGGTGGCCAAACCAATTAGGGTCCAATTAACACAAGGAGCTGCAACACTAGTAAGCAAGCTAATGTTGGGGGTTGTTTTGGAATGTGGCAATGCGAAGTTTATGAAGAATGTCATGGTCTACACCTTTGATGGCATTGAGGCCATTTTAAGGAACACCTTTTTAGATGTTTACCATGCAAATGTTTTGAAAGGAGGCTATAAGTTAAGAATCATTATTGGGCTAGCAAATAGATTTGTTAAATCAAAAGTTGAATACTAGGCTAATTTAATTAAGGTGAGTAATCATTTGGTCTTTTCACAAGAATTTTAATTTTCAATTTTTATTCCTATGGATGAATTTAATGCCAAGTTTAAAGCTAAAGGGGTTAAGTCTTGGCCTATTTGCATTTCCAATGCAATTAATAAATTTTTGGACGTCCTAGCGGATGAGTTTCCTAAACATCTACCTCCTTTTTGCAATGTGGACTATAAAATTGAGGTGGTGTTTAGGTCAACACCACCTTTTAAGTTGCCTTACCAACTTATTAAAAAAGAACTACATGAGTTCAATGCTCAAATAAAGGACTTAATGGAATGGGGATACATTAGGCCAAGTAAATCACCTTATGGTTTGCCCATTTTATTTGTGGACAAAAAGGATGGAAAATTATGCATGTGCATAGATTACCACACCTTGAACAAAATCACCATTAAAAACAATTACCCTTTGCCTTGAATTCATGATCTTTTTGATTGTTTAAATGGGGCTTCTTATTTCACCCACATCAAGTTGAAGTTAGGCTATTTCAGATTTGCGTTGAATACACAAATGTGGAAAAGATGACCATGAAGAAAAGATATGATTCATATGAGTTTTTGGCTTATGTCATTTGGGCTATGTAGCACCCCATCCATTTTCACAACTTTGATGAACTCGATCTTTCATAAGAAGTTAAATGAATTTGTGATCATTTACATAAATGACATCTTGGTGTATTAAGTTTGCAAAAGCACATGTGACACATTTAAAGTTTGTGTTGCAAAAGTTTAAAGAGAAAAATTATACGCCAATTGGGTAAAAAACAAGTTTGCAAGTCCGAAAATGAACTTTTTGGGACATGTGTTGTTCTGGGAAGGGGTGAGGCCTGACCCAAAGAAAATCGAATCAATTAGGGAATGGCAAAACCCGGTTTCTGCCAAAGGGATTAAGTCATTCATAGGATTAACCAATTTCTATAGGAAGTTCATAAAGGACTTCTTGGCCTTGGTAAAACCGTTCACCAACCTCCTAAAGAAAGAGGGATCGTTTGAGTGGAAGGGTAAACAACAAAGGTTGTTCGACCTTTTGAAAAGGAAGTTATTATCAGAATTGGTGTTATGATTCCCAAATTCTACAAAACCATTCAAAGTTCATACATATGTGAGTGGGTTTGTGATAGGCAGGGTTTAAATGTAGGAAGGACACCCAATCACCTTTGAAAGTAACAAGCAGGTGAGGGGAGGGGGGGTAATTGAAATGGCTAACTCATGAAAAGGAGTTGTTTGTGGTAGTGAGTTGTTTAAAGGCATGGCAACATTACCTAGGCTTTCATAAAACCAAATTTTTTAATAATAATATTTCTTTGAGATATTTTGAGATTCGACCAAAGGCCATGGTGAAGCAACTATATTGGCAAGATACTTTGGCACTTATGGACATCGAGTTGATCCATAAGTGTAACAAAGAGAATGTGGTGCTAAATGTGTTAAGTCGCAAAGAGGAATACCAAGGGGAGATGCCTTGGGGAAGTACTCAAATTCTTCGAGCCATGTAATTTGTCAGAGAATGATCTAGAGACAAAGATACAAGAGGCGTATGTGGAAGATCACTTGGCACAAAGTTATTTCAATGATTTGCACTAAAAAAAAAGTGAGAAGGATCACCCTTTTAGATGGAATGCTAAGATGGAAACAATCATGAGTCTATGTGTTAGAGGGAAAATTGTTCATGAAAAAAGTTAAGCAAGAAATGCATGATGCGCCCATGGCGGGACACCATGGTGAAAAGACAACAAACGAGTTGTTTGGGAAAACTTTTTACTAGCCTAAAATGAAGGAAGATGTAAAACACTATGCCTGCACATGTGTGAAATGCCAAAGTAACCAGTCAATACATAAGAAATTTTTTTAGGTTGTATAGACCCTTCCCAATTCCTTTAGGTTCATTTGAGAACATCTCAATGGATTTTATGACATGTCTCCTAAAATGGGAGGGGATGAATGCCATCTTTGTGGTGGTAGACAAGTTTTCAAAATTGGCTAAGTTTGTGTTGACCCAAACAAAAGCCACGACAACAAGGACGATAAAACTATTTTTCAACATGTGGGTCTAGCATAATGGTATGCCGAAGGTCATAGTAAGTGATGAGGATGTGAAATTCACGTCGAAATTTTGGACACTATTGATGAAGACCAAGTTAAAATTTAGTACCATTATCCATCCACAAATCAATGGACGAACTAAAAGAGTGAACAAGATATTGAATCAATATTTCCGTAATTATATCACTAGTGATCATAAGGATTGGGGTGACCATCTAGGTATGGCGGAGTTTTGCTATAACTCCATAAAATAATTGACCATAAAAATGAGTCCCTTTGAGTTGGCCCTAGGAGTTAAAATGAAACAACCCATGGATTTAGCCATTCTTATAACAAGAAGCATGTGCCATGAAAGCGGCAAGGAGGCTGAAGAGATGGCAAAAAAATGTGAAGAGAGGAAAACATGAGCCATCAAACTCTTACAAAAGGCATGGGTTAGTTATGAAAAACAAACTAACAAGTTGCAAAGGCACATTGAATTCAAGGTGGCAAACTTAATGTGATTAAATATAAGAGACTTTAAGATGCTTGAAACTTTGGCGAATAGGTTTGTCCCAAAGTATGTGGGTCTTTATAAGATCATTCATAAACCCTATCCCGATGTGTACACTTTATAACTACCAACAACGTTGGTAGCCCACATGACCTTCCATGTGTCTAAGTTGAAGCTACTTCATGAGGATAATAAAAAGAAGGATCGGAAACAAGCCTATCACCCAAAATTCAACCTGATTGAGCACAAGTTTGTTAGGGAAGTGAAACATATTTTAATTGTAAGGTAGATTAGGTGAATTGGCAAGTAATACTTAGTCAAATGGAAAGGATGTCACTTGAAAAAATCATAGTGGGTGAAGCCCACTCATTTAGACCACTTGCTAAAAATGGTTGAAAAGTTTGAATCGGAGCGTGGCCACGAAATGGGGAATAGGAAAGCACATAAATACAAGTCCAATACATTAGTATAATGTTGATGAGGACATCAACCTCCAAAAAGTTGAGGTTGAGATAAAACCTAGAAGAATGGACGTATATCTAATTGAAGCTGAGGCAAGATGGTAGTTGATTTGAAGTCAAGGTGTACAAAATGGGGTGGACCATGGAAGAAGTAGGTGAGGGTTGAGTTGAGGTGATGACAACCAATGAAAATGGACTTAATGAGTTGAATTCGAAAGAAAAAATTCTAAGGGCTTAATTAGGTGAGATTATGGTAGTGATGTGCGTGCATTAAATGGAATGTCCTCAAACTGATAATAAGCTTGTGGGGGTGAGGTTTCTAGTGCATGGAATTGAGAACCATGTCCTTCTAAGGCAAAGGGAACCCGACTTGTCTAAGCCCAAGTTGATTCTAGTTATTGGTGCGTTTTATAGTCATACCTTGGTGTGGTTGCCCAGGGTCACCAAATGAACATGCCTAGGCATGAAATTTAACCTTCAAATGTTTTGAGGGTGCCCACAAAGGGGGAATGTCACTTGGTGAGAGAGTGAGCCTAAGAGGGGTGTAATGTGGCTTAGGGGATTGACACAAAAACATATAAGAAAATTGTTTAAAAATCCTCTTGCATCTAATAGAAAGAGTTTGGGATACAAACTATACTTAAGTCAAGAACTAATTACTTTCTTAAAGGCTTGAGGTAAAAGGGTGGCAAAAGGGGTGGACTTGCTATGACAAGGGCAACATGTTATTTGTGTTTACAAGAACATAGACCTCCCGAAGGTGGGGGTGAATCACATGCCCTTTCACTTAAAAGATGTCTTAAGTGGATACGGGCTTCATATTGGGACCACCTTAGTGAGGCACTAAGGCGGTATGAGAGTTAGGCCAAAAATGGCTCCGCAAGGTTTGACTCTTCTAGGAATTGTGATATGTTTGGACCTTGAGGTTTGGATGGGCTAAGGTGAGAGTTCAGGCTTTTGCCGGCCAGAAAGATGATTAGACGTTGTCTTCGAAACTATAATGCAAGGCATTATCCCCTTAAAGCCCTCCATGGATGATCAAGTGTTGTCTTGGGTTGCCCAAGGGGGTGAGCTCGCTAAAGTGCCTAAGACGGTTAGAAGTTGTCCCTTTAAAGCTTCAAGGCCGCCAAAAGAGGGTTGGCCCCAAGACGACTCAAGTCATTTTGACTTAAGTGATTTGGACCAACTCTGGGAGTTGGGTCCTAGAAGGCCCCCAAATCAACATGAGGCTAATTTGGCTTTAAGGCCATGTGGGCCAGATCTGGGAGTCGAGCCTTGGCTGGCTCCAGTTAGACTAAGACTTGAGAGCAAGGTTTAGCAAGTCTAAATAGTAAGTCTAAGTCCATCTTGAGTGGTTGGGACTTGGGGACTAACTAAGTGTGATGTGAGGTGCGCAAGTAACTACGAACTAAAGGAACGGACACAAAAGGAGCTTTGATGAAACTGAAACACAAGATGGCAAGCAGAAAAAGGCGTGTCAGTCCACCTCCTACAAGTAAACACCATTGTCAACAGGACCTTTTTAATCACCTCTCAAGTACCTTTGGTAGTCTCTCACCAAGTCCTAAAGACCCGTACAATTTTTGTAGTGTAGTTTGAGCGCACCTTACATACAGCTCATAATCTTTCCTCCGCAAAGAGCAGGCACTTTGAAAAAGAAGCAGGTGATACTTTTTTGAGATGCCTTCTTTCTTTCTTTTCCCAGTGATACCTGATGGCTACCCACTGAGTATCATGGAAAACAAAATTAAATCCTTTTGAGGTCCCAGAATGGGCTATACCAGTGACCCATCACTTGGCAGTTCTTTCAGCCACACGGTTCTCACAAAAGGTGATATCCTCCTCTGATTTTCAGGCTGAGAACTGGCCTGAAAAACCTGGAAGAGTGTTGTGGGGGATTCTGATACCCGCTCAACACGGGCCAATACTCCTTGACTCTTGAGTGGAAAATAAATTAATGGATTGGATGGGGGGTGGGGTGGAGGGTCCAATGCTCTTACCTGTATGCTATACTCTAGTTGGTGAACCTATAGAATTGGATGCTGCTGCCATGCAGTGGGGACCATCAATGGACGAATTTGGGGCCCCCATTGGTTGCTAAGTACAACATTGGGCCCTAATGGGGAGCTCCAAGAATCTGAGATGCCCTTACTGGGGTGCTTTAACTACCCACATTCGTGCTGAGGCCATGGGTACCCAATAAAGGGCTAATAAAACAAATGTCCCACAGCCTGGCTGGGATCTCTCTTCTCATCTCATCTCTGCCAGGTAGGGACCTCTAAAGAAAAAGAGTTTGGCCCAATGTAGGCAGTGTGTTCTTTTGTGACAAATTTTTGCATCATTGAGGGTAAAAATTAAAACTTAAAAATTAAAGAAAAAAAGCTGGTATATTCTGTTACATTTCTTCACTTTTTTATCAATAAAAAAAGTACTCGATTAATAAACTAGGGAAATTTTGGTTTTTGAAGAAATGTCATCATGTTTGGACTACCCACAAAAAGTGATAGGAGAAAACTTTTAATAGTTCTTTTTTCATACAATAAATGCTAAATCTACCTTGGGATGCTCTTCTTTCCTCTGACTTAAAAAACGTTTGAAAAACAAATAGTAAATAAACACTGAGGATTGTAGTACTTTTTAGTGTTTTCTAGCAATATTATTCTTTTTTGTATTTTAGGGGAACATGATTGAGATTTTCTGCACTTGTCACATTACAGTAAAAAAAACAGACATGATGCATAAAATGCAAAGAGCTCTATAATGGGTTGAAACAGGTATCTTTGGTGCAGCCTGAATTCATCATCATCATCATCCAGGGACCATGCCAACGGTGTTTCCTTCAAACACAACAGAACCCAATAACTTAACAAATCAATATAGACAGGCGAATCCAACTGCACACTGTGTGTTTTTTTTGGAGGTGTCCCCACATTCTCAGGCAGCAGCTTACACAGTTTGCAATTGCTGCTGCTTCCTCCTCCTCCCAACAACCATGGTGAAGTGATGAGAGGTGGGGTTAGAGTTGGGACTATGGTGATTAGCTCTTGACCCCATGGTCATGTTATGAGTGATGGATGACCTCCAAAGTGATTCCATGCGATGTGCTCATTAGATTAGTTGAAAAATTTGCTCCTTTCAACACTCTTGATGGGTGTTGAATGGGTAGCAACTTTTGGACATACATTCAAAGTAAAATAAGATCAATTCAAAGAACATAAAATCATCAACAACATCAAGATCATAGGAACACAACTAGTACAAGGACCTTAAATACCCTTTTAGAACCATAACCACCATTGCCATTTTGCCCTAATCTCATCAAGGCCATTTAGTGCTTAAAACATACTAGATAATAAAAATCTAGCCTCAAAACTAAAGCCAATCATTGCCAATGAACTTGATTTCATATTTTGAAACAAAAGCCAACAAATCTCACAATAATACAACAATTGTCACTTAATCTAGTAATTGTGAAGATGCAAACTTGTAGATGCATAACCTTCAGTGACCTTCCATCCTTCACATTGTTCAATAGGTGTCCTGCTCTCTTTAGGAGTGGCAATCACCATCATCTTCATTCTTCAACTAATTTTTCTTTAAATCCCAAAACTCACTTCACAACACATTACAAAAAAGAAAAAGGTGTCAATTACCTCTTCCATAACCTCATGGAAACCTTAAACCCTAACCAGTGTATTCAAAGCCTAAACCTAACGAGAGTTCAGCTCTCATGTGGTCATTTTCTCTCAACAACTAACCTCCAACCTAATCTTAGCACCGGCATGAATTAGGCAGTCTCAGCCAGTGTTGTGCAGTTATTTGGAATTATAAAGAACCCTCAGTTTCAGTAGTGTCTAAAATATTTCAGAATAACAGAACCCTTGAACCAGTATCCACCAGCCCACCATGAAGGATGAATGAATGATAAGTAATTAGGGAACAGTTTTCTGTTGGGTTCCAGTTCCCTAGCTAACCATGGTGGTTAACTCACTTTTTTTCCCCCTACCTACCTGCTAACAACTCACAAGCAGGTTGTTAGTAGGTAGGTAATAAAAACAGCCCTTTAGCTACGTATAAACCATCTACTTACCTAGAAGTTGTCTATTTTCCTACCTATCTGCCTATATATGAGATCTATTTCCTACAGAATTAGTTACCAAGATGAAACCAAATGTTAACTCAGTTGAGGTTCATCCACAACTGAGTAATAACGGGATATCCAGTGGATGGTGCATGGTGGGTACCGGTTCACGGTGCACACGCACTTTGGGCCCACTTACAGGGTGTTAACCAATGTTCCAGTTCAGAATTGCCCTAACCTGGAACTGCATCATAGCGGGCCCACTAAACAGACTGACCCTTTTGGATAATATTTTAGATTTATTGTATTATTTTGATGAAAAATTTAAAAGTGTTAAATATATACGTAATTTAATTTTTAATTTTTAATTTTTTTTTAATAAATTTTCTTTTAGGGTTGACCATTGAAATTCCTGGAGAATGGTCCAGTGTCTACATGCAGTTGTATCTACTATTCACTTCCACATGTGACATGATGCATGGCCAGTTGGTGCCAAAAAACAACAAAAAAATCTTGTACCATGCGTATGGCGTTTGACCAGGCCTAAAGTAAAGAGAAGAAAAGCTCCAAGGTTTGGGCCTTAATCAACAAGGTGTCATAGACACATGGGCCCTTACCCATTTAAAGGGATTCAAGAAGGAAGATGTAAATCAATATGTTGTGTTTTGAATTGTGTATTCAATTTATGGTAAGGTAAATTGAGGAATGGAATTAAGTAATTTGAATGCAATCTATACAAATATTGTCCATAGGAGGTGGTTTTAAACAAACTTTATTAATGAAATTTATGTCTTTGCAAGTTTGTGAAACAATTTGAAACTTATTTAAAATGTTGATGAAATTTACAGCATTTTGTTGCATAACTTGTTTTAATTCACAACGTTGAACATTTTCATGCTAGAAAATTTGTATCTAAACTATTTATTCCATTAGTTTGTGATTTGAAAATCCAAGAATCTCGAACTAGAGGAGCTTGGTAACAATCTCATATTATTGTAACATCAAGACCACCCATGAATTGATTATGTGTTAGATTTTATAATCTATGATCAACAAATGATAACATTCTATTACCAACTAAAAATATTTCATTTATAACTAATAGTTGTGGTTGATCATAAAGGTTTAATATAAAGTGTCATATTTTTCATCATTTAATGCTTTTAGTTCATTGAAGCTTTTGTTTAAAAAAATATAAAGTGCAAAATGTATAGTTATATCATTGATGTAACTTTTTTTTGTGTATATTAATTTCATGATTTTAGGTTTTATAAGGGTTAGTATTTGGCCTATATTTTATATAATATGTTAACATGTTTTGTATGATGGAAATTAATGTGGTAGTTTCCCTTGTGCATGCACCCCTCACTAAAACAAATGTAATGGCATTGATGGATGCTTGAGTTTTTTGTAAATAATATCATATATTGTAAATTTTTGTTGTCATTTGATTTTCTCATGTCTATTGAAAATTCTTCATATGGTAGCCATTCATGTGCTTGTTGACAACAATTGCGAATTAATGTTTCATTTGTTTGATGATTTTTTTTTGCTTTTGATACATGTTCATACATTAAATCATAAGGTTCAATTTCTTTCATGTAAATTTCAATAATTCATTTTTTTGAGATTGGTTGCAACAAAATTATTTCGTCCAAATTAATGTTTTCCCATTTGTGTATTTCATGCATTTTACTATATTGTTGTACTTGTGATTGTAAACTATCCCATTCATTAGTATATTCATTCAAAAGATTAAAGTTATATACAAAAAAAATTACATATTTTTCAATATCATATGTTTGATTTGTATAAGCATCTTTCCACAAATTATGTCCACTTTTTGAATTAGTTCCTAAACCAAAAAAGGTTTAAATAAGAGTAACAATTTTCTATAATGATTATTTGGATCTTTGTGAAGATTAAATGAAACCCATTGAATAATTTTGTTGCAATTATGTTTTTTATGTGTTCACGTATCATAATTTGCAACAAATTTTACTCAACATATGATTTTTAATGTTTGATGTCAATTTTTGTATTTTTCAATTAATGATTTACCATGGATTTCTATTGAGTTGGAGATAAGTTATGTAGAATTTTTGATAATAAGACAAAAGTTTTATGATGTTCTTTAAATGTGTTTATAAATTGAAATGATCTTGTTGAATGATAAAATGGAATAGATAAGGATATGTTTACTACTTATTGAATCAATAATTATTGTGCATTTAAAAATGCATTAGCTAGTTTATTAATACATTCAGATGTTTTAATATTTTTCACATTTACATTTGTCTAATATAAATTAGATTTCTTGTGTCACAAATTTATTTACTTTTGGTGATAAAAAGTGCAATAACTTGTAACATGTGAGTCTAAAATAAATTGTGCATTTGTATTTGTTTCCCATAAAGGTCCTCCATATATGTCGAATACATCTATTTGTATATAATTTTATTTACATTTTAAAAAAAAATGTTGGCTTGCATAATGTGAATCATGATGCAAACAAATAAGTGTTTTCATTTATTTTCAAATCTCAAGAAATTCATCAAGTGAAATTAAAAACCTAATCCCACATCAACAAGTTTGAATTGTTTTTTCTCATGGATTTGATGTACCATGTTCTTCATTTAAAGGCAATAACATTTTTGTATATTTCATTAGTGGTTTGGGATATTGAAATTTACAAATTGGTCATCATATTTTTTGGCATGTTCATTTGTGCTAATGTATTTGTGCATTGTGAAATTTGTTTGATCAATTGTTAAATATTTGTCAATAAAATTATCAATTTTTTCATTTGAAAAAACTTCAAATCAAGGAGGATATTTTGACCATAATATTCCTTCATCATGAGTTAAACCTCTTAATTGAAACTTTGTTACAAAAAAAATCTTCTATTTGACCAAATAGACTATTAGAATTTTTAATATCTTTTTGAAAATTATTCATCATGTGTCTATGATAATGTATACCTTCAATAGGATAATTTTGAACAAGATCCCTAATGTTCAAAAAATCTTTTTTTTTTGTTTTCACATTCTTACCAACATGTTGAATATGTAAATGTTTTAAGGTTTTTACAATACTTTAAGGTAATTATTTATAGATGTGACAAATGTCACAAAACAATTTGGAGGTTCAAATTGTTTAATCATTGCGAAAAGATCTTTTTAAAAATGACTCAAATAACCCAAAAACGTTCTTATATATCTTAATTTTCTATGACCTAAATTAGACTTAAAAATTTTGTTTAAGTTTCCATTATTTGACACATCGCTTGTTGTAAAAGTTTAACATACTATTTTTTCCTTCTAAACATGAATCCATGCATAAAACAACATGAAATGTATTAGAATTTTTATTTTTGTAAATTAATATAGCAAATATATGAAATGAAAACGTTTTATTTGTAATTGTTAATTTAACTTGTATTATTTTTTAATTTGAACATCAAAAAATTCAAGATAAATCATTTGATGAATGTTATTTTTTTTATATGATAATTTTATTTTTTTCAAAATGAATATTAATGTGATGATCAATTGTTTTACATGATATTGTATTTTGCTAGACATTGATTTGACAAGTTTTCAATTATGTTATCAAGAACACATTCAATGTTTTTTGAACAAATGTCAACCACATTATATTACATGTATGTTATAAACCATTTAGTTGATACCATGTTTGCCATCGCAAGCTAGTTGACTGAACTTTTGATGCAAAGTAACAAAAGATCTAGACAATCTGTGGTGTAATAATGACTTGACAGATGGGTATTGTATCCACATCCAATGATTCTAATTGTAACCATGATAGGCACTTGACTTGAAATCCAAGATGCAAGTTGCAATTCTTTCATTTAATCCTCTAAATGGGCATGGAGATGAACACAACTTATTCTAGGTGTGTTGGTGGTGGCAAATGTGGGTTATTCCACAATTTGTTGTGTTAAGCAAAACATTATGGCCTTTCCCACCCCTCTAGATTGATTGCAAACTTAATTTGCTAATTGTTAAATGATTTTTGTGTCCACGTCCATGTCAAACACCTCGTCCACATTGTATGGAACCAATGGTTGCATAATGGGAAGTTGAATGATAGTGAAACTTGTCACCATCACTATCTTTAAATCCATTTTTTGAAAGGGGGACAATGATTTGGTTTATGTTACTAGTTTGCATTTGACTACCCATAGTGGAAGTGGCCATTTCATCATTGGCCTAAAATTAAATGATAAAAAATGTACTTAATCCACCATGATTCATTGTAGTTTTTGTAGATAGTCCGATGTGCAAATTACGTGAATGGTTTAACGCATGCATGCTCCATACACACCAAGAAGATGGTTGAAATAACCACTTCACCAAAATTTAAGAAAAGGTGGACCCAATGTAATTCAATTAAAGAAATTTAATCTTTTTAAATTGAGGTTTTTAGTATTTACTTGCGCACCACATGAGCTTTATGTTCCTCACCTATGTACCACGGAAAAATTGTAAGCACCTACAAAGGCTGCACAGGTAAAAAAAATGTGTTCCTAAAATATTCTTGACATTTGTTTAAATTTTTTTTGACCCTTTATTATTAAGTGTTAAGTTGCACCATTGTATTTTTATTTTATTTTTGATTTATCAACTATAGTTACTAAGGTATGTTTCAAAGTTTTGATTGAAACAAAAATAAAAATAAAAATTACTACATATTTGTAAACATGAATGTAATGGCCCTTCAAAACCTCCTAGTTTTGACCTTCAAAACTTGCTCAAAAAATTATGGTTGCCTCAATCCACTATTTATTGGACAATTAAAAAAAAGGATTATTTGAAGCCCTCTTGGGAATTTAAATCATTAAAAAATGAAAAAAAGTTATTTAAAAAACCCCAAGTCTTGCTTTCTTGAAAATGTTTTTTTGACCATTCATTTGGAATATTAAAATTAAAGTTTTTATAAATCCAATTGAAGCTTCAAAATTTTACATGGCTTGGATAATCATTTGAAATAAAATTTGAAATGAAAAGTTTTCCTTAAATGAGTCCTATGTTGTTTTAAAGTTGGGCAGGTCTCAAAATTTTGGGATGTGACAGTCCTTGTGGTACTACCCAAAGATGGGTTTGCTTTCTTCCCATGTGACCTTGTTGATGTCATATATCAAGCAACAAATGCTTACTTGAATAGCATTGACTTTGTGTTCATGAATCAAAATGGCAAGTGGCATAATCATAATGATCATGTGATGGGCAACAATGGGTGAGATCATGAACACATTAGATTTGTCACGTTTCTAGGTCATGACAACCAAGAAAACTAGGTGATTTTTCAAGACTCGTGTTCTTGTAAGGTCCTACTCCATGAACGTTTAGTCTTGGTGGCCATGTTGATGAAGACCCATGTCAAACATGCGTCTTGTACATGGGATCTTTGGGTGGGGAATGAAGGGTCAAAGGATTGGTTGTCCGTACTAGAGATGCCATTAGAGTTACAAGCATGGAAGCCAAATTGGGCTAAAAAGGAGGATGGTTTTGCAAATGATCAAAGGTTAATGGCTTATCATTGGGTTTTCCATTCGATAGGGGTTGAATGCTAAATTGCAAGAGGCATTGCCATGTTTTTGTTACTCGCTAGTATGTATACATCTACTTCCATATCAATGAATATGTAATGGTGAAAAACTTGGCTTATTATTTTGTGGTTGTGGCTATAGTGTGTCTAGTTGTTTTGTTGATTGGAAAGTTGATATAGTAATCTTGGTTAATGGATTGGCCAAAGAACATTGCAACGTGTTGGTTGCCTAATATGTTGAGGTCAATGCTTGTGTACTATTAAAAAAACATTGATGACCGCATGGGAAATGTTTGCATCATCCATGATTACATCTTGTGCAATAGTCTAAAATTTCATATGTTGTTGGGCACCATTGTCCAATCTATGAAATTTGGCTAGAAACAATTGTATCATTTGAACCAACAATTGGTACTTGTTGGGCACCATCATCCAATCTATGCAACTTGGCAATGAACAATTGTATTGATTGAACCAATAATCGATACTAGATAAACATGTTAAATTATGCAAGGAGGAAATGCAATATGAACTTGATGCTTAGAACAATGTTTGCACCTTTGTGGTACCTTTGGAACATCATAATTGTGTTGATGGACCAATAGTGTTATTTCACTATGTTTGGTGTTGCAGATCACATAGCTTCAATACTTTTCACTATTTGTAAGTTCATTGGTTGTGAAGTGTATGAACAAGAACAATATTGTGTATAGACAATTGGCAACCTATGCACTCATGGCCAATGCACCCCAATTCCATATGTATAATGGATGTGTTTTCATCAATGCCATGTAAAAAGAGTTGATATGTATGTTGATTGTTAAAGAAGTACACTATCAATGAGATGAGTGTTGATGGAACTCATTGCGAATGTTTAACAAAAAAGAAACCCAATGGACTTCTCATTTAACATGTTGAGGATTGTGCCATCAAATATCACTTGGTTGGTTGAACCAAGATGTTAACAATCCCAACAACATTTGGTTGTTCATGATTGCCTTGGCCTCATTGAGTAGCTTCCAAACCAAATTTCATAGCTCTTGATGCTCATAACTTGACTATCAACGGTACATGCTAGAGAACCAACCCAACATTAGAAGAAAGGTTTTTTTGGTAATAGTTACAACATTGTCAAACACGAGCAAAAACAACCACACATGGAACAACAACATCAACACAAGCAATTGCACCATTGTGAGCACTTGCACTAGCACATGCATAACCTTGAAAGAAACTTGAAAAATTACAAAGGTCTTTGCAAAACCTTTTTAAAATAAAGCATCACAAAGCTTCACCCCAAAATGTTTCAAACCCCAAAAAAAATCCAATTGCTTTGCAAACCTCTAAACTTTTCAAACCAAAAACTTAAACCTCCCTTCCCCAACTTAAACACCTCACCCCAAAAAACGGCTCCGCTAGTTTGAACATAAGCAATCTAATGCAACACTTGCAAAAGCCAAAACTAATGTGAATATGGAATATAAACATTTGTATAAGCAACAATAAAGCTAAAAAAATTGTCACATTTTGGCTTTGCAAGCTGGTCTAAGTCTTTGACTCCTAACTATGTGTGGCCAGAGCTTGCATTCAATTTGATGCCAATTAGTTGCTGGGGAATAAGCTAACCCAAGCTAAATAAAATACCCTAGCCTAGGGTCAGTTTCGTCCTTAAATAATTCTGAAAATCATAAAATGAGAATTTCTAAAATGTTCACATGGAGGTGACAATAATGTTGATTATTTCATTTCTTTAATGCTGAAAATTGTGAACATGGAATGTAGACGTTTGTATAAGCAACCACAATTTGCAAGCAATTCACTTGACACCCTTTGTCTTTCTTATGAATGAAATTGATTGTCTTGGCGATTATTTCGTTGTCATTCTTGGTTCTCTAGATGCATAACATTGTGAAAGGTGTTTGCTCTGTCTGATCAATGGATAACTTGAACTATGTGTGCTTAATGGGGGACTAGATGAAACATCCCTGCACTAGAAAAGCTTGGACTAATTAATAACCATGGATGTGCAGCATCTGACCATACATCCAATATTTTTGTATGTATATCTGACATATGACAAATTATTTCAAAAAAATTCAAAGTTTGCATGAATGGAAAAAATTAAATGATTTCATCATGCAAATACGAAATGACTTTTTAAATTATTCATTATTATTATTATTTTTCATTTGTACAATGACAAATCTGACCCTAGGCTATGGTATCTGCCTCTTTTAGGCTACCACTAAGGTGCTTGCATCCCAAGGCCAATGTGATTTTGAACAAAGAGGGGTGAAAACCAGAGTTGATCTTTTGGAAGAACTGGACGCAGAATCAGAATCAGATTTTATTTATTTATTGAATAACCCAAACCAGAATCATTCTAATTTATCTTTTAAAACCAAACCCAGAGATTCTTCGGAAAAAGTCATGAACCAGTCATGACCACTTGGTACTATGGTACTCATCCCACTCTTGTATACTTGAGTTATAGTTTATATACATGTCCAATGTTGGCGAGAACCAGTGTTGGACATGTATATAAACTATAACTCAAGTATACAAGAGTGGGATGAGTACCATAGTACCAAGTGGTCATTTCAACACATGTCTGGGTAAATAAATAAATAATTAATTTTGAAAAATCGTTTCAACAAATGGAATATTCCTAAATATGCTTCATTTTTCCTTCACAATATTTTATCATTTGGAAGAAAATGATTTCTGAAAATTTCAACATTTTTGAAATTAGTGTTGGATTGGCCAAGGTACTAGGGTATTACTAATATTGAAGAACATACCAATCAGATATGACCTGAAGCAATACCAACCTTACAACGATACCAGCAGCCTGGTATGGGACTTGGAGATAATACTAGGCATATTCTTGCCTTATTGCAGTACCAATACTAGGTTTATGGTTTATGTCTGCATTATACCAGGCAAAAATCAGCCTTTGAGCCATTACCAGGAGTCAGGAGTCAGGACTACATTAGTCTGAAAGTTTTTTTTAAAGTAATACCAGGCATGGGGAACAAAAAGAACAACCCCTCCCAGTACCAGTTGGGTATGTTCAAAAGTTGATACCTACCAGTCCAACACTCCTTCTTAAACAGCCCCTCCCCTTTTTTTTCTTTTTTTTTGGTTTTTTTTGGGGATGGGTTGAGGTTCTGAACTTAGAGCATTTTCAATTTTTCAATATTGAAAATTTGGTGAATTTTTTCCCCCAAAAATTAGCAAAATTATTCAAATTTGCAATGGAAAGGTTGGTATGGTCCAAGGGATGAAGCCTTAAGGATGCCATTTTCATGTGAATTTTCATTCTCCTTATAGTTTGGTGTTTTGAAACAAATGTTCTTCAAAGGTCTGTACCATACGTGGGAATGGGGTTGGGAGGGAAATTCTCATAGCCCAAAAAAATCTAATAATAATTACCATGTTTGGATGATGAAAAGTCCTTTATTATATGTTGATATTAACACATTCTTTTCACTATTCTGATTTATTTATTGGTGATGCTTGGACTAAATCCTGTGCAGCAATATCCCACTATGTCCCCAAAATTCTGCCCCTGCCATTAGCCAGGGCCAAAACTGGTGATGAGCAGTTTTGGAAAGAGAAATTTCATGCAGCCAATGGGAAGGCTCAGCATGCAATCATGAATGATCCAGTTTTTTTCTTTTTGAAGAGGGGGGGAGGGGGGGTGGAGGGGGTTGACAAGGATTTTTGGGTTTTTTCCCCTTGTTTCCAATGTGTTCCTGTCATGTTCCCATCAAGTTCCCAAAATGTTCCCAGATGCATTCCCCAAGATGTTCCCAATAACACCTGGGTTTTATCCCATTTGGTTTGCCCAAAGTTCAACTCCCCTGTATATGAACTATAATCCAGGCATGCACATTTGTTTCTATTCTGCAACTGGGGGGTCCAAGGAGGTGCTTCTATTATGCCCAAATGTTCCAAAAAATTTGCCGATGGGCCAATCAATATGGCTCCATTAAAAAAATTTAAAAAGTTGTGAGTGCACCCCTGATCTAACTAGTATGAATCACCAGTCCCTAGTCTGAAATAAGCATGGACAATTTGCTCCAATCACTCCAGAATATACAATTAATTCATTAGTAGAGTTCTTGGAGAAATTTCCAGGTATATTTGAAGAGCACCTTATATTTTGGAATATATTTCCACTTGGCAAAGAGGAGAAATATTACACATACTCGTCAAGAGTGGGAGGGATATCTTTTGCCTATGAGTAGGCATAAGATCCCTCTCACTCATAAGAAGTAGGGGAAGAATCAAACACCTCATGATCTACCTTTGTCTACTAAGGTTCATGAATCATGATAACCTCTTGCTTTCTTATGGGCCAAGTCCTAGGGTGAAGGTCAATCCAAAAATGTAAGGCCTAGGGTTTCCTCATCTTAGGCCCCTTATTCTAGGAATGCCCACACCCTTGGGCTTACCTTGCACATAAAAACAATGTAACTATAGTTTCAAGTCCCTGTGGTTAACTTCCTTCTAGTTTATGGTCCCATGACCGATGTACCTCAAAATATAAAGGTGTGTTCACACTTGGTGTTAGGGACTCTAGTCATTTAAGACTTAAACTTACTTATCATGAAAAGTTTATGTTAAATTAACATTCACTTAACATTAAACTATCCCCTATTTAACATTGAGTGCCACCTAGGATGTCACCTAGATTTACATTTAACATTGATTTAACATCAAGTGTGAATGCACCATAAGTACCAGGAATTGTCCCATATTTGTCATGAGAATGAAACAAGAAAACAAAATGTTAATTTAAGAGCTTTGAGGTCAGAGAAACATCAACAGGACAAGGTATCACGACGACAAAGCAACCACCACTTCACACACTCAAGCTGAAATCAGTCTATGCACAATTTCACTTTCAAATGAATGGCCTTCATGATTACTAAGTGGGAGTCATTGTGGCATTGCGGAAAGCATACATTAGGGCAGCTTCATTTGTTACACATGCTTAAAAGGTGATTATTCAAGTGGATAGGTATAGAGCAGTGTTGTGCATGTAAGTGTCCATAGTCATATACATGATGTGTAAATCTTCCGAAAGTGTAAATCATTCACACTAAGGGTAAACTGGTCCATCACTGATTGTCTGCCTATGACCGAACACTTTGGCAGATCTTTCTCAATTCTTCTCCATTTTGAGTGATTTAAAATGTTATAGGAGCACCTTCTCAAGCTTTACAAATCATCTTTGAAATGCAAAGCCAAAGGACCAGCCAAATAAGAGCAGTAAAGAAAATATGTTTTTTAAAAATTGCAAAATGCATTTTTTTCTATTTTTTTCATTTTGACCTCTTTTATTTTCAAACCTCGTAACTTTCTTATTTCTTATTCATTTTAAACGATTTAAAGTGCTATAGGAGCGCCACCTGAAGTTTTACAAATAATTTTTGAACTTTAGTAGCTACAGAGCAACAAAAAAATAATTTTTGGAGTGTTCAGGAACTGGCCATTATAGTGTTCAATGAAATTTTTTTTGAGTTCTTGACCCACTTTATTTTGGGGGGCCATAACTTTCTCATTTTTAATCAGTTTTCAACAATTGTTAGTGTCTCAGATGCACCAAGAGGAGAGGTTCAAGTTTTGTTTGGACACCAGAAACAATGGAGCCCTCCCCTTGGATCCGCCCTGCCATGAGCGCTTAAATGTTCAATCACCGGTCAGTCTATTTTACACATCTGAACGTTTTACACTTACACTATTGACATGTATATATAAATCAGTTCGTTTACGTGTCTTTCAGGTTTCTATGCCTGCACAACTTCACCTTCCACCAAAAAGCAAAATCAGAACAGGTGAACCAGTGTTTTTTTCTTGGAGTTTTTGATATTTCAAATGAATGGCCTTCATGATGACCAAGTGGGAGTCATTATGGTTAGAAACAAGGCATCACCAACACACTGGCCCTGCCAATAGATAATATGCTATACATCTACGTACTCTGTCCACACTCTGGACACCAAAAAAATCCGTTCCAGTATAAACAGTTTAAACACTTTCACCAAAGAAACTGGTTTACCTAATCGGTTCTAATAAGGTAAAACTTCCAAAAGTTGGATCCAATGTGATAGTCCATGTCCCTGTGGGGGCAGGGCTGAACAATAATATGTTAGGGTAGCTTCATTTGTTACACATACTTAAAAGTGATCAGTCAAGTGGATATAGAGCTTAAATTGCTTTCAAGTAAAATTTGATTGTAGAGGAAGAAGCATTGCAATAATTTTAGTTGGCGAACGAGCACCTGCTCTGGTACCAGGGTACAAACTAATCTTGTGCAATTTTTTTTTTTTTTTTTCCTGAGAACCACTGGTTTTGGTTCTTAAAATATTTTTAAAGAATCATCCCAATTCTTGGAGAGTTTTGTTTTTCAAATTTAGAAAACTAGCCCAATTCATTGATTTTTAACTAGACCAATTTCACCCAATTCTTATTTCAAGAGGATCTAGTCCCAAGGCCTTTTAGAGACTAGTGTTTTTAAAATTTTGAAAAACATGTGCATGTTAATGTTCTTAACTTTAAAGGCATCAGCACCTTCAAACTTTAAAATTGTCACAAGTTTTTTAACGCATGAAGATGTTTGGTGATAAATGACCTCTTTGACTGCAAGAAGCTTTTGGGTTGAGTTTCCACTTACCAATTTCATTACCTATTACCTCAACTTATTATATATGTTTAATCTCTAGTTGGTTGAAAATTAAACCTGGTGGTCAACCTTATGACCACCCCAGGTATCAAGATTAAGGCCAATGATTGTCATGTGTAATTTTGTTATGGACATTAAGTGATATAAAATTTTAAATTTTTTAAAAGAAAGATCTTTGAAGAATATGTTTATAATCTAAAAAAAATGTAATTAGTGAAAGTTTCTCAAAAATCATTGAAAACTTCTAAAAAAACCATTTGCAATTAAAAAAAAAAAGTGATTAAGGGAAATTTTAAAAGTTTATATAATAAAAGTTTATAGAAGATTTAATTGGTGAAAATTATTTTAAAATTGATGAACTTTTAAAGGTTTCATTAAATAATATAAATAAAAGGTTTAGAAAGTACCCCCCTCAATCTTGCTAATACAAGTTGTGACCCCTGTATTTTTAATCCACTTCATGTTTAACTTACAACATACATCGTCCATGTAATAAAATTATTTAAATTTTGTTCATTGTTGAGTTCCTTATTTATCAAGTTCATATAACTTTTTTCAAGTTGTATCTTTGTTTTGTCTTTGACAAATTGTCAACAAAATAGTTTTCAGTGAAAAAACTGGCAAGAGGACTAGCCTTATTCAAGTATTGCTTTGATAAAAACCAAAAACCAACCTATATTCTTTCATGTTTCATCTCTGTAGGTTCTTGAATCTTTAAACATTAAAACCTTTCAAGTGTCACTCTTCAAATTTTGGCTGCATTCTCCAATTTTAGCTCCGTTTCTTTTAGCTACCTTTTAAACTTGAAATTTATGCAATTTTAGCTCTGTTTCTTTTAGCTACCTGGAGTTGGCAATTTGTGAGAAGTGCACAGGGAATGAAGATTTTTTTTTTTGGGGGATAAGTTTTTCCTTAAAAAACTTACCTTGACATTGGATTATTAAGTTGGATATTTCAAAATCAACCCTTATGCATAACATGTGGGTATCATTAAAAAAGGAACAAAGGAAAGTGGTACATAATCAGGTGCATTGGTTAAACAATGTGGGTTTCAAACAACTTCATCATCCACTTATGTGATAACCTGTGTGGGATGGAAAGACCTTGGCCCGCCGGTTACAAAGGGCAGAACTGACCAACACTGGTCATAACAGGTTTCCAGTAGATGGTGCACTGATGGGTGCTGGGTCACATAGTCCCTTCTTGGCCTAGCTCCAAATCAGACATGAGAAACCAAAATGGAAGCTTGCATTTTGGAGGTTTAGTAGACCATCAGAAAGTAATTGGAATAGAGCATCATCGGCTCCTACTTTTGGTCACAGGAGAGAATTTGGAGAACTTGTATGGAGACAATTCCATTCCCTAGATTGAAAATTATGTGTAGGAGAATATGCTCGGAGGGTGTAGCCTCGAGGGCGCCCAAGGATGTAGACTCCTAAACTACCGAGACCCCAAAATTAGCGGAGGTGCCCATGGGAGTAGACCTTCTCCAGCATAAAGCTCAGAAGCCTTTTTATTCAAGTGGTGGAAGGTCTGCATGTGATCAGCTGAAGGAAAGAAAACATCTTTCCCTTTGACTGATGAAAAAAATTTCCATGCCGGAAGGTGCTTTCAAATACAAAGAAAAATACCTTGGAGTGCTTTAATCAAGCTTGAAGTACTGTCGAATATCATGTACATTGTCATGCCATGCCGAGTACTATTAGATGGAATTTTTTTTCCCCAACACTGAAATGAGTCTGTAGAGTAAAAATTGATCTAGATCCTTGTTTAGCAAACACATTGCAAATTTCTTTTCTCTGAAAAAATACATTGAACTTTTCCCTGCAGAATAGTCCCTTTGAATTAGGTCACATATAAGGGAACAAAACCAAATTTTGCAACAACAGAAGAGATGAAAGGAGCTAAGATTGACATAATTCTGGAACATGAACTCAACACACTTACTAAGTCATCTTGACAGATTCCACCAGAGCTTTGAAGTTGAGTTTTGATTGTCACGAACGTCACACAGACTGTTCAAATCCCTATATAATGAGCAGTTGAGCATGAGTTGACAACAATTTGCTCAGTACAAACATTTGCTAACCACTTTATGCTTGCAATAGTGATCCAATTTTTGATGCACTGTGCCATGCTTTGTGTACAGTATGCAGCAAAAAGAAGAAACAATACATGGACATGTGCAGGGGCACAATCAAAATGTAGGTACAAGGATACAATTGTATGATCCAATTTTCTGAATCCTTTGACATACTTCTCACTCTGGGGATGTAATTGATGGGCTACAAATTGTTAATGACTCAATCTCTTCCCTCACAATTACAGTCAACTAGTTATCATGTACGAAAGAAGTTGGAGCTGGGTTGAGGTTGCCAGTAGTGATGATGAACTTGGGCGTGTTGTGGAACCAACAAGAAGGACATCAAGAGTGGGTGTGGAGAGTATGGATGTGAATAGAATGGCACTCTAGGAACCCTCAGGGCCTGATCCAAAACTGGGGTCCATGTCGGGTTGTGGTCCAAGAATTTTTTTGCTATGGAACTTACAAGCAAGCATGACCTGAAAGATTAACAGATTATCAAACTTGAAGACTGCACTAACACCATACTCTCAGGTATATATCAAGATGTGCATATTCTGTTTTCTGAAATGCCTTCCAAAACAGCGGAGGAAAAGATATGTTGGGTAACATTGCCCTCCAATTACACTAAAAACTCAGAGAAGATCCTTATGGCAATTTTTTTGACATCGTCAGCAGCTTGAGGCTGGACCTTTCAGGGTTAAAAGCCAAATTGGAAAATCCTTTCCAAACTTCAAGTTACAGGCTAGTAGGCAAATCTCTGTGGAGCCAACTTGGGTTGAATGCAACAATTTTCAACTGCATATAGAGGGGACAACACACCTACACCAAAACCAGGAATGCATGCAACAAGAGGGTGAGGAATAGATGTGGCTGGATGTCAATCTATTGGCACAGATCTTCTTCAAGAAACAAAGTGCACAAGTAATGCACAAGAACCTTGTTTGTAAATAACTATTACACATTGAACTGTTAATTCACTTAAGGTAATTAAGAAAACAAATTTAGAGCACCGGTTCTACAAAATGTGGGTGTAGTTCATTAGTCCCTTTTCATTAGACCAATGTATTTACTACTTTCCAACTAGTCCTTGTTTACTAAAACTAGTGAATTCACTTAAAATTTAGTGAAATCACTTGGCATACAAGGACACCTTTTGTTGTAGCACGTACCAAATCATCAATCTCATTGTTTTGAAATTTTTTTTTAAAAATCACCCTATTCTGCTAAACATTGAAAATTGTGATCCTTTTTTACCATTTTCATTGGTTCTCTGAAGTTCGCACAAACCTACCAAACCCTATTACACATTTAATTGTTCATTCACTCAAAATAACTAAGAAGGAAAAGAAATCAGACCATTGCATCCAATAATTACATTGGCCATAACAATTTTTCTTCACACCTACACACAAGCCTATACAAGACCCTTTGTATATTTGTACATTAATATTATATAGACATTGTTTCAGAAACTACAGGAGCAAAACAAAGCATTGGAAATGACAACTTAAGTTTGATGTGTGAACTTAAGTGGATATAAATAGCTCAAATTATTTTTGCTTTTCAAAATTATGTTACAAATATTTGTGAATTGGAATTTGCATGGTGAGACATTTTCTAGTACCACCCAAGTGATATAATGTTTTTTTTTGCCACCTTCACTTTCAATTTAAGTAGAGTTTTCAGTAATTTGGAAGTAGAGCAAACATTGCTCTCTTGGAGGAAGGAGCTAAAATAAGAAATACAAGTTTTAGCTTTTGTAAACTACAAGTTAAATCAAATACAAATATTTGAAATTTTTTGATGAAATATGAAGGAAAATAAATTTGGTATTCTACATGTCATTTCATTACTCTATTGAAGATAGGTAATGAATGAAAACATCTTAAGGTAATTGATGCAAATGAAGAGTTGTTGTTTTAAACTTCACATTGTGATTTTTCACTTTTGATGAAATTTTATTTTATTAATCTTTCAAAAACCTCCATACATACTATCACATAGGTTAAAATCTAAGAAGTAAAACTTTATTAGCTGCGAACTTATTATGACTTTAACAAAATTTAAGAATATCTTGATAAAGGATTACATAACTAGTTATTAACTATATGCAAAATTGAATCTCTCACATACATTATAAGCCCAATAGAGATCATGTTTATAGAATGAATTTTCATTGATGTTTGTTGATTGCCCTCCTTGCAACAATGATGAACACATCAAATTATAAAATGAAAAAAATACAAAATAAAAAACAATTGCAAGTGACATAGTTGACACACACTTGCTTTAAAATGTGGATTATTTTACAACTTGTGACATTTAAAACTAATGGATAAAACAATGCACATGAAAACATTTGAAATTTTATTCAAGAAATTTTATAAATTTAAGTTTAAAGAAACTTGCTCATATTGAATTGAACACATTGGGAATGTGGGGAAGATGTTGGGAACCCATTGCGAATCTTTAAGTTTTTGGTGAACCAACACCCATAATCATATTGGTCATAGCATAAAATCAATTTTTTTTTTGCATCTTAATATAATGTCAATGACAAGAAATTTTGAGGAATTGGTATATAGGAGACTTTGCATAATCTTTTGTAAGGTCATATCTAGGTGAAAGCACATTACAGTGACCCCTTTTGGGGCACTTTTGGGTCTAGTATTATAGTACATACATTATAATTGTTTCAAAAGCATGGTACATTTAATTTTGGGTATCAATTTTGGTTTTTGGGCCTTACAACAATTATTTCTACAAAACTAGTTATGTGATATTATTTAAAATAAATAAATTTCATTATTTATATTGAAAGATCCTTGAGTATACTTATAATATACATTGATATAATAAGGCCATAATCTTGTTTTGATTGCACTGAATTAGGGCTTCATTAGTCATTAAAATAATTAATTTTAATGAAATAAAAAAAAATGGCCCATCTAGCTTTGCTTGTCATTTTCTATGTGGATGTGATTTCATGTCAAAATTTCAAATTACCACACATTTATCACATCTTTGCTAAAAAAATTCATTTTTTGAGATGAAAATTTATAAATTAGTTTGTTAAATATACTTTCAACTTTCGTAAAGACTAAAAATCATTTAAATGTTTTTTGGAGTATATTTGTGTTTTTAACTACATAGGTCCATTACATTCATTTCCACAAATATACTTCGATCTCCCACTTTATAAAATGAAGTGAAATAATTTTTAAAAAAAATCTCTTGCCTAGGTTATATTTTAACATAATATGCAAAAATAATCTTTCAAAAGTTTGAGGTGGGATACACTCAAATATGCGCATCCTTGGAAAGTAGCACAATGTGACACCCCAAAGGGGCTTACCATATTGTGCTTTCACCCCTCTTGATAATTAATTTTGCATGATCCTTCATATGGTTGTTCGTAAGCAATTCTAAAAACAATTTAAAAAACAATTACTTCATTTTCAAGCTTGATAACCTTATTCCTTTCCTATTAATTATTTCATTCCTTTTCCCTATCCACCAACATGGATATAAAAAGGCAAATTAACATGTGCTTTTCATGTTCATGCTATTTATATTAATTCAAATTAAATTTGACATTGACATAAATAATGATGAATTGTTGAAAACCATATGAAAACACAAGAAAATAAAAATAAAATGATTGTCGTTATTAATGTGGAGCCCAAGTATAATAGATATACCATTTGAACATAAAATTAGGGTTTTTAATTCCAAAGTTTACATTATTCAAGACTTTGAAGGTGTGCTTTAGGAGCTTGTTCATCTTAGCCCACTTGTAATTTATAGTCGACTTTTTTCCTTTTTAGTTTCACTAAGTTTTTATAAGGGTTCCAAGGGTTGTTGATACAAACATTATAATATGCAACCTATTTTTATGAAATGGGGCCAACAAGTAGGCTAGCATCCATAAAATGGCTATCTAAAGAGCTTCTAAAGCAAGCATGTTCCAACCACATAGCCTCAAGGAGGCTGAGACAAAATCTCCATAAAACTTCTAAATTTTTTGCCTTCATGTAATTTTTAAAAATGACATGCTATTTTGTACTTAACCTTGGTATTTCAATCCCAAGTCCTTGTTTCAAACATTTATTATGCATTTTTTGAAAATTTCGAGAGTCAAACACTTGAGTAGTTCAAAAATATTTCTATAGGTCCAAAAGTACATAAATGTTTAATAGTAAAAGGCTTTTGGCTAGTTTAGCCTTGGGAGGTTTGGTAGGCAATGATCTTATAGACAAGGTTTCACAACCTATGTTATTGACTAGCATAGATGAACATTAAAAGGAAGGAACTCAACACTTTTAACTTTATGTGTTATGTTTTGGAAAAACATTCAGCCTTGATAAAAGGCATAAATGATAGATAGAGAGAACTAATATACTTGTTATGTTTTTCTTTGAACAAATAAATCATTCATTTGGAGGTCAAATGCCAAATCAAATGAATTTCAAATGTAACTAGCCATTGCTTTTGTTTACTTGCTATATATTTTAGGTGACAAAGGTTAAGTATGGTAAGAACCCACAAATGAAAATTTGGTTTGTATTGAATATGTTTTGGAACATTAAACAAAATTTTACAATGGAGGATCCAATAGTTAAATGCATATCCACATAAGTGAAACATATTTCCTTTGAAAATTTGCAATCAATGGTGTTTTAAAAATTTGAAAATCCAATGAAATCTAAATGCCCAACACGAAAAAAAAATAGTCCCGAATGGTATTAATGGATGAATCCACAAACAAAATCCTTTAAGGTATATTCATAGTTGGGGCACACAAAAGGAATGTTTCACTCGAAAATCACTTTCAAAACACTACTTTGAATGACCATTACATTTATGAAATGCTTTATTTACTATATTTTCCTTTTTATTAGATACTCACATATTTCTTGATTAAAATGGTTGTGATTTTTTGTGATTTGGAAAATTAAAACATATCTTTAAGTGTCCTAAAAGATGGCTTAGGAACTATGTCCCATTGCACATTTTTATGGAAAAGGACTCAACAAAACTATAATATTTGTTCAAATTTTTCCATTTTTAACCACAAATAAAATAAAATATGTTTTATATGATGGCACAAATTTTTAGTATGATAAATCATCAAAGTTTGTGGAATTGATGTTAGAATCTTAAATTTTTTCATAAAAAGGATGCATTAATAAGGACAATCAAATTAATCTTTTGAATTACAAATTTACATTCCAAAGGTTTGGAAAGAAGTATAAGAGACATGGGTGCAAAAAAATGACATTATTTGATGTCCTTAATAAGGTTTTGGCACTCCAAATGAAAATATGTCATTTTGGAATGTTTAAATAGTCCCTCATTCCTTTTTGGTTTATACTTGAACATGACATTCAAAATTTGTTCAATTTATTTGAATTTTCATTATAACACTTATCGATTGAAAGCCTAAACATACATATCTCCCTTTCATTAGTTAGCATCTTAGAACATTCATTTAACTTAATCCTTACTTTAGGATTTAAGACAAAAGACAAATGGGTGTCATGGTTCTTGTTATGGTACCCCAACCATGAATGCACCTTCCACACATCTATTACCTACAAATTAATTGTCCTATTTGATTTACCTAGCCAACCATAATTTATGCCCAAAACCTAGTTTAGTGTTAATAAGCAAGGTATCAACTTTTTCATGTTTTTGGACTTAAATTATAAAAATTAATTTCAAAATATGATTCTTCAAGTAAGAATGAATCCTTGCAATTTTTAAGATGCAAATGTGAAGAACTTTGAAAATTGTCAACAAATTCAAATGGAAGTCAAATTAATCCTCATGTTGGAATTTTTGGTTTAGTTCAAAAATAAGTTTTCAAAGCTAGGGTCAATTTCCATGTGGCCCATCCAATCACTACACCTAACACCAATAACTAAAAAGTAAGTGAAAAAATAGTTTAAAAAGATGCACATATCCTTCCAATCTATTTCCACCACAACATTGTGTACTACTCATCACCCTTGGATGTCCCTTATGGTGCATCCACATCTAATTTTAAGAAAATCAAAATGTTAGTTCTTAACATCACTAACTTATTAATCCACTCACTAACCTAACACTTAGATATTAATTTCCCACTAATGATGGGTCCCATTCATAATTGGTGTTAGGTTTCCTTTAAATGTTTTTAACACCTGCTTACCATAATGACATTTTGTGCCTTGTTCAGACTTGCAAGAGGTGGTATCTTGTTGTCAAGTACATTTCTTAGAATCCAAAGGTTTTGGTTGAACTCTAGGTATCCAAAGAAAAAGAAAAGTTGAACCTCCTCCTCCTCCTTGTTCATCACCAGCTAGCTTGCATTGTTGTAAAAAAAATTCACCACATGGTTTAATACATCTATCAAAACATAATCTATCATTAAAAACCAACTTCAATGACAAGTGAAGGTTGTCAAATGTCTAGGTGGAACACAAAATGATTTTAGCATTCAAAGACAAGGATGCAATATTAGATTTTACATGGGATGACTTTCACAAGAAAATGAACTTCCCACAACACATAAACCCCTCAAGCATTCTCTCCTTCCATTTCAATCTTAATATAAACCCACCAATCTATAGTAACATGCAAAAATCAAGCACATTTTTGCATGTATGCATGCATGTGTAAAAGTATCATTGTAGGTTTACTAGTGCCCTTGTCAAAGTACACATGAATTTGTTGTAGGAACCACAAGTCAAGAAGCTTTGGTGTGTGATTTTTGGTTTTGTAGGTTATTATAAAGATAGTAAGACTATGCAATTCAATTGGTCTTCTATGGCATGAGATTAAAGATGATGTTGATGTAAGGTAATGAATATTTGTTTCCTTCATTTTGAGCTTTTTGGTGTTCATTTTTCTAAAAACTATCTACAAAGTGGGGATGCAAAAATTGGTGCATTGCAACCAATCACTATTCCACTTTTAGTTTTGACCCATAAAATGTATCATGAAAATGATCATTGAATTTTCTATCAGACTTTATTATCACATTTGGGAAGAAATTTGACATGAATATAAGCTTTTGGGCAAATAATAATGAATCTGTTGTTGCTATGAAGGTGTTGGAAATGAAGATGAATGCAACCACACATTTTCATGAGTGTGATGATATTCAAGGGTGCAAAGAACTTATTATCTAATTATTTGTCCAAATTTTGGGCATTTGACAATTTAACAATGCAAATTTGAATTGTGTATTTAGTTTTTTTTATATCTTTTAAAATTTTAACGTTGAATTTAACATTCATGGGTGTATGTAGTATCTAGTGGCCCATTTTAAGCAGGAATAACACTCATAAGAATCCCAATTTTTTTTTAATAAATTATCCTATGGACCTAGTTTTAAATTCTAAACTTTCATCAGTGTAATCTTTTGATTATTAAAATTTCACTCACTTATGAAACCTTTTAAAATTAAATCAAAACCCGTATTGAAAAATATTGTTAGTTAGTACATGGTGAAATCAATTTGAAAATCCTAAAAGAAAAACCCATAAAGTCCATAAGAATAAAGGCCCATTTACATATTTCAATTATGTACCCATTGGGCATAACAATTTTGGCGAACAAAAAAAATCATTTCAAAAGGATTTTTGGAAATAAGGTCTATTTTTAACCATTCAAAAGTTCATAATTACCATTTGGTTAAGGTTTCACAAAACAAAATTTTCACACTTAACTTTATGATTTCATTCTTCAACCCATGTTTAATCACTATAAACAATTTGGAGTGGAATTTAATATCAAAATTTAAATTTCTTAACAATTGAATCAATTAACTAGTCCATATTTTTTATTTCAAAAGTCCACTATAGATAATGAATGCATTATTTTTAAAAATACTTCTGAAAATGTCTTCATAATCAAGTTGTTATTTTAGAATGAGTCATCATTTAATGTCTTTAAGATTAATTATTCACCATAAGAATTTAAACACAAAACACCTTACAAAAATTACTATTGTGACTCCAAAAATGAGCCATCATAACTTGCATTCACCATCATGTGCCACATTAAACTCCACATCATTTTAAATGTTATGTTTAACACTGTGTGAACATGGGTGGATTCAAGCTAATAAGAGCCATGATTGGGATAACCATCACTTAAATTTATATGTTTTAATGTTAAAAAAAAACTAATGTTTTTTTTTTTTGGGATGTGTTTACATAATTTTTAAAAATATATATTATGGAAACATGTGGAATGATTTGGAATAAATCTAATTAAGACATAGCACTCAAAAACATTCTTAAACATCGTAACCAATAATTTTTACTACTTAATGGATTCCTAAATAAATTTTAAGTGATATGAAAATGAAAATTTTTGGGGAGATTTATTAAACACATTTTTACATAATAATATAGTACAACATTTTTTGGGGTCATAACAAATTTTAATGATTTGTTTTCAATTTACAAATGAAATATTTTGAAAATATTCTAATAATATTTTGAAATAAATATTGACCTAAGTAATGATTGGCTCCTATTAACTTGAATTGACCCACACTTTTTAAGTTAACATTATTGTAAAACCTAATTACCACATAATTACCATTAGGTGTGGATGGACCATTAAACCTTTCAAACACCATCATAAGAACTAACTTCCTATTGGTGCATCTTTGTAAACACACAAATTCTCTTTGCCTTCCTTATTGTAAGTGTCTATGCATAATTCCACTTGCAATCCTTCATGCACCACATTTGGAAGGATGGATGGTTCCACCATCCATTTGCAAGGAAGTTGACAGCTCCATTGCCTTTCACAATTGACATTATAAATGATCAAAAAAATTTGGGCTTTTGATTTTTGGTATCATATTTGATTATCAAATTATAAAATTTTCAATCATTTAAAAAATCTTGATTATGATTTGGTTAATGTAGTATGAAAAAGATGATAGTTTTGGTTCAACTATTAATTTCTTGATACAAAAACAAAAAGAAACACATCATAGTTCTTACAATATGAAGAGTATCAAAATTATTTCAATACTTTTTTTTTTAATAGTTTCATTATCATACAAATAGACATTGTTTTGTTATACTGTCGCAACCCTACTTTGGGAGTGTGAGGATGAAACTCACATTCCCGAAATGGGGACTTGGGAGCCTTCGGGGACTCCCAAAACTTTAGAGTTTGATTGCAGGGGCGAAAACACCTCTCATTGGGGTGTTATTTATATCATTGGAAAGCTATTGAAGTGTAGATGTCGAAAATGGGTTCACATGGGCCATTTGAACATTTGCAACACAAGTTATGGCAAAGAGAAGGGCCGGGAGTCAAATTGGCAATTTGACTCCCAACCACTAAAAGTCGGGAATCAACCCAACCTCGGTGCGTGTAGGTGGAATATGATACACCATTAGAAAGCTCTCAAGGTGAGCTACAAGTTTGTTTCAGACCTCATCCTAATCGAAGGTTTGGGCAAATAGTTATGACCTCACAAAGTCTTGGGAGTCCGAATCGAGACAATTTCGGAACTCCTCTGGGAGTCTCGGGACAAAAAGCCATTCGGATGAAGGTGCTGCAGAGAGACGCAAAGAATACTATATGGGGGAAGGTGGTGGCTTCCCCCGAGTTTGGCCCATGGTGAATCTTGTGAGTCCAGGGTTATTCGTGGCTTGTCCTAGCACTAAAGGTGCTTTAGAAAGTGAACTAACCAACTTGTTGGTTAATTTGATGCAAGTTCGAGTAAGTAACTAAAGCTTGTCACTCTTCTTAGTCCCATCCCAGAGCTTCAGCACGCCCCTCTACCCCTTTTAGTGTTGAGAGTTGGGAGCGTGCCCCAAGTTTTTCACAATTCTACTGTTTGAGTAACTTAGACCCATCTTGGGTCTAACCAGGAACTTGGGAGCGTGTCATATACTGTACTATATGAAAATAATACACAACAAGGATATATTTGACATTTCATATTGTGAATTTACCACAAAAAGTCAACCCTAATATTGGTGGGGAGCATAGATTTGATGTAACCTTCTTGCGAGATGGCTAGAAAGATGGAAGCATTGTTGTTTGTTATTGAAATAAACATTTGAATACATTTGCACGCTCTTTGAGGTGGATTTGAAGTGATTGGACATTCCAAACTTATGCAACATAAAAGATAAAATTTTATTAATGAATATATATTTTTTAATCACTTTAAGTAGATTGGATTTAGGCATGGGCTTACTACATTATCAAAGTTATATGGGGTTGAAAACCAACAATATTAAGAATTGTGTGAAATCTTGTTGATTCATTAAAGAAGAGTTCAAAATTACTCGTAATTGCCACAAAGATTAACATTAGATAGAATGAAATATTAATTCAAACAACACCAAGAATTCTCTCAAATTGTTTGAAGCCTTTCAATTGTACACATCTACTAGTTAATGATCTATTAGTAAGAAAAATTAGTATGGATTCATTTGATAGAAAAAGGTAGATACAACATAGTGTTCATGTTTTGATGGACATGGATATGCATTTCATGGATTTAGTTATTGGTTGGCATGAAACCATTAATAATCAATGAGTGTTTTGCAAGAGCAAATTGTTTCATGGGTAAAAATATAATCAAAGGAGCCACCCAAGGTGAAAACACACTATGGGGGGGCCAAAAATGTTGTCACATTGTACTATTTTATAGAGGTGTTCATGTTTGAACTTCAACCATGGTAATTTTGGAGCATATTTTTCCAAAAAGCTTTACATAATATGGTAGACCATAACACAAAGAATTCAATTGAAAAAAAAAATCATTTTTCCAACTTATATTGTGTGATTCCAAAGTATATTTGTGGAAAAAAAATGTACATCACTACGTATTAAAAAATGAAAATATATTAAAAAAATGAATGAAATGATCTTTAGTCTTTATGCAATTTGTAGTATTTATTAAACGTTGTGATTCCATATGATTGGAATAAGTATGTGAGGCATGTGAAGAGTTTGATAATTATCATATCACAAATAGGTGTTTTTGGGGGTGACAAACATAAATATGTGGTAAAGTAACATTTTGACAAACTATCATTTTCAAATGGAAAATGACAAGATATGTTAAATGTGTCATTTTTCAAATTTTCATTTCAAACATTTTTTAGTCGACCAATTCAAACCCAAATTTAATGTAGTCCAAAAATAGAAATAAACTTTGTTATAATACATATACCATAAATATACCCATTATTCCTTGAATTTAATCTCTTAATTTAAAAATAATAATAATATTAGATATCGTTAATGTTGTGAAAATAAAAATATTAGGCCCAAACACCAAAAATGAAATGCAACACATTTTGTAGAAATATACATTACACACATGTCATCAAAGT
>Ga0116231_10001771_pt1 | contig 44876 bp, 43 predicted proteins | sample S1TSphgellanicum_2_FD_89695 | JGI IMG/M metagenome (GOLD analysis project Ga0116231, IMG submission 89695) | Host-associated microbial communities from peat moss isolated from Minnesota, USA - S1T2_Fd - Sphagnum magellanicum MG | ecosystem: Host-associated > Plants > Peat moss > Unclassified... | reverse complement strand
AATTAACCTCCTACCACCCAAAGTTCTTGAAAAATGACCTTATGCAAAATGGAATTGAAGGCATTTGCAATGTCCACCTCAAGCACCACTCAATTGGGATGGACATTTATAACAACCTAAATATGACATATTAATAAATAAAATGGTGTAGAACATATTATCTTCTAAACAAATATATGATTATTTTGAAAATGCTATAATTGTGGCACCATGCCCAGATTTCAAACCATTGGGCCTTTTTCAAGATCCCCATTGTGAAGAATTGAACTTTCCTACATTGTTTTTTGGATGACCTTGTAGCAACCAAGGAATAAAAATGTTTTTATCAAATGATTGCTCAATGGGAACTCTTGCATAAAAATCATAATTTTGCCACATATACCAATTTTTAAAAAATTATTAAAGTATTGATTTATTATATTATTTCATCATCTTGGGTGCGCATACATAAAGGGAAACTCCTTGGACATCAACTTCAAGCATGTGATGTCATAAATGAACTAAATTTGAATGTTATTTTACATTTTGATTTAGGATATATGGATCTTTCAAGACTACATATTTCACCTGATTATTTAAGTCAATTAAGAAAAGATTTCTTTACAATGATTTGACAATCAGGTCCCCCAACATTTTTTGTTACATTTACTAGTGCTAAAAGTAAATGGTTTCCTTTATTAAAATGTTTATATAAATAGTAAGAAATTAGGACTTAACATTCCTTTTGACAAATTAAAACCCAAACATGTTGCAGATGTGATCCTATTACATGTGCATGATATTATGATCATCGTATGAAATCTTTTTGTACATTGTGTATGAAAGATAATTCCATTTTTGGGCATTTATTAGATTTTTTCTTTGTTATATAATTTCAAAGTCATGGAAGTCAACATGACCATGGACATTTATGGTTGCAAATACACCAATTTATGGTTTGGATTCAAACAATGTAATTGAAAACTATGTGGACAAATATATATCATGTGATAATAATAGACTAACACCCAATTTTTGTGAAGCTCAAACACATTGTCACAAAAAGACATGTAGGAAGAAAAATCAAACCATTTGTTGATTTAACTTTCCATGGCCTCCTATGGAAAAAACACAAATTCTTGAACCATTCCCAATGGAATATTTAACCCTTTCAAAAAGGGTTCATTTAGGTGAAATTAAAAAAAGAATTTTTGAAGAACTTAATCAAATTGATTTACAAACAACATCTATGTCATTTAACACATTACTAAAATTGTTTTTTATAGATAAAAAGACATACATCAATGCATTATGAGTAAAATTTTAAAAACGAACAATTTTTTTACAAAGATTATGTAAAGACATAAGAACAAATCCCTTTGGTATTTATGTTGGAAATCTTTGGCAAGCAAACATAGATGTTTAATTCATATTTGACCTTTATTCTGCAACTAGTTATTGCTCATCTTATTTAACAAAAATAAATAAAATAGTGACAAAAGAGTTGAAAAATATAATTATTAGTTGTAATGAAAACAAAATTGAAGCACATACTTACATTCAAAAGATGGGAAATGTTTTTCTTAATGCTCAACAAATGTCAGCACAACTAGCTACATATATTGTGTTGTTTATACCATTGTACCATGCATCTAGAACATTTACATTCATGAATACATCCCCATTACAAGAATGTGCATTTGTATTAAAAAATGTTGCATCATAAAAAACATTTCCTTTGGATTTTACAAATATGATGTGTTCATCAATCATTGATAAATACATCAAAATACCTAACTATTTATCTAACATTTCTTTCATTGAATCTATTGTAGATTATGACATTGTAAACCTTAGGGAAAAAATCTTTATGTTTTTCAAAGTTGCGCCCCTATCTTGGCATCTACAAAGGAGGTATTCTAAAGGCTCAAAACCAAGGTATAATTAGCCAAAAGAAGGTGGCCCATTTAACCTATGTGGCTCGTTTGATGAACATTAGCAGCAAAGACATTATCAATTGGTTTGCCTCACTAACTTTCCTTTCCGGATGCATCATTTCATATACTAAAGTATCCTAATCTTTTATATAAATATTGATTTTTCGATAATTTCTATCAATTTACTACGTTAAGAATTTGTATGTATGCCCCAGGCTTGGTGGGGAATCGCACATCCAAGAGAAAAAATATCATATAATTCGTTATGTGCATTATAATGAACATCAAAACCCAAAAAATAACTATAAAGAACAATTATTATTATTTATTCCTTTCTTTGATAATGAACATACCCTCAAAGATGACCATTCCACATGGAATATTGCATATTATAATATGCATGAAATACAAATCAATTTATTAAAAAAACATTTATATATCATTTTGATAATGATATTGCATACACAACAAATTAGGAAAACATAGAATCACAAGCTCTTGAATTAACAACAAAAATGACATTAACATATGGATAGATAAATTTTCTAATGTAGATATTAGGTTTTCTTCACAAAATATTACTGATTGCACTAAAGTGGAACCATATAACATTTGTAATGGATATATTGTTAACCCATGTATATGTGTCTCCACTATTTCTGATTCAACCAATATTGATGATCAAGACCAAATTATGCCTACCCATGAATTCCATTCATTATTTCAAAAAATGAAAAATGAACATCTTATATTTGATGATGTTGTACAGAAAAAATAAATCCAAATGAACCAATTCATTTATTCATTATTGGAGGTGTTGGTATAGGTAAAGCTTTCACATCAATGTTTTTAATTCAAGTTTTGTTATGTTTTTATAATAGACATCCTCATTTAGACCTTTTAAATTTTTATTTCTTTTCATGGCATATACTAGAAAAATAAGATTTAACATTGATGGAACTATAATTCATTCAAGTCTTTCTATATCACTTAATTATAAAAAATTACCATCATTAAATTCAGAATAATTAGATAATTTAGTTAATAAATATGACCAATTCTAATTAATAGTATTAGATGAAATCTCATTAATAGGGAAAAAATATTAAAATTTATTGATCTTCAATTAAGATTAATCAAATGTATTCACACCAAATTTTTTGGAAATCTTGATGTAATTATCACTAGGAATTTTTTATCAGGTTCAGCTAGTTTGTGATGTAAGAGTTTTCAAAATTAATGGAAACAACATTGATATTTAACTCCAAATTTTTGGATGGAAAAAATTAAATGTTATGAATTGAAGCAAGTCATGCCCCAAAGTGATGAACAATTCATTAACATCTTAAATCAATTTTAAACTGCTACACAATTGCAATCAGATGTGGATACCATAAATAATCAATGTATCCATACACCATTAAATGATCTAAAATTTCCATATTTATTTTACACAAATGAAGCAAAGCAAAAACATAATGAATCAACATTTCTTCAAAATGAAGGGGATGTATTCATATTGCGTGCACAATATAGACATCATGATACTTGTCCTCAATCATTTTAATTATAAAATGATGCAAACTTCATAGCAAGACTGCACTCAAAGGTTCAAGTAAAAAAAAATATGTTGGTTGAACTTATGCAACACATGATGGTCTTGTAAATGGTGCAAATGGAATATTCCAAGTATCAACTAAAATATTCAATTCACAAGAAGTCATATGGATACTATTTACTAATCCCAAATGTGGTCAACACACAAGAATAAAGAATGCACATTTGTATGAACATGAAATACATCCTACATGGACACCAATAAAACCCATATCCAAAGATATTCAAATTGGTTCAAATTATTTTCCCATTATAACAAGAACACAATTTCCCATTCAATTGGTTGCAACACGTACTATACATTAAACACAAGGATTAACACTTGATTATGTAGCATTTGATCCCACTAATGTTTATAAACATGATTTAACATATACAACATTTTCTCATATTAAGAAAAAGGAAATTTTTTATCTTTTACAACCTTTGGGGATGAATTTTTTTCAAATTAATCCAAGTGTTGCCATGGAGATGTGTTGATTGCAAACCATTGCACGATGGGATGTACTTGTCCCCAAACCATATACATTTCATGATTCACATGTACTAATTTATTCTCTCAATACTAGGTCATTACCTTTATATAAAATGATGTTTTCTCATATTACAATCTCAAAACAGCTCACATATTGTGCCTTAATGAAACACATTTTAACACATTAACGTTTAATAATACATCTTTGAACATTGATACAAAAACACATTCAATGATTAGTGTAAATGGTCGAAATGGTACAATGATTATATATGACAATTTCACAACCTTATCATCACATGAAACTTTTATATTTTTCAAGGTTGAGTATATTGCAACAACATTCAATGCAAATACAAGAAATATTGTTCATATAATAACAATATATAAACCTTCAACATTATCCTTGTCAATGTTCATAATTCTCTTTCAAACTTTTTTTAATTTGATGTCAATTTCTTGTCCCATGATAATAATTGACGAATTCAATATTGACATGTTCGATCAAAACTCAACACAATCAAATGAACTCTAAGGTTTGATGGACCAACATTCAATGAAACTTCAATTTTTAAAGATTATAACAATTTATGAATCTCATATTGATCACATATCAAGAAATGCACCCACTCAAGAATGCATATCAAGAGTTGTTGAAACTTATTAGACTGAACATAAGCCAATATATTTTGCATTCAAACTCCCAAATTACATCCCACAATACCATCACACAGAGACATTACGCGAGTAGCAGCTCATTGTTTGAAATGAGACAGACAAATGGAGGGGAATAAAGACGGAACTGGCAGGGCACGGACGAGAAGCTCTAAGCCTTTCGCAAGGCAGCCGCCTTGCGTTGCTCCGGGAGAGGAGAGGGTGAGTCCCGGGCAATCCAAATAGTAGAAATTTCAGAGCATTAGAAAAGAAGAAGAAGAAATTGAAAAGAGGGAGAGGAATGTCAGGAAGAGAGGAAGAAGAAGAGGAGGGTTATCGTTGTGGGGAGAGAGGATTAGGCATGGGGAGAGAGAGAGAGAGGAGGTGATACAAAAAGGGGTTTCAGGGAAGAAGAATGGATAAGAAGGAGCGTGGTTAGTGGTATTGGCAATGCTGACTATGGTGGCCACACCATCTCACCCCTATTCACCCGGACCAAGCAATGACACTAGTGGGGTGGGCTTTGCAACATGCGCATTTCACATCAACACATCGCGTATGTAAGCGAGAGCCAGGACTTGTAGTACTAGTTAGAAATTGAGAGATTTAGCAGTCATGGTTACCGTTCCTGGTCGTGCGCAATACCTTCGGTTGTTGCTGCTCTGCTGCTTCTGGCTATGTACTACTGCCGCCACCACATCGGAACAATAGCAGGACGCAATAATCCAAGGTACGATCGCCTTCACAACACACGGGCGTCTACATTATGACGTCGACGTCTACACCGTTTCAATTCCGTCGTATTTTCTGTCCCTTGGAAACTTATGCACTATGACTTCGACGTCTACATCGTGTCAATTCCGTCGCATTTCCTCTCCCTTGGAAACTACAGCAGCCGCTTGCAAAAGAGGCGGTTGCAAGAGACTCGCATGCACAGGGATTTCGGAATCTACTGGAAACGGAGGAGGAGCAGGATGCGCCGCAATTGCTGGTTTATGTATCAGAAATGGAAGGTAGTCCTCAGGGGTACATCGATATTCCTCTCGGAGCAGGAGATAAGGTTCAGTCTCAAGGTCAGTCTCCAGTTTTCGTCCCCTTCCTTCCTTGTCTCCTTAGATTCTTCGGGAATTCCGTGGCTTTTTGTTCTGTGAGATTCAGCAGGAATTTTGTTGTAACGGTTATGCTGTGCTGTGGATTCAAATGATTCATACTGGAGTGTTTGTGATAGTCTGGAGAATCTTTTTGCTTGCCTGATTCATTTCTTTCTTGAAACCAAAGCTCATGCTTAATAGATCACTGAAGGAATTCAGTGTATGATAGTCTGGATATAATCGTTTTGTTTGCCTGATTCATTTCTTTCTTGAAACCAAAGCTCATGCTTAATAGATCACTGAAGGAATTCAGTGTATGATAGTCTGGATATAATTGTTTTGCTTGCCTGATTCATTTCTTTCTTGGAAATAAAAGCTCATGCTGAATAGACACAGAAGGAATTCAGTGAACAATGAGAGAAGAGAGCACTGTGCTGCCATTCAAGAGCTAAGCATGGGCAGGGCTGGTCCCAGTGCATTTCTCAATGATAGGCCTTTGCTGACTGGGGACACAATAGTGTACATTTTCAACCAAAGAACCATCTGAGTGCCCACAACAAAGCTGGAATGGCATATACTCCACCAGTTTTGCAAGCTGGGTGACTAAATGCCTTAGTTCACATGGAGTCTCTAACTCCAGCCCATCTGTCTCTCCATCAGGTAAGCCTGCAATCATAACAGTGTTGGTTTCATCTTTGCAATGCAGTCTAAGACCTAGTTTGCATCAGATGCATGTAAAAGAAGTTATGCATGGATTCAGTACTGGCATGCACTAAGGACCAATGTACCCTGTATACCTAAAATGGTCTTGCATTTCTCTACTCTTTCAGTTAATGATCTGATGGTTACACATATTATCAGTGTGAACTGTTTGCATTTTGTTTGGAAAGTGTCTTTACGATAAACTGACTCTTATTCCGCACTGAGGGAGCATGTATCCTTCTCAAAAGTACTCTATCAGCAGTACCACAGCAACTTTTATGCAAGCATTCTGCAACGGGAAAAATTTTGGGTTTGAATTCAGCTCAGACAGAGGGTGAATTATACGTTAAAGTGAAAAGGGATATGGTGGTGGTTCTGCAGTGATTCTGATCTCAGACTTGGAAAATACAATTAGCCCTAGATTTCTTGACTTGGCAAATTGATGTTTATTTCAGTTGGCAACGAAAGGAGAGGGTGTCATAATGCAGGTGAGGGTGATGGTGGCATCTACTCAGGGAAGGGAGTGGGATGGAGAGATAGGCGAATTGAACCTAGACTTCTATGTGTTCAAATCAGAGGATGGGTTGCAGAGGCTCTTGGTTCTGAAAAATGGAGGATGGCCAGCCTTCATGGGCTGACAGTTCAACTGTTTTCTTTCACCATGTAGCTCAAGATGGATGGTGGAGCATCTACAAAATCAACCCCTTTGACAGTTCTTCTGATCAAGGTTCTGGAATACTGTCTCATGTTTGTGCTGTTGAAAGCTGATATGAGTTTGTTGAAGTCCACTCAGGATTTTATTATTGAGCTATGAGGGCTTTCAATTAGGGACTTTTACATTACCACTTAAAATCCAGTAGAGCAAGCTGGGCTTCTGCAGGTACAATGACATAAAAAGCTGTGAATTGTTGAGGAAAACCTGAGTGATAAATCATGGCCATGTACTTCAAAATCCTGAAGTTCTCTACCATATGTCACACCCCCAGATTAGATTCTGTGTAGCAGAAAAAGAACACATGCATTTCAGTGTGATGCATTTCATGAGAGGCGCATGTGTGTCTTGTGCACTTGCCATGTTTCATTTTTTCACGACACCACTTCAGTTGATTTTCTTACAAACCATGCTGAGGCTACCCCTCATGTGACCAGGTTTTTATGATTTATTGCTTTGTATGTGAAGAATGTAGGGTAGTATTTTGTGCCAGAGTTTCTTGTTTTCATTTGTACAACCTCTCAAACTCTTAACTCTTCATAAGGCGTCTACAGAGCCAGGGGAGTAACCCCACCTGGAGTTCATGCTTTCAGTCCAGTAGCCTCAAGTATGGGCAATTGGATTGTGGTGGCTACCAGGCAAGCTTCAACCCAACATGTGGAGATTTTTGACTTGCAAACAAAGAAATTCATCAAGTTACAACAAATGCGCATCATTACAACCCTTTTGTTTCTTCATCCTCGAATGAAATCAGGTACCACAGATGTAGAGGAACTCACCCTGATGGTTCGTCCACCCCTTCAGTGGATCTCTGGGTTGAATCTGTGACATTGCCATTGGAAAATTTGTCTTCCATCATTGTAGATGGCAGTTTTCCATCATTCTCCCCTGATGGTTCCTTAATTGCATATGTTTGGAGCCCCAATAATGGTGCACCCATGAATGTGATGAGGCTGGATGGGTTTGAAAACTGAAAGGTGGTCACAAGGGTTGTATTTGGATTAGTATAGGACCCTACAAAGGACATAGTATATGCTGCTCTTGGACCTGTGCGTAGATCCACCCAAACCTCTGCACACATTGTGGTGGTTCATAATGCAAATACCACAGATGTGGAAGCTAATGAACCAAGCTCTTCATGGAAATACTTCACAAAAGAGGGTACACACAATAATGCTTTTCCTTCACCGTCAGGTGATGGTAGGTAATATTTTTTTTGTTGAGGGTGATCTGGGTACATCTTCATTGCCTCACTGAGGGGAATTGGACTGACACACACCCAAATTGGTCACCTGACAATGAGCGGATTGCTTTCTCTTCTAACTGAGGTCACCCACGTGAACTAACTCAAAAACCCTGAACACAAAACTCTAAGCTGCTTTTACCAGCTGTCACCTCCATTGTGTACTGAGGAAGTGTCCTGTAGATTCACAATAACGAGTACATGAAAACTCAGTTTATTGATGCATTTCTCAATTTTTCAGTTTGTGGAAATTTGATTCAGATGCCCAGTTGAGTAAGCAGGTGGGATCTGAGAGGATTGAGTATAAGCCCTCGAGTTATCATAAAGAGACTGTGCTGTTCATTCCCAAGTGGTTAACTTTGTGTTTCACATGACTTTTTCATGCAGGCAGGTTTGCATTCAACCTTATTCATCCAAATGGAACAGGGTTTCACAATGTTTTGAATAGCAGCCCTGGATGGATTAACCATCCATGCTTCAGCCCAGACTCCAAAAACCTTCTCTTCACATCAGATTATGCTAGACTAACAGTGAACTGATCTCAGTGCCACATCAGTTCCAGCCATATGGTGTCCAGATTGATGGCTCTCGATTGATTAGACTCAGTCAGTTCCAACAAGAATGGGACAGCTGGGTGGGGCAGCATTCCAGTAGCTGCTTTTGTGTTGTCAAAAGAAGGGACAAAAAGCTTTTTGTGATTTCAGTGACATGGACTTTCTGCAGAGAATTGGAGCTGCTCCCCAAATGCGTGGTTTTCATTGACATGGCTTTGCACATCCTCTGGATTCTGGGGTAGCCTTGGCAGGTGCTCATATGCATAGAGAACCAGCTTGCAAGGATCTATTGTATGAGACATAAAGGTATGTCTGTGTCTAATTAGCCAGCAGTCCCTCTCTGGTTCAGCCTATTTTTATGCCAGCCACCTTTAACATAAAAGTCATGAGTGTATTTTTAAAAACAAGCAGGCTCCCTGCAGGCTCACTAGTGTGGAAGTAAAAGAGTGTGGTTTTGGGAAGTTTTGGGATTTGGGATGCAGCATAATGTAAGATCATACCCATCAGCCAGCTATATACTCAGAAATGAGATTGTGAAATAATAGCAAATGACCTCTTCTCATGGAAAGCAGAGGACCTTGACTGGGTTGAAGATACTCTCAAATGTACCTACTATATAAAGAATCATTTGGTTACCTGTAACCAAATGCTGGATTGTAAGCTGTATGACATGAATGCCTTCATATTTGAAATGAAGATTGCTTTGCCAGTACTTCCTAGAATATTTTTGATGTGTAGAGCATGGCTAGAGTTTCACAGGTTGGGTGGGATTGATCTGCACTTGAGATAAAAAGGCTGCTGCAAGATTGTCCACCCACTAAGAGAGCAAAAGTGGAGGAGGATTCACTTCCTTCAGTTTCAAATGGTACAAAATGTTTCAACCCTCAGACCAGGCCTTTTGCTCAGATAACCTCAAACTTGGATATATCAAACTAGTCTAGTTCAAGATTGCTGCAAAGTTATCCAATTGACACCTTGTAACTAATTTGCTGTTTAAGTTCCATCTATGTAGTCTAAGTTCAAGTGTTTGAACAATCCCTTTATTAGTGCTCATCAAACTTCTATTTGATTTGATAGAGCAGGTGGAACAACCAAGGAACTCAAAAGAAGCAATTGTGATTTCAATTGTTGAGATGGAAGGAGCAAGAGAATCCCAGTTGAGATTTCAGTTAATATATAATGTGGTTCTTGTTTGCCTGCATTTGAAAAACCCTAATCTCTGATGGAATGCTTTGTATACCTGGAAGACCTTTGCCCAAGTGGATGATGTAAGTTTTGTTTGCAGACCATACCTTGTGAAGTTATGGAATTCATTTTTGCTTGCAAGTAAACATGTAATTGTCTGAACTGGGACATTCAAGTGTTGCAAGGCTTGTTTGAAGGGCAAGTTAAAGTTGTGTCAACAGGTACAACCCCACGGTCAAATTGGGAGGGGTCACTTGTCATCCTGCACATGGTTCTCAGTCTTCCTTCTGGCTATGTTGCTTGGTATCCCTGTGCCTGCAGAAATTCTTGTGGACTCTATTGCTCGGAACAATTCATATGGTGATTTTTCATCAGGCAACTGCTTCTTTATATGCAAATCAGCTTCATGCACTGGCTGCTTGTATCTGGTGCAAGTTCATGTTGCTCCTTGTCAGAGTGAGTTAAGCATTTAGGGTTTAGGGTTTGGGATTGGCAGATTTCAGCTGGAGTTGTTTTATTTGAAGGCATATTCAGGTGAGCTGAGCTGGAGTGTTGTTTGAGCAGGGGAAGCAAGCGAAATCCATTACATGGAAGGCAAGACACATATGGTTGCTCAGTTTTGGTAATTCCAGTGATGATGATAATTGGAACTGGTTTAGGTGAAACAGGTGTAGGGTCCAATACTGGTTGTCATCTTGACAATTCTGACCATTGTCACCTTAACAATTTCCTATCATTTGATTGTCACTTGGATTGTGAAGCAACGCAGAGCCCAAGTTTGTTATTGGAATACATTATTGGAGTATTATACATACATACATACATACATACATACATGCAACACCATTTTCATTTTGTTGGGTCCCCAAGTTAAGTACTAAAACAATTGTGCCAAAAAAATTCTACAAATTATATAATAAATCCCATAATTAGATAAGAAAAACATGTCTAATGTATCTATACAAAGCTATGTCCAATTTTATTATGTACATATGTTATTATTAGATGACTTGTTATATCTCGTTTAACATGGCAATATTATTGCATGACTTCTATACTGTGCAGCTGGGTCATTTGCATACCTTACAACTCTTTTGTAATTTGCTTCTTGAGTAATACTAATACTAATATTATTATTACCACATGCTAATGATATACTATGTTTTTGGATAACAGATTATAAAGCTTAGCTTCTTCTTTGGGGGGGGGGGCTTAATTTTGGAGATCTAGGTATATCTGAATGCATTCGCTTTTATCTTTCTAACGAGTTCTCCCATGCAACAATTAGTTGCAAAACACCAGCCCCTCCCCCAACCAAAAACTTTTTTTCCTTGGTTTTGGCATTATGAAAATTATGACCATGCCATGTAACATTTTTTTTCCTTTTTCAATTAGGGATTAATAAATGAATGTGGGAAAAATCAATTTACCCTAAAACCAATTGGTTTTGTTGATGTAATTCCCAAGAGTTTTTTTTTTAAATCTTTGAATTGTAGTTTTAGAGATGCAACCTATAGAATGTAGCCATGTGGAAAAAGAATTACAATGGGAAGTGGAGAATTCAGCTGAAAGTGGAAGTTGGGATTCAGCTCAAAATGGAAGTTGGGAGTTCAGCTGAAATTGGAAGTTGGGGATTCACCTGAAAGTGGAAGTTGGGATTCAGCTGAATCCCATAAGTCAGTTTTTAATGTGTGAAGTGTGATGGGGTTAACTCTTGTTTGCCACTTTGAATTCTTTCAACCTTTTGTTATTATACATATTTTGTTATTTCATCTTCTCTTGCAATATGTCAAGTCAGATTGCATATATCTAAAGTGAATTTTACGGAAAAAAAACCCAAACAATTGCTAACTTTGTTCCTTTGTGGATCTTGTTTTTTGGAGATTTTTCAAAGCTAAAAAAAATCACAATTTGTAAGTTTTTTTCATGATCATGTATGTGACAAAAAAGCAAAAAAAAATGTGTTGACCAAGAGCATAAACAAACATTCCTTGCAAAGGAAAGCTCAACACAAATGATTGTAAATCCACAAACAATTTGAAGACAATTTTTTTAATTTTTGAAACTTTTGAAATGATCAATAGTTTAGTAATAGTAGTAAAAAAAAACTCCAAAAAATGATCACTAAGAATACAACAATGAACATATTAAGAAATGATTTTATGTTGCTTACATGTTTTGAAAAATGTTTTTATCTTGTATGGGCAGGAGAGAAAATCATGTCATTATCATTGTCATCATCATTGGAGAAAGAGATTGAGGATCCAATACATTATGTGAAGCTAGATATCAAGAAGATCGAACCTATCAATGGATTGCTACAACTTGTGCAACAAAATCAGCTCAAAAATGAAAGAGCTAAAATCATCAAACAAAAGTATGTACAAAAAGACAATTAGTTTTGCTCCATCACATGATCCACACATGAATGACCCATAAAGAGAAAGGAGAGGAGAGGAGAAACACACATAGCTCAAATTAGAATGTGATGGATTTTGAGTGGGGTTTTGTTGGTTTCAGATTCGAAGATCTTCGAGCAATCCTTGGTAGTAAGCTTATGGTAGAAAGACAACTCCAAATGAAACTTTTGAGTTGACTAATCAACTAAAGGTGATGATGATGCTTGATCGATCATCATAGTTGTAAAAGTTGAACAATCTTGAAAGAAAAGAATTTCAAACCCACTCCATGGAGTTTGTATAGAATGATATTTCTTCATGAAATGTTTTCACATATTTTGATTTGTGAAAAATCTATTTATGTGTATGTGAACCATTTAGTTTCGTGATGGAAAAAACTCTGAACCTTTTCAAGTGTGTAGAATGACAAGGAAGAGCTTCAAAAGCTTGTGAAGGAAGCATCTAAAGATGAAGAAACTTTGGAATTTGTGAAGGAAGATGTTGAACAAGTTGATAATGAAGCAATGCTTGCAAGGCAAATGAATGGAGTTTTCATTTTGCTCTTTTCACATGATTTTTTAAGCTTGTAAGAAATTATGAAGGAACATGCAAGCAAGGTCCAAATATTTTTGTTCACATAAACAAATATTATTCTTGACTTTGATTGAATTTTTTGTAGGGAGAGACAACAAAGCCTTATTTTAGAATCTGCTGAACTTATGAGGATACGAAAAGAGTATCACAAAAAGATTGAAGAAATTGAGAAAGAACATTTTGATGGTCTTTTTCCCATGGTGGACCGCATGAAAGTAAATGATTTTTTTCCTCTAAAGCATATGTAAAAACATTGGTTATTTGCTTGAGCAATCATGTAGTTCATAAAATGTTTTGACCTACATGAAATTCATCATTTGCATAATCAAAGTCATGGATAATGAAGATCATTATATTGGAGTCCTCTTAATGTTGAAACATCATTGAAAATTGGATTTCTATAGATTGAAATCAAGAATGCATAAGAATCAATTGTAGAGGACCTTGTGAAGATTGGAATGACAACCAAGGAGGTGTGCTTGCCCATGTAAAATCTTGAACAACTTGAGATGTCATTCTTTGTCCTTGGTTCATTCCATCATCAATGTGCATTTACATGAAATTCATAACTCAATTCAAATACTCAACTTGATGGAACATTAAGTATACATGCTTCATTTTATTAATAAAGAAAGAATGAGAGGAACATATATGTTGTGCAGATTCTAGAAGGGAAGGAGAAGTGTGAACAATGTTCACATGAATGCAAAGTTTTAAAAGACGAGAAGATTGACCTTGTAAATAAATTGAAAAACTTGGACAATGTCCCTAAGAAATATCGCAAACAGGTGATTTAGGGACAAAAGTTTGATCCAAAATTTGTTTTTGCTTCAAAATTCAAACTCAAACCCATTTTTCTTGTTTTTACTTTCAAATTAAAAAAATTCAAGAAGATTGATGTAAAGGTGAACTTGGCCTTCTGAAGTTAAAACTCAAAAATTATGTTGTGCACACATGTAGTGCAATATCATGATCAATGCATTGCAAGCATTACAAAACGAAGATGCAAAGGGGATAACAAAGGTAATGTGTCTACTAAATTATTATTTTTCCATGATCCTCCTCCTCCATGGGGTTTATTACATCTTTCACTACCAAAAATTTGCATCGAAGGTAACAAGAATATTGAACAATTAATAGTGGTTATGTCCCAAAATATATAAATTGGTGGGTATCCATAATTTGTAAAATATAGGTGCAAGAGGTGGAAGCAATAGTTCAAAGTTTATACAACACAATTAGAGAGAAAATAGAAGAACATGCCAAATCTATTTCCAATATGGAGAAATGGAGACTTGTTGTTGAAGAAAAAATAAGCCTAAAACCCCATAGGGGGTGCGTCCACAATAAAATGAAGCACACCCAACTCCTTTATTCCTTTCAAAAGGGCAAGGACTTGAAATTGGAAATTGAGATGGCATGCAACCATTGCACAAAAGTTATGGTTTAATCACATATTTGACTTCTATAATACACTTTTATAATAAAATTTAGTTTTCCTTAGTTTTACAACTTATCTTTATATTTATCCAAGAACTATTGGAAAGAAATTTGTAGATTTTGAATTTTACAATTTATTTATATATCAATTCCAATGATAATCCAAAACCATGTAAAGTCTAATAATTATTCAATCTACATGAATATGAAATTTTTTCAAACAACTCTAGATTAATTTTTATCATTCTTATGTGATTTACTTAGGACCTCAAAATTAGTTACAAGTGTTTAATTAGTCTTTTTTCACCTTCAAATGTTGATATAATTGATTTTTATATGTCATTCTTGCATGTATGTTACATCACATTATGTAGATTACATGAAAAAAAAAAAATCTTAAATGAAGTTAAAATTTTACAAGTGTGTTATTTAGGAGTGGTTACAGTTGTAGTGGCTCATTATATTGTAGACTTACCCCATAGTTCTTTTAAAATTTCCATTTTTTAACAAAAAATGTTTTCACCTACAAGCTTGAATATTTATACATTGTAGGAATGTTTTGTGGCTGAAATCCAAAAGCAACTTAATGCATCAATTCTTGAAATAGAAGAACTCCTTAGCGATAAGGTACATTTCCCATTTTTTTCATAGATTGTTCAAACTTCTCCTTGAAAACCTAAAGGCTCTAATTATTCAAGTTATGTTGTACAAACAAAAACCATATGAGCAAATTCCGTGGATGTGGGGAAAATAGGTGCAATTAGACATGCAAATGATGACCAAGCAATCCAATTTGAAAAATGAGATTGATATTTTTGCCAATAAGTTGAAGGAAAGGGATAAGGCTATTTTGCTATTGCAAGAGCAAAAACTTTTAATTAACAAAATGAAAAACCAAATGTGCATATTCATGCAAAAAAGACAAAAAGATCAACATCAAGTATCTTTTACAACCAAACATGTTGAAATAATTGAATACTTCTTTTTTCTTATAACAAAATTTTCAAGTTGTTTGATACAAACTACCCATAAAAGTTGATACCACCTTGATGAAGAATTAAACTCATCCCTATATGAAAATCAAAATGAGAATGACACGAGGATCTCATTAGAGAAATTTAATAATGAAATTGTAGAAGGCTTTCAAATTGTTTGATATTCTTTTGTAGTTTTATCATAAGGGCCTTAATTTATGCCTTGTTTCCTAGGCTACATGTTGACTTCTTACCTTTTAAACTTCCTTCCCTTGAAATTATTGCTTGAGAAATTTATTTTCCATGAATTTTTCCTCTCCTTTTATCCATCCACATTCCAATGTCATAAAAACTCTTAGTGAACCATTGAATAAAAAATAATACTTGAATCTACACTAATTGCTACACATTGTTGATGTGCCAAAATGTAGCTATCACTTGTAGATATTGTGAAAAAGAAGATGCAAACAAGTTTGGAGGAGATGAGGAAGGGCATTGACATACTCATGGACAACTTATTGGTGGTGGAGAATTTGAACAAGGAGGGTGTTGCAATGCAACATGAAACCCATCTCAAGGTGTTTTATTATCCAATAACACCCTATTATTGATTTCTTACCTTCATCACTTGTATTGAACTATATATAATAGGATTATGGCACCAAAATTCATGTTGCAACTTTGGATTTCTTGTCCAACAATGATGGAATTAAAATTTGGACGATCAATTTTACATTTCACAATGCATTGCACAATAGTAAGCTTGGATCTTCACCATTAAACCCTTGCTCCCTTGAAGTTTGTTATTCTTTCAAATTAATTGCACCCAATTTTCAAATGAATGATGTATGATATTAAAGGTTCAAATTTTTATTAATTATTGGATAATTACATTTGGGAATTATGCAGGTGGTGTTGGAAAAACAAGTGATGGTGTGTATTGATGTAGAACAAAAGCAATGTCAACAAATCACTAAATTAAGTAGTGTTCATGTTTATTTGATCCAAGCTGCAGCTAGGAATGTATGTGCCAAACAAGTTGTCATTACTTTCTTGTTCTAACACAATTTTTTTTGGCCTAATCTTGATATTAAAGATTGAATAATCTATTACATGATTGGACATTGACCCAATATGCATACATTCATTACAGTCTTTAATGTGTGCCATATGGGGGCATCATACTCTGTTGCATTTTGTAATATGAATCAATTTGTATTGTTGTCAACTTTAGAGTAATAAAAACATTTTGTAGATGTGATCTCAATTGAAGTAGAAAAAATGACAATTTCCATTATGAAAGGATTTGGAATCACACATTTTAAAAGTTTTTTTAGTCAATACATGAGATGGAACTTATTCATAAATCAAGTTATATTTGGTGGTCATGTTCAATAACATGCAAAATGGAAAGAAGTCAAGGACAATATAGAAATCCAAGTGAATTCTCTCAACAACTTCCATAAAAGGGTAATTGAATTTGAAAAGGAATACAAAGAGTTCACAATTCTCTACAAGTTGATCCGTGGCCAATGCAATAAATATGTTCAACTCTTAGTGGTCTATTGCATAACCTTCCTTGTGTTTACTTTGCAAAATTCTTAATACATATGATAAAAATGTCTTTTTTTGGTTCAATATTGACATCTAATAAAATTATTGCCATGAACCAAAGAATAAGAAAATTAAATGCACAAGCCCATATGCATACAAGTCACTGTTAAGTCTAAGACTAGATTTCCACCATGCATTGTTCTTTATGATTAATGTACATGAAAAAACTTAAAGTCCAACAAATTAATCATTGTTTCACCAAATGACATGGATAATTTATAGAATATGATTAAGTTGGAAAGCCAAATTGATATAAAATTGATGTCAAAAATGTATTGAACCATGTGAGGTGTGAATAGACAAGTGAGTTGACAATTCAAGAAATCAAGGATAAGATGAAAACCTTGAACACAGAGGTGGGGCAACTCCAAGGAGAGGTTTTATATAAGGTGAAGGTCTTGAATAGGATCCACATCAACTATGTTCTCAGTGTAAAAACTCGCACTGCCTTACGAAAGGACATTGCAAATTGTGCTTCCATGGTGAAAGACAAAAAGGTTTTAGATTCACATCTTTTATTGTCAAATTGAAACATGTCATCCAAAAAAATGAAATTTCAATACTTTATTCAAGGCCGATGGATATGGGAATTAGGATTTGGTTTCCTTTGCATCCAAGCTTGATAGTTCATTGTTAATTGTGGGTTGACACTATATGTAACAATTAATAGTTGAAGAGTTGGAGTTGGATGTGGTAAACTTGGAAATCGTAGTCAATAAGGTTGAAAAAGACATGGTGAAGGCACGAAAGACATATCATTTGTCATTGAAGGATAGAAACAAAGTTGACATCTCTCTTATTGACCGCAATGATGAACTTTGCATCCTTTATGAGAGGAACAATGTCCAGGTGAAATTCACATGCCACCTATTTATATTAGTAGTTTGATGTTGGTGGATTCATATTTTGTATGATTAATACCTTTGAAGTTAGTTTTCATGGTTACAATGGTATATCAGATGGGTTCAATTGTAAATTTATAAAATATTGATTAATAATATATGGAATAGTCATTTTTAAAAACATATTCCTTGAACACATGGTTAATCATGCGACTATCGTTGAATTTAATGAGGAAAAATGATGAAAAATATGTTTTAAACTCCCACAAATTGTATATAAAAGGGGGGATGATTAAATATCCACTTAACCAATTTTTTTTTAAAATATCAAATTCCCAATTTGGCCAAAAAAGTAACAATCACTTTCGTTTGGAAGATGACCATGGAATTGTGTACACCTTTAGTAGTCCTTGAAGGTGAAGGCACATATGATCACCATAGTTGAAAATTTTGGGTCTCATATATTCATATCATGTGCTTGAAGTAGATGGAGTTATTGAGGCATTCAAATGTGGAGAGTGCAAAGCGTGTGGATGAGATCAAATTTTTGAAGTTGACATGCCAACTAGCACACAACTTTATTTTAACCCAACACAAAACCATTCCTAACACTAAATTTGTTTACATGGAGTTGGTTAGTCTTAAAGAACAAGTATTATTCTATGTCTCATCCATCCTCTCTCAAACAATAACACTTCACAATTTTTTTATGAGATCTTAATAAATGAAATTAGGAGTTCTTTTGTTTGTAGGCTTAACAAGTTATTTGCTTGACTACAATTCATAACATGTTAAAGGTTGCCATATCATTTGGCATTAATACGAATCAAATTGTGTCACCATATTTCTATGTTTGAAACAAACTAAAGCTTGATTTAGAAAGGGAATGTGATTGTGACACAAATGATCAAATGTGAGTTTTTCATTCATATTTTTTTTGATATTGAAAAGATACCTAAGTTCAAGGGGGGAATATTTTATGTCAAGTCATGTTTGGAAATTGAGATGGGGACATATGAATCCATGGATTGGGGGGGAGGGGATGAAAGATGGAGAAAGCATGTAAAGATGTTTTGATATTGTCGGAGCTAATAGAGAAGCCTAGCAATTTGGAAAGGTGGCACCTTTTGCTCGGTCGAGGCAATACCACTAATGAACTTACAAGAAAGCTCTTGCCATTGAAGAGTTTTTATCTACCAAGGAAGACCAAACATATGAAAAAGATATCACTCTTGAGGAGGTTTATTTTTCCAAACCATTTTTTATCCAACCTCATGCCATATATTTTGACAAAATCATGGAAATAAGTTTTATGATCACATCAATTTTAGAAAAAGTTGTTTGTTTCTTTATTTGAAACCTAGGGCATGATAAATTGTCTATTTATATGTCCTAATTCAAGTTTGATGCAACCATTCATACTATTGGGTTTGTTTGTCTAGGTCAAGATGCTAGTAGAAGATTTGACACGGAAGGCTACCCTTGCACAACATAAAAGCATTAGAGTTGGCAAACAGATGAATTTCTACCTCTACCAAATGAATGTGGTCACACGTCAAATTATGGCCACAATTTTTGAATTGTCACTTGTCCAAGTAAGAAATGCACCTCAAATAAACATATAACAAAATTTAGGTTACTTATAACAAACCAAAAATTCTACATCACATTCATGAAAACATAATAATTTTTTTTGATAAATATGCATTGTGTGATTTAATTTCAATCTGCAATTGAGACAAAGATTGAAACATGGTGTCTTTTATATTATATTAAAAAATCCATGATGCAAAATACTTTTCATTCAACCTTTATATTGATAAATAAAACATGCATGCATCTACATCTCCATTTGAAAATATATGATGGGTGACATTTTGGATTGTGTCCAACTAATTTAGGCAAATGTGTAACATGGTAGGCAATAGCAATTAGTGTGAAACAAGAAAGGGAAAGGGCACAATTGAATCTTGACAAGGCCATTATACACCTTGAAAATGGAGAAGTAAAATCTTGAACTCTTGGATTCATATTTGCAAATTTATCCTCTATGAATCCCTAGTTTTAAACCATGCACATGGGTTCTAGCTAGGCATCACATTACATTGCTTTGTTGTAAAGGAATTTGAACTTAGTGTAAGTGATCTTTATATGTAGTACTTAGAGTACTTTAAGAAATAATGTGCATATAATGATTATAATGTTTCCTTTATTAAACCAAACTAAGGACAAATGACTTATATTCATTTTGTGAATACACTCACCTTTTTGCACAGCCACCAACAAATGACTTGGAAAAGGCTTGGAATGCATTTTTGAGACAATTTGCTGTGATGCACAAATTAAATGTTATTTGTGAAGCTTTGCAACATGAGAAAGAAGAGATAGCTCAAAGCAATAGGAGGTCAAGGTAGTATTTCTTTATGGTTTTTGTTTGTTTCCTTTATTGTTTTCATTACATTGTTTCTAGTGAAGAAACTACAACCTTGTAATATAACAGTGCATTCATGTCATGCATCAATTACTAGTTTGTGTTAAGGAGATTTCCCACAATTTGATAGATCAAGAAAAAATCTCAATGGCCTCAATGCTTAGTAACAAAAGACACGACAACATTTCAATACTAAATATCCTTAAATGATTCAATTGCCATATGATGTTTCTTATGTGCAAATGATGTTTAAAGCCATGTGACAATTATATAATATGATGGTGCAAAATGCACAGGCCAAATACAACAGTAGAATCAAGGCCAAATGTATACATTGCGGAACATTTGGGACTACCAAAATCATTTGGAAATAACTCTCCCTTTCGACCATTAGAGCATGGGAACACCATTCGCCACTTTCACAAACCTCAAATGAAAGTCATTAAAGTATGACAAGTGAAGATGACAACTTTACAATTACATTAGTTGTGCATATTCCAAATGGAGAACCAATTTTGATCACAAGCAATATCTATCAATTTCATCAAAATTACATAAATGATGAATATAAAAATTTCTTACTATTGTGATAACATCATTCCCAATGCCACATAATCATACAAGTTCCTTGTAGTTAGACTTTGTCACTTCCTAAGGAGAAGGTTATCAATTGTGTTATATTTAGTTTTGATTTATATATGTTGACCATCATAACCAACATCCAAGGATAAAGAAGTTTGAACTCAAGTAAATGAAAGATTTGAAGGTGTGAATACTAGTTAGGATATTCAATACAAGTAATTTGGATGGAAATGGTTTTGGTTGGTAGAAGAATAGGGAATTCATAGGTGTTAATTCTTACAAGGATGATGGTAATTATTGAGGATAATTCAATCTTTGCTAGAAGATCAAATTGATTTTAGTAAGCCCTTGTAATTGAAGGTGTATGCTTTCAAAAGTGTTCGATTATGGCATGTATAAAAGACCATACATGTCCTTAAAACATTGATCAAATAAAAGAATTTTTTTCTTTTCCAAGGTTGGTTATGAAGGTTCTTCACTAACCTTCCCCTAGCCACCCATCTTGTGCATCTCTTCACGTACAATGTACATATGTCCACAACCTCTTGCCTATCTACTTCCTTGCATCCTATCTACTTCAGTCATGACCCTAGAAACCAATATTAAACTATAGAAAAATAACACATTTTAACTTGCATTTGAAGCTTAACTTTATGAACCTAAACCTATATAACATTTTCAACTTTTACATTTGCTTTCTTATTTCTATGTTGTCAAACTCATTTCATGGCCATTGACAAGTCATTGATTTTGTGACATAATAGAAGTTACAAATCATTTCTCACATCAAAGGTATTAGATGGATTCTAGAGTAGTTCATGTTCATAAACTAATCTAATCTTGGATTCTTGACTCATTCCTCTTCTATGTTCACCTTTGCCCAAGCCATAACATGCATACATGCATTGAAGTTCATCTTGTTCAACTCCTTTGGCATGACATGTCTATTTCCAAGCCCTTGTAATACTACAATTTCACCACTAAATTGATGTTGTAGTTGCTTCTTCATGATTGCAGTTCAATTCCACAATTAGTTGGATAAGGTTTTCCTAATAGTAGTTGACCTTGTGGTTCCACAACATTATATGTACTCCTATTGTGGATGTCTTGTCGATGACTAAAACATTCCTTTGAAGATAGAATTGAATCTTAACATCAATATCTCTACCTTCAGCCACATCCCCCTATAATATTTGGGTACCTTGGGAGACAAAATAAAATGGTGGAACGAACTTGAATTAGCCTAAACATTCATCAAATCATATATAATGTTCCATGGAGTGAAGCCACCATTTGTCATGTATTAGATCTAATGCAAGAAAAGCCAATCATTTTGATATTTGCAACTAAATTTAACTAATACAAATATTGTGCACTAAGATTATAATATTTGATTACTGTTGATAGGTGCTTCTCACCTTATTTTGCTTTCAAATTGTGTAAGTTTCAACAAAATCTATGACTAATAACACCATATCCTTGGACAAGACTCTTTGAATCAATGGTCTTGCCATTGTGCTACATAATTATGTGTAATGAAGTTTCAAAGCACTTTCTTGAAAAACCTCACAAATACCTTTGGGGTGCTTTAGATGGGGTGACCATGTTGCACTTTTGATTAGTCCTTGCTCTTGATACACTTATTTTGACTTTTTTGTATTATTTGGTCAATCAAAATTGAAGTCCTTATTTTCACTATCATGATTTGGGTTGTCTTCTTTTGGGCATAAAAGGAGTAAGTCTACTTCACAAGTCCCCATCAAACATTTGCTTGTATCACTCCTAAAATTCATTTAAATTGGACAAATGAATGATTGGCAAACACCTACATAACCCCTTTGTACACAATAAAACAAAACTTCACAATTCATTTAATCACCATTTCCATAGGGCAAGCCCATCCTTGGGAAGTACCACTAGGAACATCACACCTTGATTTTATTGGACCTATCAAACTTTGAAAAATCATAAGAAACATTTAAATGAAAATTTTCATAATTAATTTTTATGAACACATTTATTAGGTTCCATAGATTTTGAAAACCAAATAATATAAAAGATATTGTGTATTTTGATGTTTCTAATCATTGCATTTAGAAAAAATAATAAAGAACATAATGTTGGTTTTTCCCTTTGAACTTTTTAGTCAGGAACACAAATTTGAAACATGATTTGAGATTTTTTTATGGATTTTTTTCTAAGGTAATTCGAAAGTCATTATATTTTTAGGTTTTTATTTAATTTATTAAATATGATTTAGTTATGAATTTCCAAAGTTGAGGCTATCAATTTTTTAAAAGGTCATTTTAATTTGAAATATAGAAATATTATAATTTTTAATTTTAAAATTCCCAAATAAAATTCAAGCCATATATTAGAATATGTAATTAATAAACGTTAAAAAAATAGTTTATTGTTTTGAAAACATCAACGAAAAAGGCCTAGAAAAATGATTTGGTCATTTTTAGTTCCTTAACCATTCCTTGAGGTGGTTCCTAGTAGTACCACCCAAGGATGGGTTTGCCCCATATCCATTACCTCCAAATAGCTTCACAATATCATAATACCTTGATGGCGGCATAAATTAAATTAGTTTTTAATATGCTGAAATTTCAAAATATATATTTCAAGGGTAAAAGTTTGAACTCTTGTTGTTTTGTTCAAAGGGAAGATACTAAATAAAAATCCACTTGACCATTGATACAACTCGACTTGTTTGCAATATATGTACTTTACAACAATTTTATTTTTTACTATCAAAATTTTCACAATTAAAAACCTATGCACTAAACCATGAAACTTAAATTTAATTAATTATTTGACATTCATGTGTTGAATCCACCAAGGTACTACAATACATTCACAATATACTGAAATATTGATGTTGATGCCTTCATTGGCATATCCTTCCCATTTGAGAATGATAAACATACAATAATAGATGTTGGATCCTTTCCTTCAAGTGCCTTATATAAAAAGGTTTCAATCTCTCAAACATGCATTGTGAAGTCTCAAGATTTGGATGTTTAACCTTGAAACAAAAGAAAAGTGAATTATATAAGAAAAATTAAACATGTTGCCAATCAATTGGAAAGTCATGTCATTGTATGGATTAGAGAGGTATACTACTTGAATTTCTTTAAATAAATACAAAGTACAAAAGACCAAATTTTTTGGGCTTCAAGGGCATTGATTGAACATGTCAAGTGACTTGGTATTCCCTTTTAATTCAAATCAAATGGCTTAATATTTTATCTTCTTGGTATTCACTAACAAGAACATGTTGTATTCCAAATTTTGGTATTCATAGATGAGCAGCATATTCAACATTTTATAATATAATTTAGTAAGTGTTGAAGGCAAGGCTTGAGATAAGGTTTGAAATATTCAATACAAGTACAAAGGCTTGATAGATAGGCAATGCAAAATACTATTTATAAATTTCCACAAATTTGGTTTTTAACATCAAAATCTCCCAAATGGACATGTTGAAAAATATAAATGCATGTGTAATAGATTCTCCAATAGTATTCTTTTTACTTTTTCTTTTTTATTTTTGATTTGGTAGACAATAACATGTAAGACATGATGCTTGTACCAAACACATTTTATTTTTGGTGGCAACTTTTACTTACATATCTATGCATATTAGAAACCCAAATTCCTCCCATTAGTCACCACTTAAAAAAAACACAACACTTGCCAATTAGTTATAAATTCATGGAACTAGCCACTTGAACTTCCCATCCTATTTCTGTTGTCACATAATTTGAAATATTCTTACCTCCATTGAAAGGGACACATAACCCTTATGCAGCTTCAAAAAAAAAGTTTTGTTATTAGACATAATGGAACTTGTAGCCCATGTAAAAGACATGATGCTTGTATCAAACATGCTTTATTTTTGGTGGCAACTTTGTCTATGTATCTATGCATGTTAGAAATGCAAATTCTTGTTTGTTATCATTTTAAAAATAAATCAAGTAGATGTAAACTCATTAGACCACCCACTTGAACTTCCCACCTTATTTCCATCATTAAATTTGAGACATTTTGAGACATCCAAACATGATCCTTATGCAACCTCAATACAATTTTTGTTGTTGTTAGACTCAATGGAACTTGGAGCCAATGTAAGACATGATGCATGTACCAAACACACCTACTTTATGGTGGCAATTTTTGCTTCTATATCTATGCATGTCCTAAACGCAACATGTCAACTATCACATGTATTTAAAACACAAGATTTCAAGTAGCATGACACATGACAAAAATAGACATGATCTTGCCATGGTAGAAGAAGAATGTAATCAAATTATCTAAGCTAATCTACAAAAACAAAAACCAATGCCTAGTGGGCAATCAATTTACAACTTAAGGGAAAGGTAATAATAGCTTTATTGGGGAATTTCTTATTAGCCATGCTTGGCTGCCTTACTTGGTTTTATCAGGCCTTTTGTTGATGCTTGCATAAGATAATTAGCTTCTGACATGGCCTTTCTTCTCAAAGACCTGAAAGGAAGGACGTTGCCATTTCAAGATAGTTATAGTTTTGATGTAGATGTTTAAGAATTGAACCTTAGCTAAGGTTGTATATACCATGTCATCTTGCCCTATTTTTGGTTGTAGGTTATATTCTTAAAAAAAAATGATGTGTTTTGAATTTTTCTATTTTTTTTTCACGTTTGGGGAAGCTAATTTGGAGAAAGCTACTTCAACAAATTTGAACTTAAGGGGTGTCAAGCAGAACCAAAGTGTAAAGAAAGTAAAAAAGTTGAAAAAGTAATTGGCTTGACCTTTTAATGATAATCCAAATACCGAGGATTTTGTTGAAACAATGGCCAATGGAGATGAGGGTGTCACACATGATCGCACAGTTAACACACCAACGATATAGAGGCACCTCCATAACATGAGCTTAGATTTAAGCTTGGAGAACCTTCAAGGTCCCACTCACATAGCCCTTGATCTTTCCAATGATTTCTTGATTCAACCGTCAATTTCAGCATTTCACCTCTCTTGGCCCAATCTTGTGAGAAAAAAATCATTCTCTGGTTTCCAACCATCTCAATACCAGGAGTTGAATGGATCATTAATGAAGGTACTTTCTCAATGAATTTTTCAATTAAATTTCACGTTTGTGTAGGTGTACATCATAATCTCCACCACTAATAGTAGTGGATTATGGATGTGGATGCCAACTCTTCTTATTGCCAATGTACATGATTTTGCATGTTGGATGCCAACTTTGTTTATTGCCAAAATCCCATCCAATTTACCGGTTCCTCTTGTGTCAAAACACACGATTGATGTCCCCTTTTGGAATCAACATATAAAAAATTGTGTATGGAGTATTTGGTTTTGTTAATAAGTACCTCCGTCTCAACAGTGCGGTTGTTGTATTCCATGTTGATGATCCTCATGTGCTCAAGAAAATCAAATCCTACTTGGAAGGAAATGGATATAAAATCTAGTCGAGGTAGGTGGTAATTAACACTATGCCATGAATGAGCAATGAACTACGAAGGAAAATGGTAAGCTTTTATTTGTTTTCCCCTCAAAGTCCTGTTGATTCAAAACATTCATTGTCCATATCTAATGTTTGTAATTTTATACTTGTGGACTTAATTAAGCTGGGCCACTCTTCTTGTCTGCCACATGGGTGGTTTCAACTTTCAGTAAATTCACCCAAACATGGTGAGGCTTGGGTTGTCGTTGGCAAAGAATGATATCTTATACAACATGATTAACATTGATTCAATGTAGAAGTCTTCTATAGGAATTCCATTTAGAGGAGGATAGGAATCCATGTCTCCAGACTAGGGGCTCTAATCCAAGCTTGTTCTTCTAAAGGTTTTTTGGTCATTGGCATGAATTCCTCCACATGTAGCTTGTTTGAATATGTTTGGAACCTTGTTTTTTATTCTATTTTCTCTGTAATCTCCCATTCTTATGATATGCCATTGTCTTCACATGAAATTGTATTCACACATGCTAGTCTTTTGGTTATCATGTTTTTGTTCTTGAACTAGATGATGATGTTTATGAAGAGGTTGTCAAACCTCTTCTATAAGAAGCTAGACTTCCGGTCGATCCTATGATGTCTACCTATGGCCCCTCAAATTTCCCACCTGAGAAGAAATCAAGAGTGAATCTCAATTGTGAGTAAGTTTAGGTTTATTGTAATTTAGTTGTTTGTTTACTTGTTTGTATCTTTTTTCAAGTCTCACACTTAAGATTGACATTTTGTGTGTTTTATAAAGATACCCAACCATTTTCATCTCCATTTGTTCCATTCTATGCTTGGAATGATTTTTTTCTTGATCCCCCTTCCCACATGTCATTATTTGAATATGTAGAAGGCATCGCTCGACAAATGGCCGCCTATTCCACGCCTCCATCTTCTAGTAATAAGAGGAAGTATGGCAATTTTATACTAAGATTCATTGATGATGAAGCAATTGAAAATTTGGACTAGATCTTTTATTGGAAGATAACTGATTGGATGAACTTTTTCTTTAGCTCTTTCTCCTACTTTCGAATTTTGTCTGCAACTTTATTTTGAATTATCATAATTAAATGTTTTTTCTCTATGATGTTTGCATCATCTTTTCCATACACATATTTGGTTCATCTTAGGACAAAACTCTCGATTCTTTGGTCCTTGCGTTGCAAAAATCCATTGTAATCTTTGTTCCCATATTTAATTGAAATCTTTGCACAAATATTGTCTACATTTATATGTCCTAGTGCAATTTTCATAATCTAAAATTGCAATTTTGTGATGAATATCATTTGAGAACATGCCTATTTTGAAATGTTTGATTATTAAGAATGGTGACAACATAATTTTGTTTCTTTAGATGTAGTCTATTCTATACACCAAATTAATATTTCCATCAAATTCAATTATCCAATCAATTTGGATTACCACATTTCATTATTCCATCTCTTTTTCCATTTGTAGTTCAATGGATTTTTTATCTAGAGTTTGTTCCTAGAAATAGTCCCCCTATGGTTGGTGCCAACAATAGGGGAGGGTACATAAACCCTAACCTGCATTTAGGTGATGGTGATAAAGAAAATCACAAGCAAGCATGAATTATCCAAATTACAACATGGAATATATATAGCTACTAGGATATTATCTAAAACTTGCCTTCTTGTATTGTCAAATCATTATCACTTGGATTAAAAATTTTGGATGTCAAAATGCTTGACAAACTCGAATATGGAGAAATTTAGTACATCATTTGTCTATCTTTAAATTCTCGGATGTCCCTTTCTGTCATGATGAAGATCTCCTCTTCATATTCTTCACTAAATGATTTGGCGTCTTTGATTTCCTTGCTGTTTAAAACGTTTAAGATGACACCATTTGTCATGGTCTCTTCATTGTGCACTACATTGTATTTTGGACGTTTCCTTTCTTTAGAATGAAAAAGACTGAAATTTTTGTAAACTATTCTATTATGTCTTTGATTGTGGTCATCGTTCTCTTTTCATTATCTCTAGTAAGCCTTTCCACATCACTTTCTTGAAGGCTTTTTGGCAGAATAAATAACTTTTCATTGTTTATTTTTTCGAACATCTTTCCGGACTCTTTTTTTCCCTTAGGATATTGAGTTTGATTGTTGCTTGCATTTTGTCCTTTTTATGCATTCTTTGTATGAAACTTTGCAAATTGGAAAAAAATTATTCAACCTTTCTTTAAAAACGATTGTCTCTATTGGGAATTTATGCACTAACATTGATGGTAAGGGTGTTCATGCTATTGTAAACAATGGTTCATTTTCATTATTGCTATTTTTTTTAAAAAAACCTTGCACATGAATATTTAACAAGATATAATGCTACCTAGTACGTTAACAAGGAATGTTTTGCCAAGGTTGATATTTGTAAGGTATAGTGTTTTTTGTGAGCATTTTTGTCGACAGGTGAAATCATCAAACATGATGATTTCTAATTTATGCAAGATGTTTATAAATTTGCCACTTGGCATTAGTTCATCTCCTTGGGATTGGACATTATAACTTTTTATAGTTTTTTCACTTTGAACACATTCACTATCTTATTAATGTGAAAAGTAGCAATTGCATACACATATGCAAAACTTTTCATTCATTATTGCTCTAGTTCTTCATAATTGTAGTATACATTTTGGATCATGTTTCCTTTTTCTTTTGTCCTCATAGATGTATGTCCTTTTAGTTTTGTTGAAATGTTTATAAGTAAAATACATGTGTCTATCCATAATCAGAATTGAATCCATTTAATTTCCATATATTATCCATTCATTACACCTAATTTCTACATCTAAAAAATCATGATTTTGTCCCACATTTTTATTGGTTTGGTGGCAATCCAATCATCCATTGATTCACATTTAGTTGAAGGATGTTGTTTTTGTCATGTTGTGCAACCTAGGCCCGCCCTCTTGGTTTTGCATACTCCTCGATACAAACATCAAGACAATTACATTCCTTGGACTCCTATGTTGATTATTTCCACAAACTAAAAATCAATACTTCGAAACTACTTCAATCGACTCTAGTTTCTTAGCAATGTCCAATGTTGTTTCTTGAACATTCTCAAATTCTTTTGAGAAATGGCATATTTACAAATTTGCTAACGGTCCTTACTTGTAAGTGTGCCTATGATGATGGACATATGATGGTGACTCTCATTCCTCTTGATGCTGCAATTCGACACTCGCTCCGTTGTTTGACTTGTAACATTTCTTATCTGAACTTTTAAAGTCTTCTCCTTCTTCATATGCCAATTGTGATGGTTGTTTTGGCTCTTTTTCATTTTCCATTGTGATTCCTTTTTCTTCCTCCTTTGCGGTTTCTCTTTTTTACTCTACTAGTTTGTCTTGGTTTGCATCGTATTTTAAAATAGGCAACTCATATTCGTTGTTGTTTGGATCACTTCTATTTTCAGGCCATTTTTTGTGTGAGGCTTCCACCAATGAATATTGCTTTACTCCATTTGTCCCCAACAGATATTTTGCTTGGTGTAATAAATGGGTCTTGTAATTGCGGTTTATTGGTTCGGTTGGCCACGGATTGTCACCGAGAGCTTGTTGCAAGTTGTTCATGAAAACTAGGTTGAACATTCGTATCACTATGGCATAGACTTTGTATGTTAGTTACTAACATTCCATTATTTGATCAGTTACTATTTTATTCTTTATTCATAGTAGAGATTTTCTTTTTGATTTCTAATTGTTACAAGATGTTTCAAAGTGTGGGGTGCAATGCTAATTCTTTTCTTTGAGTTTGGAAGTCATTCTCATAGATTTCTAAATCTTTAACTCTAAACACATTTACTTTCTTCTCATTTTGATGATTACCAATTACAAATGCATACATAGAACATTTGATTCATTCAATGACATAATAATTACATGTGTCTTAATTGCTACAAAAACAAGTATTTACTTCACAATTAATGCTCTAATGTGATTGTTTGTTTCAAAAGCCACTATGGATTTGTTTAACGTTCAATGTCAACCCTCATTTTTAAAAAAAAAAGTTAATATTCTATTTTCAATTCACATATTTTGAATATATTTTGTTTATTAGGTCTTTTGAACCACAATGTAATGGAAATAATTGGATTTTGGTCATTCGATCATTTGTTGAAATGTCCTTTTTTGACTATCATACATACCTCATGGTTTTGGGGTTGGCCTTATCATTCAACAATTCATCAACTATTTTAACACTTTGTTCCTTAGTTCATGTGGCACCCAGGTTCACCATCTTGGAGTTATAAATAATCGTCTTCAAGGTTTCATGAACTCTGTTGAGAGCAAGTTGCCAAGTGTTACCAAATCCTATGTGGACAAATTGTTCATGATGCTTGTAAAAAAAAGATTTGGAACTAGCTTCTTCAAACTTGTGCATTTTTTGAAAAAATCCATGGCATGTGTAAACATTGTGAAATTGTATTCCATATATATTTTTTAAATGTGTGCAATCTATTTCATCAATGCAATACTTTCTTTGTTTATCTTCGCATTAGCCCATCGCCATGCTAACCATTCAATGGTTTTGTCATTTCACATATTCTATTTAGTATGTTTAACATTAATGTGTATTCAATCTTTGATTCCAAACTGTTAGGTGTGACATTTGGTGTTAATTTTCTTCTTTCCATTATAGAATAAAGGATGTAGTTAAATAGTAAAGGTGGAGTAAATGCAAATTAAAGTAAGTCGGGGAAATTAGTAATATACAGGGGAATATGCAATTTGATTATACAAGTTGCATGAATGGTGCTAGATGCAAGAGGTTGATAATGTGAATGAAAATAACAAATAACTTAAAAGGTTATAAACAATGTAAAGTTTTAATGGCTAGTTGGTTTTGTCTCAATCCTTAATGGGCACATTCTTCTTCGTGGTGAATGGGTATTGTATGGATCCACACATACCTCTTGGTGGGTCAATAGGCTTGTAGTAGCATATTGTTTCAATTTTTAATGGGCACTTGTCTCTTGTTGGTGAACAAGTAGTGTATAGATTGGCACATACCTATTGGTGGGTCAACAAGTTTATATGCCACAAATTTGGATTCAGTTTAAATTTTAAATGGTTTAGATGTTGTAGAAATTCACATTATGAAAATATGTAATACAACTTGAAGTATTTCTCAATGTTTCATGTGCTGTATTTTTCAAGATAAAATCAACATGAAATTATTCCACATTATATGAATGAGATAATGGCTCATCGATGATTTTTCATAGGTTTGGCATCCATTTAAAAAAAAAAAAAGTTAAATCATTTTATTTATCAATCATTTTTTTCATCCAAAAATATCGTTCATCCATGGCCATGTCACAAAATATTCCAACCCATGTGTCAAAAAAAATTCCATCGATGTCAACAAAATATTCTTGAAAAGATTCGCTTGGGCTCACTTATTGATGTTCATGTGCTCATCATTCATGCTCACATGCTCACAAGATAACATTCCTGATTAATTAGACCACCCATGTGAACTTTCCACCTTATTTCCATCACCACAAATTATAGATATTTTTACCTCCATTGAGAGGGACACATAATACTTCTGTAAATTTAATACATTTGTTTGGTTATTGGATGCAATGGAACTTGCATTAGAACACATCGATGCATAAAAAACCGAACCTCTTGTCAAATACCACCTAAGAAAACACAAGATTTCAAGTAACCAATAAATTCATGGGACCATCCACCTTAGTTTCCTTAATCCCCTTTCTCCATCACTTGGCATCTTTGACAATATGTCCTTGTAATGTGCATCATGGCTTGTGGTGTTCTAATTGCTCCAAGCTATTTTCCCCAAAATTGTCCTCAACAATAAAAAATATGAAAATGAAAATCCAAAATGTACAAGCAATCCCAATAAACAAAATTAATGCAAAATTTGTGTTAGCACATCCTTAAGACAATTAAGATAAAGGTTCATTAGAATTGCAACCATCATCCTCTTTTGCAACCTTTCCATTACATAACATTACAATTTCAACCTTCAGATATCATCATAACTATTAAGTCCTATATATAAAAGAACTTTTGATTATCACCATTTAATGTTAAATCTATTTTGGGATGCTAGCCAATGGAATAGCATAAAAAATTTGTAAAATATATCATTGATTGTAATTAGGGGGGCTTTCTTTTTCAACTTTGTGATATCAAATTCTTGGTGTATTTTTCCAAAAATTAGCAAAATAAGTTGATTTTATTGCAAAATCTTCCTAAATGTTTTAGTAAAAAAATGCAATTTTTTTCTTAAAAAGATTACCACAGAGTAATATGAAAACTCCAAACCACTTGTGAAGATTTAATCCATTCCCTATTATGGGTTGCCTAGATCCATAGATCAGTTTGTTTTATTTCAATAGGCCTATTCATGGTTTTGACATTTTAATTAATTCATAGTGTTAACTTTGTCTTGTTTTAATCAATTCAATAGACTACAAATTTCAGTGATTTTTTTTGCAACAACTTTTGTTTCTTCAACCCAAAAAATGGAAAATTTTGTTCTTTTTAGTGTAAATTCAACTAATTTTACTAAGTTTTTGGAAAAAATTGCCAAGTTTTTAATATCACAAAATTGAACAAAAAAAAATCCTAACTATAATATTAATTAATCGCTATTTTATTTTAATGACGAAATTATACTAGTTTGTTAGTGGTGTGAAATATCAATTCAAATTTTGAAACAATCATGGAAATGAACATAAATCAAGCACCCATACTTGTGTTTATAATAGAAAGAAAGAAAGAAAAAAAGACCTTTTATTTAGAAAATGACATCACTTTAAAATAACTTTACAAATAAGAATAAAAAATTATAAATAGAAGTAGTTAACTGAGGATATTAGTTAAAGCATGTCACTTTAATTTGAATTTCTTAGGTTATTTAAAATATATGTTGAATAAACAAGTAGGAAATAATGAAAACTTGGAGGTGAAACTTGGTACAAAAGGGCAAGCCACATGACTTCTTGGGTAGGGTAGAGGAGTGATGAAACTTGTTCACCAATGGAAGCAAAGTAAGATTTTTGGTTTTCAATCTTCACCATCAATTTTCCCCATGGTCTTGGTGAAAATGAAGGTTGTCATGTATGTGAGCATAATTTTCTATTTTTCATTGCATCATCTCTTTTGCCTCCTTTGTTGTGGAGTTTGGGAGATGATGAAGACAAAGGAAGGAAGGCAAATCACACTGGTTAAAACATGGTGATGGCCAAAACTCACCAAGCATTTAAATAATCAGCAATTTGTTTATGGGTGTTGCAAATATGAAAATACATGTAATTGGGTTTGTCATGCTCGTATGCATGGCCTTATACATGACGACCATTTGCGGGCATGCCAATCATGCCTTTAGGGTTACGCTTTTAGGGTTAATATACATTTTTAGGTTATTATACGCTATTAGGTGTTTTAAGGTTATGGCTTGTTTAGGGTTTTAGCTTTGTTGAAGGTTGTATAAAAGGTCAAACTCTTCCTTTCTCTTGTTAGTTTTTATAAAATTCCTTTGTCATGGAGAACTTTCTCCATAGTCAAACTAGATTTCTAGATGCTCACGATGGTTACTACATGGTCACCGTTTATTATATACATTACGTTTTCTTTCCTTCTTTTCAATTTAATAATATATGAGAATTTCATCTCAGTTTCGTTTTGTGCATTGTATATATATGTTCATGCATTTCTTTTTGGTTGATTAGTTTCTACCTTTGACTATTTTTAGTCTTTTTGTTCAGTAGAGTTTACTATGGATTTACAACCCTAAACCCTAAACCCTTACAACACCGAACGTCACAACACTACACGTCATGACAGGTTGGTGATAAATTTTGTCATTTTTAACTCCATTAGAAATGATTTTCTCTCCTAGCCATTGGCATCATAACATTCTAGCTCCATGACATTTTGTTTTCACATTCCTTGATGTTGATGTTCTTCTTCTTCTTCCCTTGTTCACATCCTGACACATCTTGAAATTCAAAATGGATGGAGGAAGGGGGAATTAGGGACCAAATTAATACCCTAGTACCTTGGCCAATTCAACATTAATTATGTTATTTTCAAAAAATTAAAAATTTTCAGAAATTATTTCTTCCAAATCAAAAAAAAAAGTGAAAGATAATAATAAATATTTAGGAATATTTTATTCAAAAATTTAATTTCAAAAAAATTCCTAAATATTAATTAATTATCCGATAGACATGTGTTGAAATTGCCAAGGTACTACGATAATTAGGGTAGCAACTTTTTCATTGTTATAACTACTAACTTCATTGATATAATCGAAGTACCAAAGATAACAACATGGTTTGACGCCTTTTTGACCCACAATTGTGCGAACAATGCACACCCTGATAAAGGTTTTTGTGAAAGGCACAATGTTGATTCTATTGGAGGACTTATGGCCATTGGGGATGGAAGTTTTGTTCACAAGGGTAACCTTATGTTTTGTCTACAACTTTTTGATGTTACATACCAATAACATATTTTTGATAGCCAATGCAACCTCTATGCCTAGGCAAGACTCCTTTTTAAAGGTTGTCTCATAGTTAAAAATTGCTACCAAACTAGAGTCAAAGTCCAAAATGTGGTGAAAAGTTTTCAATTTGTTTTTCCAAAAATTTGCAAATTTTTTTAAATATATATATATATATATATATATATATATATTTAGAGAAAAGAAAACTTGTTACATAATATTCTCTTTTTATCTACATTTTGGTGAAAATTTTTCATTAAAAAAATCTCCAGTTACAATCATTGAAGTTTTATTTATTTATTTATTTATAGTGAATTTTGTGATGTTGTCACATTGGTGATCATCCATAAGGAGGTTCAGCCACATTTGGTTATAAAACAACTATGAAACTTATTAAAATCCTTTTCTATCTTGGCTACTTGATTGAACAATGTCTTGAGACATGGCTTTTTTAAAGATTAAATTTCTTTTTTGTCAATTTAAAAAAAAGAAAAGGAACATTTGACAAATATCATTTTTTTGAAGAAACATTTACCACAAAAAAAAAACTGCATTAAAGGGATTGCTTTAATTTTCAAGGAATTAAAAAAAATGGTGTCCAGATTATTTTGTAGGAAGAAAGTTTAAAGGAAGAGTGAGAAATGAAGAAGGATAAAAATCGATTTTTATTGTTTCAAAATTAAAGTAAAAAAAATTCCTAAAAAAGGCAGCAGTCACAAAATTGGGAAAAAAAAACCCAGTCTGGGGCATCGTTTTTTTTTGTGGCGATTAAAAAAATAATATTCTGTGAAACATTCTCTTTTTTCGAAAAAAAATCGCCAAAATTGGGGAAAAAAAATTCTAAAAATCACCACGTTTCTACATATTTTTCAAGCAAGTAGCCAGGATATAAAAGGATTTTAATAAATTTCTAGTTAAATAGTTGGTCTATAGCCAAATGTGGCTAAATCTCCAATTGTAGTTGATCGCCAGTGCAGCAACATCACAAAATTGGGGGAAAAAAAAAGAACACTGGGCTGGGGAGCAATCTGGATAAGGTTCTCACACCACACGCTCTTTGAGTTCCCCGTTCTCATTCCCAAATGTGCGGACATGAGAACACGATATTCATCCAATCCTAACCGACATTATGGATACTCAATGCTAGAATTGTCTTTTCATCCAGGATCATGGTTTTCTGTTCATCCATCTGAGCGTTCGTCTTTCACCGTTTTCGCTACCTTCTTCCGTCTTCCAAGCTTTTGCAAAGCGAGCGTGGACACTCGGCGACAAAAGAAAATCGGGAGCAATTGTTCGGAGCGCCGTAAAATCTCCCGAGCTTGCCAGTGAAGTTTGTATAGATTTGAAGGCACATTTTTTCAGCGGTTTTTCAGAAATTTTTAAAAGAAAAATTGGCTTTTGATTTTGTAGCTTTTGGTGCGGTGCGTGTAACATCATCGTCGCGAAGTGTAAGGATTACTGTGTAAGCATTGCGTGCGGTCGGTCATTCGTGAATATTTTGGATGCAAGTTTGTTGGAGTGTTTGAGCAGATCAAGAACAGCGAATTTTTTTGAAGAGAACAAACAAAGAGAGAGAGAAAAAAAGCTTCTTTGGAACGTTTCATGTAGATCAGCTGCCGGGTTATGGCAGCCAGCGTGGTGCAAGGAGTATTATTGCAGGCACCTCTGGTGTTGCCGGGGGCACAGGCTTCGGTATCTCAACCATCGTGTTGCAGAGCAGCTACTGATAATGCTCATTTTTATGGAAGTATGTCAGTTAGGTTATCATTGAGCCCATCAACTTCTGTATCCTCGGACGTTTCTTGCAGCGGTGAAGACAGCGTGCTGCTTTCCATAAGGACCGGCAGCAGATGTAGGTCGAGAGAGGTCAGTAGCACTCTTGACATTACTCCTTTTCCATTTGTTCTGAACTCCTTTCGGTGCTTGTTATTCTACGGAAGCTCTGTGCAATCTGGGGAAGCAAGCTCAGAATTGCCAAGAAAATAAAAGCTTCTTCTGTCTGGACAGAGTTATCTAGGGTATTGTCATTCCTTCAATGAACATTGTGAAGTTTTTTCATAAGCCTCTGTGCAGAATCTCCTCCTTTGAGACTCTAGAGCAACACTTTAGAGGAAATGTTGATGATGGTGGCAGATAGTGTGCATGGCCCATCCAAGGAGGGTGAAGATGGTGCAACAGCAAATACAGAGAGAGTTGGCTGACATGCTACTCCATGACAAAGTTCTCCAAGCAGCTGTGCTTCCTGAAGCTGCACTGGGAGCTGATATGTACCTCTCCTCAATGGCAACCATTAGTGATGTCGAAATCTCCAAAGACTTACAGGTCCTTTCTTCCCACACCTTTGGTGTTCTAGTACCTTTGGTCACTGCTGAGTCTGAATTGGCACCAGATTTACAATCACTCTTTCTGCTACATTTCCAAGTGTAGGAAACCAATCCATTACTGCGCATGTGTGCACTTGGAGCACTCACATTTCTATGGCAGTCTGTGTTCAATAATAGGCTTATGATTGCTGCTACCTGCAGGTTGCAAAAGTCTTTATATCCGTGTATGGTGATGAGAGAGAACAAGACATAGCACTAGAAGGGCTAAAGGCAAAGGCCAAGTATGTGCGCATGGGGTTGGGCAAGCGAATGAGCTTGCGCATGACCCCAGAGGTGCGATTCATAAAGGATGAATCATTGGAGAGAGGAAGCAGGGTATGGCTCTCTCTTTCTCCCTCTCTCTGTGTGTATGTTCAATTAGGCATCGGTTTTTGAAGGATAATGCTGCAGCTTGCCACTTGTTTAGGTTTTGTCTATATATGTTTTGCTTGTGCAGAAATGCTAGGGCATTTCTGGTTGAGTGCCATGCCCACAGTACGATGAATTGTTTACAAAAGTAAAATGTGGGATATGAGGGCATGTCTGGAGTCTCATCTGTCTTCAATGTATGTACACATCATGGACAGAATCCATTGCTTTCACCTGACTGTTTCATGGACTATGAGCATACAGGTGCTTGAACTTCTTGACAAGGTGAAAAAGGAGCGAGAACGTAAGGAGAGGAGGGAAATTCAACCAAATGAGTCAACTACTTCCTTAGCAGATGATGTAGGGGCTGAGGATGACTTTGAAGATGAGGAGGAAGATGAAGTGGCGAGGGCACAAGTGAAGAGGAAGTCAAAAGTAAAGTTTTCAGCATCAGCTACTTCCAGAAAGTTGGTTGAAGAGGAGGATGACATCAACTGGGACAGTGATGAATTTAAGGATCTTAACTTCGGGGAGGATGAAAACATCATCTTTATCAAGTGAAACGCCAGACTTGTTGTATCCTGTGCAAACCATTGATGATTCTCGACCAAGTCACAGGCTCTAAGTTGAACTTCAACATTTGTTAAGCTTTTGATTCTTGTAAACTTGATGGATTCCTTGTCTCCCTCACTCATGTCTTCCTCAAAGCCATGTGAGTGGTGGGATTGGGCTTTCAGGACATCTAATAAATCTCACCCATTGCTGATCCACCAGTCAGAATGTGACAATTCTGTTTTGAGTGCCCATTCCCATTCAACTTGATGTTTCCTCTGAAGTTCCCTGAATAATTTCCACATCTGATGTTCTTTGCAGTCTGCTAATTTGGTGAAGTGTTCAATACTAAGATCATTACTGAGGATTGACCAAAATCAACAAAATGACATGCTACTACAGGTACTCTTATCATCTCCAAACTGCACACCTTTCAATTCAATGTTTTGTCCTGTTAAACAATCTCAAAAATCCCTGTCTTATTTCCCATGAATACATATTATTATGATTATGCCTCCCAGTACAACATTGCAATGTCTATTTATCCCATCTGGATTTTGTTTGTTAGAAAACAATTTTATAGTGTTAGTTGATCCTTTTTCTTGCATGAGAAAAAGCAGACCACTTATATTCCAAGTTGTCAAGGAAACATCCCCTTGGAATGAAAATTCCATGCAGAAAACAATACTTTTCTGATTGCTATTTTAGATATTGATCAATTCAGATCTATTCAGTCTATGTCAAGTGGGAAGGTTTTCACCAAATTCAAATTAACCTTGGAAGCATTTGCTTTTATCCATGCTCCTACACCCTCTTTGCCATTGATATCCTCTAACACAAACCAAAGTCCTCCCAAGGTCAATGATACAAACTTCAAATATTTATTGATCATGACTAAAACTATTGCATTTGTTGGGAATGGTTTGCAAAACATGAGAATGCAAATTTCATCCCACAATGAGTTTGATTGATCTTGTGTGGAGTGGAAAAGACACAACACTAAATTTTGTTTACTATCCTCTTATGACATGGGATCAATTGCCTTTCTAAACTTCATTTTGTGGTTGGGAGAAATTTTAATTGCCTGGGATTGTTGTCACAAACCCCATAGTGGACACAGGCAAAGTGATGAGAGGTGTATAGGGCATAACTTATTTTTGTTTTTGACTATGCAGTATGTAGCTCAGAGGAGGCAAATGGAACAAGATTTTTCTTTCAAAAACTTTCAACTTGTTTTCTAAATTGAACACGGTCAGATTTGGATTTCAGTTTTTCTAAATTTGATTTCAATTTTGAAGTGATCTAGCAACAGTATTGTAGATAATAGATACTTGTGTGGGTGTGTACATAAAGTTTGTGTTGGTTTGCTACTATGTGTCTGAGGTTTTTCGGTGCTTGTAAATTTCCTTGCTATGGTAGTCCATGCAATTGTTGTTCTATGCAACTCTTGGCAATTCAATCTTGTCTTGCACCCCTTTTACAGGGAGGCTGGATGATTTGTACTGATTCTGTTGTTCTTGTTGTTTCCATGTTCATGGCATCTAGTGAAGGATAAAATATTTTCTGACTCATAAAATAGTGAGTGAAGTGTAAAGTTGCACTGGTTGAACTTTAATGACAAATAACAATTGTGTGAGAGGAGGACAAGTTGAACTTGTGTGAGAAGTAAAATGTGTCTAAAACATGCATTAACACAAGTTGAACCATGTCTGACAAATAAAACGTGTGGGGAATTGGAGAATATTGCAGGGTTCAACTGGTGTTCCGTTGATAAACAATTGTTTTTTTTCTCAGCTGTGGTATTCCATCCAGTGAATTCAAAGCTAGGGAAAGAAACGTGCATGTTACTTGTTGACCTTGGGAGTACTAGGCACTTGCAGCCACCAAACCTACAGTTTTCTGGTTGGATCATGTTTTTGTTTATAGTCTTCTGTCACTTGGGCCTTGGAGACATTTAGAAATCCATTTCATCAATGCAGCCACCTCACACATGGTCCACATTTAAAACCTGGTCCAAGGCTTTCCCACATGTCCAAGGTGGTGTACCTTGAGCCCAGCTTAAGAAAGCGTATTTAATCCAGGGATACCAGGATCCCTCTGACTCAGTTCTGTTCACATGCAGTATGCCCTAGTTTTCCTGTAATGACCTGTCAGACTTTTTGCAGTGCATTAGGAGGGTGCTTTGCATCCATAAGATTCTCCCCTGGCAGAGATCATCTTGTGTTTGTTGTTCGTGCGTCGCACATGCAATCAACTGCTGAGCAGTCATTACACACAGTAAGGCCATTGAACGGGCGCATTACCAGAATTCAGTGCTGCCCTCGGTGGCAGGTGCCTTATTCTGGTAACACCCTTTCTGTGGGCCTTACCTACCACATAAGGTACTTGGAAGTTGGGATCATTCTGAATCTCAAGTGTGAAAAAACACCCACTCTGCAATGAAATCTAATGTCATGGGTTTTCCGGTCAATAAGGCAGCCAGAAAACAATTCTAAACTGTCACTATGACAGTTTGGAAATGGACAGTCAGAAGTAAGCTCAGTGTTGAATTTATATAACAACAAAAAGAAGCTCAGTGTTTGATTTATGTAACAACAAAAGATCATTTGTTTATATGCATTAGGCACACTCTTTAAAATTCAGTAGGGGAGAACTTTTAAAAAATAGCCGCATGTAAGGAATAAAAATGTTGGTCCCCAAAGGGGACTCTTCAAATACAATTAATTGTTATGGTTACCAATAAGCAGAGACATGTAAAAATGGTTGCAAAAATTGGTTCAATATGCCAATTAGCATCAGGTTGGGCTTTGTGCTATATGGACCCAACAGGTCATTGTGGTGTAGGTACCACCCACAAGCTGAAAACCCATTTCAGTGATCACTAATTCAGCTTGATTTTTTACTTTTAAAATTTCCTTACAAGGGCTAGTGCTCCTGCAGACATTTCGAAGATGACACATTTCAACCCTGAAATCCTTGAGCTTTGCCCTTGTGAATAGAGGTTGATGCTTTCAATCTCTTCACCCCTTGGATCCTCTTCCCCCTGTTTTTCCATAGAGCATGGTATACACACGCTGGGTGCGTGCAACAAGCACCAAATTCAGCACAATACCGATTATACAGACTCCGGTCATGATGAACAAAGTTTCCCTAAAGCAGATAGCTCCTTTACACAGCAAGACTTCATCAGATTCAATGGCCAACTGGTCACTGGCAATGAAGCTGGTTGCCAGGGTCTCAAGCCCCCTCTGCTTCTGTGCTTCATAATCATATAGTGTTCCAGCAATCAGTCCTGAGAATATAAGTGATCCTGCAGGGTTGGAAATGCAGAGGACATTGTACAGGATACCAAAATTCCTGAGCCCAAAAAGCTCTGATGCAGTTGCTGGAATAACAGACCAGTGTGACCCGTAACCAAAACCCACCAGTAGTGAGCCTATGTACAGGGAGCCTGGGCATCCAATGGCAAGCAAAACATGCCCAAGTGCCATTCCTGCTTGTGCTACAGCCATAAGAATTGGCCGTGGCTTTACATAGTCCCTGCCACAACCAAGAATTCCATGAAGAGCAGCAGCATAAACAGCATTGGTTGGAAATGAACAAACAGCACACTTCAAAGTGGGTCCTGGATGCATCATTGTGCACTGCAAATAGGCACGAGCAGGATCATCAGAAATCTGATTGCCAGAAGGAAAACAAATAAATACCTGGCAATGATCTCTGAGACATATCCACCCCCAAGGCGGCCAAGAAAGTTCCAGATGCTTATCATGGACACAAAGATATGAGCATTGGCATATCCAAGGGACTGACTGATCTGACCCAGATTGTCAATAACCATCAGACCAGATCCTGCCCCACAAAAAAGACCAAAGAACAACAACCAAAAATCTGCCTTGACAGCAGCTTGCTTCATAGTGAAATCCTCGCCTCGTCGTGGTCCTTTTCTCCGCTTGATCTTGACAGCACCTTCAGCTACTGCACGGAACAACCGAGAAGTGGCAAGCTCCATCCGCTGCTGCCTCACATTCTCCGGCCATGTTTCTTTCTCATCTTCCAACTCGCTGAACAGAATCTCATCTTTGTGTATTGGACTGTGAACTTTCCTAACATCAGCAGCAGTCAAATGACTTCCGTTCTCTACAGACACAATTTGTTTGCTGCTGCTATTATTGATGCTACTACAATGATCTGGAACAACAACCCCGTCATTGACTTGACCTTTGGCAATTGAGTGCATTCTGTCATGCCCAAGTAATGGAGCTTGCAATGGTGACTCCAAATCTTTTTCAGATGTTGTTGCTGTTGGCTCAGGAATGAGAATGTCATGAACAGAAACAGAAAAGGACTTGCAAAAGCCTGCTGCTGGCCACAATGGTATCACCAAAGGTAGACAAAGAAGGAACAGCAAACCACAAGCAAATGCAATATTGACAGAGCCACTAACATGTGTCATATCTTGGATGATGATTGTGGCCATGAGATAAGCTGCCAATGCTAAGCAAACTCCATACACAAACCGAAAGTTTTGTGACCGCGTTGCTGCAGCATTCTTCAATCCATCGTCAAATGCCGGCACATGTCGTAGAACAGACATAACCATTAGGGCCACCGATGTGGGAAAGACTGCAACCATGAAGATAACAGAAGCTTGGTCAGGAGCAAATGTTGCCGCGAATGTCTGTGTAAAGATGGCCCCTGACAGTCCAGCAAAGCCTTTCAGTATGCCCACAACTGGACCTCTGTTCTCAGAGAAGTTGCGGACACAAGTTACCAGAGCTGCTGTGTTGAAGTATGACTCTCCATTGGTTCCCACGCATATCAGCACACATACCTGCAACCACAGCAACATCCACAACACAAGAACTGGGTACTCTTCTGAACGAGCTCACACACACACACTCACCCAACAACAAAAAAGTTGAACTGGAATTCATTGCGCTGCTTATTGAGAGCTTTCTCAAGGGACTTGACAATGGACAAAAAAAGCTTTACCAGTGCAAAGGGCAGAGTGGGTGTGCGACCGGTAACAATGAGCCAGATCCAACCATAGCCCACGAAATTCTGCAACGCGCCCAGAAATAGAAGAGCCCATGTCGGTAGCACATCACAAAGCAAGCCAGCCAGCAAGCCAACGCTATCACCAATATCCTTGGCCACCCCGAGCCTGTTGATCTGTTTCTGGTTGTAGCCCAGCGAGGTTTTCATCACTGGCGAAATGGCTCCAAACATGTATCCTATCCCTGCACAAGCTTGTAACCAAATAGCGGCTACCAACACAAACCATCTGTTGTTCCATATCATGTTCTTGTTCTTGTTCTCTCCTCCTCCTCCTCCTCCTTCCCCCTCGTTCATCATCTCCTTCATTTCTCTTCTACCTCAAGTCTCCCTACTCTACTTCCTGATTGCTTTCCTGTTCACGTGTCCCTCTAATAACTATACAACAACTTTCACCATTTTCCAAGGAACTGTCTGTCTCTAGGCTTGTAACTTCAGCTGGAAATCTTCTTTTTTTCTTTTTCTTTTTTTTGGTTATGTGAGGGGGTTCTTCTTCTAGTGCTGATTATGCTGCTGACAGGAGCTGCGTTCTCTTCAATCCATATACTCAGATAAGAAGTATAGAAGCAGAAGACGGGCTCCTCTAGAGCTATGAAGGATTTGGGTGTATGTAATTGGGTAATGGGAGCGTGCAGCCGGCAGAGTAGCGATCTAGGGGAGAAGAAAAACAGGGACAATTTGATGTGGCATCTAAAACTTATCGTTGAAAAGGGATTTCTGGCTTGTACGATTCTCTGCAAGTTGAGCTTGTCCGTAGGCAGCCTACATCGCCTGCAGCTCTCCCGCTTTTTGTCGTCCTCTCGTCACGGGCTCCACCACCAGCCCTCCAGGGACTGGTTGCTCGTCCTGTTGCAGGTCGGCGATGGCAGACCAGCGCCAAGTGACGAACTCACCTGCCCGCAACAACGGCGGCATTTCAGCAGCTTTGCGTCAATGGGCGTGTCCCCATGAGCGGTCAAAAACCAGGGTTGGCCGGTTATTTCTTTTTTAAACATCCGCCGGGTAGATCAGTTTTGGAGAATGCTTTTCAGACCACACAGGTTATCAATATTTCAAAAAAATTGATTCCCAAGTAGGTTACCAACTTTTTGATTATGCATAAGGGTGGGTTATCATATAGCTGATTGGTAATTGCATGTTACTAGTTTGAACCCCGTGCCTAATGCACAGGTGTGTGTGTATTTGATGATACATATTACAAAACTACAATTACAAATTACATTTCCAAAACCTCTTTATATACGACATTCCGCATGTATCCATCAGGAACCGGCCAATGAAAATCTTGATGTTTGCACTGCTAGTGACTCGTGAGATAGCAAAATACAGCTGACCATGGGAACAGACTGGAGACAGCAAATATATCCCAGCTGACCATGGGAATAGACTGGAGACAGCAAATATACCCCAGCTGACCATGGGAATAGACCAGAGACGGCAAATATACCCCAACGTTGTTCAACTTGTAAGTAAGTAGTAAGTTACTTATTT
>Ga0116231_10001770_pt1 | contig 44880 bp, 36 predicted proteins | sample S1TSphgellanicum_2_FD_89695 | JGI IMG/M metagenome (GOLD analysis project Ga0116231, IMG submission 89695) | Host-associated microbial communities from peat moss isolated from Minnesota, USA - S1T2_Fd - Sphagnum magellanicum MG | ecosystem: Host-associated > Plants > Peat moss > Unclassified... | reverse complement strand
TAAATAATGAAATTTAATTGATAAAGAATCGAAATTTACGTGGAGGATGGGGTGGTGCACAGTCAATATCAGCAGTAGCTGGAAAACGAGGTTGATAAATTGCTGTAAATATATCTAATGGACATTCAATATTTGGACATCCAGTTAATAGATATGAAAATGGTTTATTTAAATTTGTTAAATTAAAATATTAAACTTAAAAAAAAAAAATTGATTTAAAAAAAAATAAAAAAAAAAAAAAAAAAAAAAACAAGCACAAAACGAAACAGGATTGAGTCTGTGTCACAAAATTGACAACACAACAGCAACTGCAGAACGATTTCAGTGAAGAGAAAACCGATACATGTGAGAAAGTCTAAACAAATCACAATGAAAAGAATTTCCTCACCAAAAAACCTGCATTAGTCTCTCAATAACGTGCAATTCAGAGCTCTGTGTGTTGCTCTCTTTCTCTCTCCCTTTCTTTTTCTTTCTGTCTGCACGCTAGAGAACATATAGTAATTAAGAAGGGAAAAAACAATCAACGAAGGAAGGACAAGAGCACGTGCATCAACAGCGGTGCAGCAGAAGCGATGGCCGCGTTGACGAGAGGAAGCGCTGCAAAACACGGCATCCCAGAAATGCACGAGGAGAGAGAGAGAGAGAGAGAGAGAGAGAGAGAGAGCAAAGGAGAGAGACGGTGAAATTTCGCCAAAAATCGAAAATTCAGTGATTTATGAGTTTTTCAATCGCCAGAAGTGAGAAAAATATCGCCAGATTTCTTCTATACTTGTTTTGTATGTTTTTTTTTCCCCCCAGTCTGTAGGCAAATTATAGAAGAATGATTACATTTTATTTTTTCTTTCATATTTGGCATTTAGCCAGATTTGGCTAAATCTTCCATGGGATGATTGATCATCGCCTTTCCTTTGGATGATTATCATTTTGGCTACAAACAAAAATTCCTGGAAAAAACACTTGGGGAAAATTCCTACAGTACCATGGGAAAGGGGAGGGACAGGGCGGCTATGTAGTTGACGTTATGAGCTTGAGGGGTCAATTCTACGGTTTAATTGCATACAGACAAGAGCAGAAAATACCCCGGCAACTTGCAGATTATTCTTTGTAATCAGTGCTCATTTGTAACATTCTTTCGTGTCTGTTCGCATCAGATCAGATTATGGAAGAATCGTCTGTCGGCGACCCGTTCCAAAATGGAATGGAATGGACGAGAGAGACAGAGAGAGCGATTCTAGAATGGGTAATGGCACATGACGTGTAAATCAGTATTGTTTTGTTTCCCACACATTTTCTCACTTTTTCAACCAAAAATTTGGGAAATTATTGGATCCCCCCCCCCCTTTTCTTCTAGCTTAAATTTGACTATTTTTTCTAAAATTTTCAAAAAAATTTGCCAAATTACAATTGGGGGGGGAACCCCTAGTTTAGATTGATGTAAAAACTTGAATGGATAATTACTTAAACCACCAAATTGTGTGCACTAATAGTTCTTATAATAGCATGACAAATTGGTAAATATAAATTATAAAATATAAAGTAAATTCGAACTCCAAAGGTGTGTATTAGTCTTGTGCACATAAGTTAAAATGACATGTAAATAATTTTTTATAAGTATGGCAAATTGGTGCAGAAAAAAAATAATTAAAAAAAACAAGAAAAAAAAGAGAAGAAAAATGACTTCACTCAAATTGATGAACATTGATGAAATGGGCCATGACGGATGAAAACTAATTCAAATTGATTGAATTGTTATATATATAGCCACAATTATAAAAATTATACACATTAGTGCCAAAAAAAGAATATATGTTGCTTATCATCAACCACCAAATAATGTTAAATTGTGCTTAAATGAATGTCCTTAAAAGGACACAAAGCATCGTCACATTTTTTTTCTTTGTATATTTTGATTTTTTAATTATTCGACAAATATATGTTGAAGTGGTCAAGGTTGTATGGTATACTCATAATTGGCTTAATATTGTATTTATGTGTTTATGGATACTCTACAATTATTTCATACTTTCTCAATTGCCAAATTTCAGTGACAAGTAATCAAAACTGGTATATGGGGAATTTTTTGGGAATCCTTCAAATGGTCGTCTATGGACCATTCCGAAGACAATTTCAAAAAATAATTATCTCATTTTTAAACCTAATTATTTCATTTTTTAAAAAAAAACTACTTCCTTTTTTTCATTAACTTTTTTAATAACTATCTGCCCACCTTTCTTAAGAATTACATCCATTTTATAACTACTTCATTCTTTTCACCCATTCACCAACATGGATATGAAAAATCAAATTAACATGCATCTTTTCATGTCCATGAAATGTATATTAATTTAAATTCAATTTATGTCATTGTGCAATTGAAAAAGGAAGCAATTCTTTTAGGAAAAAAATGAAATAATTAGGTTTGAAAATGAGGTACCCCTCATTAAAAGTAGACTAATTTTGCTAATGTTTTGGAAAAAAAAACTGCAAAAAAAGAAAAAAAAAAGAAACCCTGCACTGGCCCCCACAAATTCACCACTTTCTTTTTTGAGTTATTTTCTTTTGGTAAGGAGGTGCAGGAAAGTCAAGAAGAGCATCATGATGTGTGAAATAAATAAGTATTATTATTTAAGAAAAAGGGTGTGTAAATTGTTGGGACACCAACCTTCAAATTGTGCCCAATTCATCATTGAAAATATTTATTTATTTATTAATTATTTGCAAGGACAAAGTGTTGTTTTGCCTAAATGCCAAGCCCAAATTCAAGTCAGCATTTGGACAAAATAAGGTACCCAGTTAAAATTGTGTATACTTACTAGGTACTACTGCAAACCTAGGTCCTACAAAAAAATAAAAATCTAGGCCATTCAATAGGTCCTAAAAAGACAAGGGCCCTCAGTAGGAAAGCTAGGCCCTACATTGATACCTATACCTGTATCACTGGTCCTTTCATCCAGCATCTCTAGCTGTCCAGTTCCAGAATGCAGTGAGCTTCAAAGTGGGGAGATGATTAAGAACCAAAAGACTCCCACTGAAAAATCCGGAGATGCCCCAGTAAAACAGAATGCGCTTTGATCTCTCAGAAGTCAAATTTCAGTGCCGAACATGCCATCCAAATACACTGAAAGAAATTTGCTGGGTTGTTACAATGCCTGGATCATAGGTGAGCGCCTGCTGTGCGCATGTCAAATTGCTCTACAAATGCTTCATCAGAGTGCAGAACTGGGAGAAGCTTTCTTTTGAGAGAAAAGGGTCAAGCTTGCAATCTGATCTGGTTGAACTCAAAGGGGGAGCTTGCTTGCTGCACTTCACCACAGGTTGGCTATGGAAGAAGAAGTTAAAAGCTAAAAGACTTTGAGAAGAGGTGCCACTGCCTGCAATTGGTGTCACTCTTTCATTCAAGCACCATTGTGACTGATTCCCCCATAGATACAGCAAAATCATAAGGAAGACTTTACTCCCGGTTTTTGCAGGTGAACTATCTGTGGCAATCCTTCACAAACATGACAATAGTTTATGAAGCTCAAGCTTCAAAAAGCATTGACAGGGAGAGAGGCTGTTCTTCTCAGAAACTGGAATGAATCCCTTAGTGATCTGTGATGATGCTACAGGACTAAGGAAGCAACACAGTACACTCGTAGGATCATCAGTCAAGCAGTTCCAGTAGATGCAAGTCCGTTCTTAAGCCATCTCTGCAGACAAGCAGCGCTGGAGATTTTCTGTTGACACCTTGCCAAAGGACTTGCAAGAAACAGGAAAGAGATGACAGAGACAGGGCAGCACACCAGGAACCTGTTGAAAAGTGTGCCAATGATCAATCCCTCAATCATACGAAGCTCAAACCATGCCAAATCTGTGGCCATTTTGAAGCCAAGAAGGTTGTCAGACTGCAGTAGAAGTGTTCAACCAGCAACCAGCAGCAAGTCGATCTGTCTTTGACAAGCAGCACAAACATGAATGTCACCAGCCTCTTTTACATACATCACAAAACAGATCACTGGCTTTCACGCCTTGTGGATTCCAGCAACCAATATCACCTGTGAAGGAAGCATAGAAGGAACAATCCTGGAGTGTACATGGAGCATGATGGTTTTAACATTACTTGCCCTTCTTGCTCTTCTCAACTGATTTTTGAGAATGTCCAAGCTTTCTGCTGACATTGCTATCTGTTGTACAATCGCCTCAGGTGGACAGAAAGAGAAGGGAAGGAAGGCAGAACAGATAGTGGTGAGACAAAGGGTGTTCTCTTTTCTGCCTTTGAAAACTTGGATCACAGGAAAAGAAGATCTGCCATATCCCTATCCTCTACAGAGCTGCTAACCCATTTCAAACTTGAAGCCTCTAGGGATGTGTTCAAGATGTATTGGGCATCATTCAACAAACACAATGCAGATCATTCATGCAAATTTCTAGACCAAAAAAAAAAAAAGGCACAACAAATTATCTCTTATTGATCTGATGATGATAAGCACTTTCAGCTGATCTGTTGTGCTTGTTGTCCAGGCAGACAGGTAATTTACAAAGCTGTGCTAAAACTCCAACAAGAGGTAATAAGACACCTCGCAAATTGCTGGGTAGGTATATCCTAAGGAGAGTATCCTGGGAAGACATACTGGTACAAGAAATCTAAGAACCCAATTCCTTTCAAGAAACCTTTGCCACTCACCAACTCTTGGACTACAATCATCAAAAAGCCGATCATTGCTGCTCTGCCATTGATAAGCTCATTCTTTGGAGTGAATCCGAAACCCTTCTCATTCTCATCAACTACCATCCGTACCTGAATTTCTCACACACACACACACACACACACACAAGAGAAGGTTTATATATGCGTTATTAGCTAGGTGATTCACAACAGATCCTCCATCATAAAAGCTTAACAACAGCCTGGCAACAGTTGGGGTATCCAGGACTTGCTTTCATAATATAACCTGATGACCGCCTGCTGAGAGATTCATTTGAAAGCATTTCACAAATTGCAAATTAGCCTTCATACTCTTCCTGCTGCAGATAATCTCCTCTGTCAGAGGATCCATAATCATGACTCAGGAGGAGGAATCTGATATATGCACAGAGACTCTACTACATGGCTTGGAGAAGTTGGAAAAATTTTGTTTGAAAGACAAAGAGATCTACAACTTCCTGCAGAGAGATTGCAAAATTTACAGATGCACTCCATTCCATCTGCAGTGGAAATGGTTTGGATAGTAAAGCAGAATAGGGTTTTGCACAAGTTTTTTTGCAAGGCAAGCAATTCCACTCTGTTGGTGGTGCAGCGAAGGAGCAAGTAAAGCGTATAAGAGCACAGATTTTTAAGAAGGAAAGAGAATGGCAGAAAACCCGAATCTTTCCGTAGTACCTCATCAACACTGACATCACTGGCTGTCTTGCCAGCTTGAGTAGCACCGCCGAACACAATTTCTGCAGAGTTGCCAGATTTGATGCCTTGGACATTGATGTAGATGTACTCCGAATCCTTCTTCACAGGATAGGTCAGAAGATCTCTCAGAGGCGGTGTCAGGAACCGCAGAACTGGATTGTTCGGCATCCATTCTTTCACCTTCCCTGTGTTCAAATCGAACGTCGTATCCGTGGAGGGACAAACAATCGCACCATCCTAAAACAACAATAGAGGAGCCAGTCAGTCATCAATTCTCTTTACCTGAATGCTGAATGAACAACTCTGAAGCCATCATCAGAGCTGGATGCTTGGCTTGCTTGCAAATCAAGCGTGGAGGAGGGGAAGCAAAGGGAGGAGGAGTATGAATAGGAGAACTACCGGTGTGAGACGCGCATTCACCAAACCCTCGCTGTAAGCGCCTTCCGCAGGCGATGTGTTCTCAATGGCGTAGACATCGTTCTTGTACCACAACAACAGGACAGTGGCTCCGTCCTGCCTCACAAGGCGCCGCTCTCCCTTCGGCAACGCGTCTATAGGGATGACGGGCAACCAGTTCCCGGCGTCATCATCTACGACTGCTGCTGCGGAGGTCTCTTCCGTGGAGGAGGCTTCGGATACGGATACTTCTCCAGCATTGCACTGCACTTGCCGCAACCTCTCCTCCGATGTCCTCGATCTCCTCAGACGCGAATTCTGGCCACAACAACACTTGCTGCCCGAGGATGGCAGCTTGCCATAGCTTGGAGCCAGAAGGAGCGATGAATGGGACTTGCCTCTTATTGTTGTTGTTCTTGCTGCTGCTGCTGCTGCTGCTGCTGCTGTTGTTGTTTTAGGTGCTGAAATTGCTCCTACCAGTGGCTTCAAGGTAGCTATGGCGCCGGTGGCCATGCTCTCTCTCGCTCGATCGCTTGTTGGATGCTTGCTTTCTTCTGTTGCAGCACCAAAGAATTTTTCAAAGAGTTCTTTTGCGAGAGAGAGAGAGAGAGAGAGAGAGTACCTATTCAACAATCTGACAGTAGTGAGGAGCAGGAGCCGCGTACCTATTTCTTTCTTCCAGATTTTCTATCCACAGATGCCACTAGACACTAGTGCCAATTGCGCATTTTCTCCTGCTGGGTCTTTCTTCTTTTTGTTGCATTTTCCCAACACTTTAAGGTGTGGTTTTTTGTCTCTCTAAATCTCTGAAAAGTGGGCTACAAATAAATGATGCGTGGTGCAGATGCGACCACATTTCCTCCGCATGGACGGTCTCTCATCAAGCTCATCATCATCTTCTTCTTTGATGGAAAAGAGTCATCATCTTCTTCTTTGATGGAATGTCTTTTTATTGGAAACCATCTCAACATTCAGGTGAGCCACACAACATAACCCTAAAGCCTTGTAATACCTCAATTGTAGAAATTCTGCATTCTCAGTGGTGGAAATTTAGAATTCTTGGTGTATACTCCTGAAGATGGTGTTGTTATGGATGTTTTAGGGTTGATGTGTGGGCAAGCAAAAATTGTATATGAACAATCAAAATCTGTTGCACAGATTTTACTATCTTGATTCAGCTCTTGCAGCAAGATGCAGATCATCATCATCATTGTAGAAGAAAAGTAGGTTATGCTGCTTCATCAAGCAGCATAGTCCAGATTTTACAATGTACATTCTTGAAGTTGCATGCAAACAGTTCTGATAATAGGTTCCTTTGCATGCAACTCCAAAGCTTGATCCACCATCTTTGCATAACTGTTTAGTTTCATAGCTTGTTACAGATTACAGAGACCATTAGCAGAGGAGGCTACAAAATCATGGCAAAAGATATCTTATGCAGCAACACCTTGCAGAGATTATTCCTTACATGAGGAAAATATGGCTGCCAGTCTTTCTGACTAGTACATGTAGCTCCCCAAGAGTTGAGAATTTTGCCTCCTCACAATCAATCTAAATGTTTTTCTTAATTCTGCTGATTCCATGGGAGGGTGTGGAGGATCAGAGACAGACACAATTCTCAAGGTGCCAGATGGGTTTTGTTGTCCAAGATCAGCACAACAAGGGCATCAGAGAGCACCCTCGGAGTAAGCAATTTCATCAAAGACAGCAGCAATATCTCACTCATCATGCTGAGCATGTAACAAATGGCAGATTTTTCTCAGTTGTCACCAGTAAGTCCCCTGCCTTTCACTCTCACTCAATCTACTTGATTCAGTCTTACATATGCTTTCTTGTGTCCTTCAGCCAGTGCAACTCTGGCCATTTTTAAGGACATGAGAAAAAAGAATTGGGGCCCCCAGGAAGGGGAGGCATAATGAAAATTCACTCAAAGAATCATTTCTGAACTAAGTGTCAGGAGTCTTCACCAGTTGTGAGATTGTAGATTTGTGTTGCTATGCCAATGATACTGATCACAATTGCCATGATAAGCATGCCCCAAGCAAGTGCATGGTTCTCATGACTGATTTTGGTACTCCATTTTGAAGTAGACCTCCTCAGCACAACCAATGCTGGGAACATGAAACCAAGTGAGAGTCCTGTTGTAGCACCTGTGAATTGAAACGCAATCCATATGTTGGGTACCACAGTTGATCCTATGAAAACCAATGTCAAGAGCAGAGATGTAAGTATTGTGAATCTTAAGTTGCTCTCAGCCAGTGCAAGTGCCCGAGGAAAAAACACACTGTCAATTGTCTGCCTCAAGGAATAGTGAATTACTGGAAAGACGAGCATTAGGTGAACAGCATAGACAATTCGGATCACGTCATTCAAGACATGGCTAAATCGAATGCCCAGGTTGGTGTCAAAGTTAGCAAGGACATCAGAGGCTGTGAGGTCTCCAAAAAGAAGATAGCCAGAGAGGGCAGTGGCCATATACACCAGCACACACACAGATGTGCTGATTCTCCCCACTTTGAACATTTTGGCCGGTGAGCGGTGCTGCAGTTCAGTATATATAGGTGGGACATTGAATTGACACACAAAGGCATTCGACATGATGGGTATCACAGTGAAGAGCTCCAGAATTGCTCTTTTGGATCCAAAGGATGGAAGCATCCGTGGCACCTCCAGCGTTCCCTCCACCAGCTTCACAACAGCAATGGCAGATGCTAGGATGACAAAGACTAAGGCTAATGCAACAGCCACTGCCGACGAGAATTTGAGGGAGTCAATTCGCTTCAATGCTGACAGGGGAGCAAGCACAAACACCATCAGCAGCACCACAATAAGTGTGCGATTGGTCCACCACCCGCTGGCACCAACCCAGTCCTCAAGTAAACCACTGTGATTCAGGGACCCAGCAAGAACATCGCCCAGAATAATCAGATACACAATGAGAATGCCTGTGTTGTTCACTATGATGCAAATCTGTGCTGCCACACGGCCTGGCCAGCCACATGCCTTCCCTACCATATCTCCAAATGTCCGAACCTCCATAAGATCTAAGAAGTGGACAATCATTTCAATGCTGATCTCCGAAAGAACACCCATAAGCAGCATGGTGAGGAGGGCAATTGGCACACCCAAAACGCGCATGGTAGCTGGAAGTGCCATAATCCCTGCTCCAATGACAGTGGTTGCCAGATTGAACACTGAACTTCCAACACTGGCGCCTGCAGTATCCGGCAGCTGTTCAAGCCTCTCCTGTTTAACCAGTCTCTCTTTGTCATCTGTGCCTGTTAAATGAGGGCTTTGAGGGAGCAGAGGAAGCTCATCAACTGGCACTTTGTGCATATTTTCAGAAATTTCAATCAAAGAGACACCTGCTGCCATGAGATTTCTTTGTCAGATTACTGCATCTGTCAGAAAGCAGGCCATGCAATTATCCTCATCCAGAACCAGCAGATTCACTCATAAAGAAATGGAACTGGTTACTGGATGAAGCAAATGTCTGTTGAACATGATTTTTTTCCTCAAAATTGTTGATTCTGCCACCACCCCAATGTCATGGAATGGCCTCAACATTGCCAATTATGTTGGGCAGTGTGTTTGCCTAGCTTGCAGCCCTTACGGACTTGCCAGGTGCCTTACCCAACATAGTGGGCAGGGACTTGACCATTCCATAGTACATATTCCTTACAATATCTTGCTGGAGGAGGTGCAGGAGATGGGAAGAGATGATGGAGATGGAGGATCTGACCTACTACTGACACGTGCAGTCTGCAGTGATCTAAAGCTGCAACTGAGAGAGAAAGAGAGAGAGAAGAAAAGCCATGGGCATGCCTGCAGTGGTGCAACAGCTTGGGAGTCTCGTTAGAATCTGAAGCTCAAGTATGTAGCTAGCTTACCAGCTGATGTCAGATCTGCGGTTTGTGAAGATGCCGGTTGGATGGAGCCATGATGTTGCAGCTCACTAGTTCCATCCTGCCGCCAGCGAGAGGTGGAAGAGTGAAGAAGCTCCGTATCATCGTCGTAGGTTTGTAGCTCTACCCATGCCTGTTGCTTCGGATCCTGCTGCGAGCTCTGCTGCGAAATAGGCATGCCTAAATTACACACCCAACAAACCCCTATTTCAAATAAAAGCAGGAGGCATGATCATTGATGCTTGCTTGTTGTTCAGGAGTAGTTCTCTCTCTCTCGCTCTCTAGTACCCTAGCAAAAGTCGATCCTAGCTGCTGGTGCGGCTGAATCTGTTCTGCTCCCTTTTTTCTCACCTCACTTTTTCCCACTCCAGAGACCAAAAGCAACGACTTTTGCACTTGAAAAAAAGGACCCAACATCGACAACAACATTTACAGATATCTTTTGAGCTCGAAATCAAGAGAAAGAGATCCCACAAAACGCAGAACGAGAGCTCGATCTCCGCGAGAAGCTGGAGATGTCCAGGAAAGCACGAGGAAAACACGAACAACGAACAAACCGCAAGGAAAGAGAGAGATGCAACAGGGATAGATGGATGAATGGATGGATGGATGGATGGATGAGACACGTCAAGACACAAAACAAAAAATGGATGAGTTTCTGGGCCAGAAAAAGCATCCAACTTTTGGGGTTTGTGTTTGGCGAATTTTTCTGAAAATTAGCAAAAATAAGTCGAAATTACACTAGAAAAAAAACCCATTTTTTTCCATTTTCTGTCAAAAAAGAAAAAAAATACTAGATAAAAATAATTAGTTACGGTGTGAAAAAAGTAATAGTAATAATAAGAAGAAGAAGTTTCTAGTCAATTAAAAGATGCTCTGAGAAAAATTAAGTTGACAAAAAGTGATAATAATAAAAAAAAATTTAAATTTTAAAATTCTATTAAGCTTTTAGTGAGCTCAATCTTCAGCATTTTTTTTCACTATCTTTCATTGGATGAATGTGATTGGACTTTAAATCAACCTTCGTGTGAGGCTCATGTGAAATCATTCATCCATCCATCAACCCAAATTTTTGGGTTTGGTTGGACTTTAGGGTTGCAACTTGCTTCTACATGAAGCATCCCCACTTCCAACTTGTTTCTCTCACATTTGGAGATGACCTTTTTGAAAATTTTCATCATCATTTGAGGAGTTCAAAGTGTGTGGTCTTTTTGATAGAAGATTTTAGTTCGTTCTTCTAATTTCTCACATGGAAGGGTTACAAATTATGAATGAACAATTGAGAACGAGGTCAAAAGGATTTGTAACTCACACGGAGTAAGGAAATCATCACAAGAGGTTTTAGTACAAAGGCTTTGGTGACGAAGAGTTGACATGTTTGCATGTGAAAGAGTAGCCTTGAAGCTAATTTTCTCTACGAATGTTTACAATTCAACTCTAACTTACCTCAATCATGTAAATTGTGAATAGAAATGACTAGGGAAAATGGATTCTAATACATATATATCTATAATGAATAAAGAGCTTGATTGAACAAGGATTGAAGAAATCAACTTGAATGTGTATGTCTACATTTAACTCTAGTGTAATTTAAACAATAATGTGAATAGGAATGAATGAGGAGATCAACTTTAATGTGTACATTGAAATCATGTTCAAAAATTCCAAATATGTTTGAGGCTAACTATTTGCATTCCAAGGATAAAAACTTGGTTTTTCCACCTCAAACATGATTTAATAACAACTTTTGTGATTTCCACATAATTTGTAGCTTTAGAATTTCAAGTAAAATTGAGAAACAAGCTTTCAATTTTTAACCTCCTTGCTTTTTGCCTTCCAAATTGCACATTTGCAATTTTTTTTTTTAATTTTTAAAAAATCTTTGCAAAGATACTAACTTAATATTCTTGTAAAATCAAACTTGAATTTGTGACATGATTGCAAAATGGAAATGAAGATGCTTAATATATGAATTGATTTGAAATTCTTGTGGTCTTTTCGATAAAAAAATTAGTTATTTGTAAGATGGCCTGCCAAATTGATAGTTAAGTTTTTCTATGGATAACACTTTTAAAAAGATATTGTATGATTTTTTTGGTGATAATATCTAAATTGTCAATATTGGTGGTGAGGCGAAAAGATCTTTTTCTTAAGGCCATATGCAACAAAAATTAATGAAATAAAAAAAGAAAAAAGAAAAAAATAGTTTGTTCACATAATCAAGGTACTTACACTAATGTTACCACATTACAGGTCTTGTTACAATTTATGTACCTTTATATTGATACAAAATTTCCATGTTTAAACACCCCAATGCTAAAAGCATTTGTCAAATATTTATTACAAGAGTTTTATGGTATGTTTAACTTATGTTGAAACCCAATTATCACAAATAATATCTACCCATGCTATCTTAGTTCAAAAATCACATGTAAAAAGCTTATAACTATTCATAACAGTTATAGAAAGTATCATGTGTTAACACACTTGATTTATAATAGTTTCTCAATGAAATTCATTTTTCATTCAATTTTATGAATTTTTTTATTAGTGTTAACTATTTTCAAGTATAATTATCTTTGAAAAATTATTGATGACTATTTTTCAAACAATGAACCTCTTAACTCTCACCATAATGAACAAAAAAACACATATTTTGCATTCAATAGAATCACCCACATATCAAAGCATGAAAATTCACATAATGTTTCAATAGATTTACTTTGCCATTGAACCACTTCTCATGAACATTTTAAAACCACTAAATTGATTGAAGCAAAATTTTAAAATATGGGTTACAAAAACAACATCCAATTAATTAAAGCCTACAATTGACATGATTGGCAATAGAATATGAGTTTTAAAAATAACACACAAACAAATAAGCAAGCAAGCATCCTTGCCCCTTCCTTTCGTTTCTTGTTTTTAAGTTGTAAACTTCAACTACCAAAAAATATTTCTAGGCATGTGCTTATAATGGTTAATCTCAATGAACTTAATGTATGTTCTCAAATTTTTGAACAACATGCATCCTTGTTGAAGAGAATCATGTGTATGACAATAGAAAATTTTACCATGGGACAACAATAGAATAACATTGCATCATGACACACCTTTTTTTACATAGATCATGCATTTTCCTAATTATCAACAACCATTTGATCTTGTAAGCATTGTAAACAATGTTGCAAGAAATAATAACTTGTTGCAATTTATTTTCTTTGTATATTTTACCACGCTTTCACCTTGTCATTTGAAATTATGTTTAAAAAATATTTCAAACAATACAATTCACAAGTTGAAGTTGAAAATCCCTTGAAAACTAAGTTTTTTAATTTAAAAATTTTCAAAGAAATACAAGATGATAAGTTCTTCACAAGAGATTGACAAACATGGTTGACATATTTGCACTTGCAAAGTATCAAACTCAAAAGCACCCAATTCTTACATCCTTTTGGGATTATTTAGGGTTTACGTTTTTTACATCTCTTCAAGAGACATCAAAAGAGCAAAACCAAAACCCAAACCTTCAACATAACCTTTTATATTCTCCTTTCAAAAATGCACAAAATGATGATCATCATATGGTTGAATTAAGAAAGAATACAGGTATGATTTCTCTTTTAATATCTGATCAAAAATTGAATATGATCTAATCTTCTACAATTTAGGGTAGATTGGATATACATGTGATAGATTTGGGTGGGCTTTGTACAAGCTTTGTCAATGAGAAATTCTTGATCCATTTGTGTCGTGGACACAACAAACAAAGAAGATTGAGATGCACAACAATTTTGCTAAAGAATTTTTGTTAGGTCAATTGTACTTGAAGGGTGGAAGCGAAGTAAAGCATAGTAAACAATACCTTGCTAGAGTTGGATGTAAAGTAGCACCAACAATTTCTCTCTAGATCAAGGAGACATTTCTTGATCAATTTGTTGTTGTTGTGGGAGAAGCAAATCCCAAATGAGGCGAGGAGAATGTGAAATTTTTGCAAAGAATTTTGTCACCGATTTCATTGCCTTGTGGTTTTGGGGGAGGAGGCCTTGATATTATTACAATTGTTAGCTTCAAGCTCTCGAGACCTCTTAGAACTTTTGATGTCGAGCTCTTTTAGTGCCATAAATGATGTGCAGCAAAAGAATGGAGACTCAAGACTCTGATCATGGATCCATATTGATGTATCTGTTGTTGTAGCTCATGGGAGATCATTTCCATTTGAAGATTTACCTGATTCTTCTTCCAGTGTTCTTTCATCAGAAACGAAGTGCTATTGAAAGGAGTAAATGGAATTTTTCTGCAGCAACTTTTGTATGTAGTATTTGTGATCATGTGGACTTTGTTCCGCCTTGTTGCTTTCCTTGCACTAGTTGCTTGCTTTGGTTTGATAGCACGCAGTTGTCTCTTGCATTGCAGCCTTGATCTTGCCCTGATCCTGTTCTGGTTCAGGGATTTCAGACCCATGACCGGCATTGGGAAGTTGCAGGCATGAGCGCTGCACATGACCTTTTGTCCGGCTGCATCAGTCATGGCGCAGCTTGAATCCATTGAATTCAACGACGACAAGATCTCAAGTTGATCAGCTTTAAACTCAAGTTCTAAACAAAAAACAAGCTGCTGTTGTACAGAAAGCTCAGATTTGATAACTGCAAATTACGTTCTTATACAGCAATCTTTGAGTTAAATCCTAGTGATTCCTCAGGGAAGGAAGAATCAGTGCAGACAGAAGAGGAGGAGGATTTTTGTGGCTATTTTTTATGAGGACATGACGAGAGAAAATGAAAGCGAGGGTGGGCAAGAACGATTGCAGCGTGGGAATGAAGCTGCAGCTCCGTTTATAGAGAAAAAACACAGTCCTTTGTTTGTATGTATACTGAAAGTTGCGTCAAGGAGAAGCTTCAGCACAACAACAACAAAGTAGAGTTTGTGTTTCTTTGTACCGACGGACATCCGTCCTGCGAACTAGTAGTGGTCCCCACTCCGCCCACCTTTGCAGCTACAACTTAAGCGATCCGGCTCTCAAAAAACAACACCGGCTCTTTTCTTCAACTTCACTAATGACGAAGACGGAAGACTACACAATTCTTCTGATCGCATCTATGGAGAAGAACTAGTTGGTAGGGACCATCACAATGGCTACTGCAAATCCTTGGAAATCGATCGAGATCCACAGAAGAATTGAACCGAATGAATGCACAGCTAGTGTATCAAGATTCAACACTGGTTATATAAGTCACCCTGTCTTTCACCCTGTCTTTGGGCCTCCTTTCACCCCCAAACCCTTTTTTCAGTGGTATCTGTAAAGTAAGGAAATTTTATTACATATGATACGAAACTGAAACTCAGCATTTAATGCACAAGGTTCGAGGCTAATTATAGTAGCTGCACAAGTAGGACGAGTGAAAATATATGTAGCAACAGTGGAGGGGCTCAGGAAAAAGGAAAGATCGCAAAACTTGATGGGTTTTTTGAGTTTCACCCTCCTTAAATGTTAATGCAATTTTTGCAGGTTTTTTTTTTCGTAATCTCACCTTGTTTATTTCCAAACTCATGGTTCTGGTGCTGTGTTTTCCTTATTTTATGGATACTCTTAACTCTAAGGTTCTTCTTTTAATTTTGCACCAGTTTACCAGAAAAAAAAGGCTGGTGGCAAGGACCCTACCAGTCTGGTATGAGCTGAAGCAATACCAGCCTAGCAGGGGCTTGAGATAATAATCACCTTGTATTAGTTTGTGTATTAATCACAATATCAGGTATATACTAGTGTTGTGTGAATATATATAGGGATAAATCCATGTATCAACTTGGGTATATGCCCTGGTGTTAAAAACCCTACCAGTTTGGTATAAGGTCTTGCCAATACTCAAGCTCATATCAGACTAGTCTAGTCTTCCCATCAACTATACCCTGACTCATAACAAACCACCTAGGTCTTGACATCCATGATATTGCAATTGGTACTTAGACTTAGGTTGTTTTTTCATGTTACGCCTAAGTCATGGGTATTATATCGCCTTCGATATTTAGGAACTTGCTTTGTATTGCACAGCGAGTTCCTACATCCTAGATATTGCTCAATAGGGTTAAGTGATTAATATTGAATAACAAATAATGAGAAAGGGGGCAGAACTACAAAGCACAAAGCTCATAACCTAAGTAATAAAAAAGGATTTTGGAACTACAAAGTGGACATCTTTTGGAACTTGTAATTTGCAATGGCAACATAAAACATCAAAGGTTGGCCAAAAAAAATTATTTGTTGTTTGTTGTATTTATTTCAAAGTCGATGTAGTTGTTTAATGTCTAATGGTTGTTAGGGTTGTATATGTTCATGAATAAAAATGGATGAATGAAATTTTGGCTAGTTATGCACAATCATGCATTGATATGTGATTTTTTTTTGTGTGTGTGCATGATGCTTAATGTCAACAGTTTCGTTTAGTGTCATTGCTTTTATGATCATTGCAATTTTGCTTTGTGTGTCTAATTACTAAATATGTGAAACTATGTGTTCAAGATCAGGCTACAATTTGCTCCCAAATTCAACAAAGTGTTGTCAAAGTTCAAAATTTTACTATGTGAAAAAAATGTTTACATATTTAATAAGGAATCACATGCTCATGTTTGATGATGTTAGAGTTCATGCTTGACTTTTGTTTTGTTCCTTTTTGTTTGGAATTATCAATCAAATTGAAGTTTAGTTTATAATTTGTGGGTACTTTACTTTGCAAGTCTTGTGTCTCAAGTGCATAAACATCAAAGGTTTATAGTTTGCAATTTTTAAGGTCATGGAATCATGAACAAGATCTCAAATTTTGGATTTGAATATAGTTTGGGGGATGAAGGGGGGAAATAGGTTGTACCTTTGAATTGCAATAGGAGTAGGAAAAATCTTATGGAAAAACATATGTGTTTGACATCATTGAACCTTGGGATGAAACACTAACCACTAAAGCACAAACCAAATGGATAGTGTCATTATTTACATTGGAGGTCAACCAAAGATATTAACTATTGTTGTATAAATGGAATGTAGTTTGGGTTTTTTTTTGTTTTATGAGAAGGACTAGGGACCTGAAATGGCTAGGTTCCAAATGATGAGGTGCGTCATTTGCCACCTCGAATCAAGCATCTATGATTGGTTTACATCTATACCAAGTTTTCAAAGCACCACATGCCATAGAAAGGGACTTGTTCAATACAATCCCTTGTATGGTAGGACTAATATGAAAAAAATTATATGCATGAACATTTTGCAAAGTTGATGAAGTACAAAGGTGTGTGAAGGAACTTGAAAATGGGGATTTTGGAGGTCAACAAACAAGAGGAAAACAATTGCATAACAATCACAAAAAACAATTTGAAGAGAAATTGCCAAGAAAAAGATGGCCATGCACAATTAAGGTTCATCAAAGATTCGGTTTTGTATATTGGCAAAGGCTTCATAAAAATGTTTAATGTTGAATTGACATGGTTTCACCATCTTGTTGTGAATAGGGACAAAAAAATGAAGTTTCCATGTTGAAGGCAATTAATGGAGGAACATATTCCTCCCATGTTGCAAAAGACCATGGATGCATATGTGTTGCCTATCATGTCTATTTGTGTTATAATTAGTGACACTTTTGATTTGTGAATGAGTCAAAGTGGTTTTAACATTTTTGCATTAGTTGTGAATTTCATTAATGATGCATTGGTTCCTAAACACATTATTGTTGGTCTTTTAAAAAACACCTAGACTACTTATGTTACTTTGGTAAAAATTGTGAAACCATTTCTAGCCCAATTCAAATTGACAAATAAAATTTTGACATATGTGGAAAATGAAAGCTTGAATTTGAACACATTAGTTTTTGCCCATTCCATTGCATTTTCTTGTGAATCATTGCAATTGGATGTGCCATTTATAGGGACTTGCTTGGGACATGCGATGTCCAAAGCTTGTCAATATTTTACCAATGATGTTAAACTTTGTGTTGGCATCAAAGAAATGACATTGAAAAATGCCCAACAAATTATATGAAAAACTATAACTTTAACAAAGAAGTCCCAAAAGGGTCAACGAGAGTGGGATAAGGCTTGCAGTAAGGCTAGATTGCCAATAAAGAATTTGAAAACCCCAATGTTCAAACAAGAATTGAAAACAAAGCTATCATTTTCCAAAAAACTAACTTATAACATGTAGATGCAATTAACCCTTGTTATAATAAACAATATTTACATTTGCAAGCAAAAGTGCCAATGGATTTACATGGGCCATCACATGTGTTGTGATGGAAATTTTGAAACCAATTGTGGAACAATGTGTTTTAAATCAGGCAAGAGGTTATTGGCTCTTGTTCAATGCCTTGATTGTTGCCATTTCCATTTGCATGAAATTGAATATTGACTTCAATCAAGTTGTGCAAATGTTTCCTTTTATGTATGGGACAATTGATGATGAATTGAAAATTATGTATGGATAGAGACAATGGGTGTGTTAGCCCTTTTTTATCATTTTTAGAAACATTTATAATTCCATGTGCTCATAACATGCATGTTGACTTCGATGTTGAACCCAAGGTTCAAAGGGCTAAAATGTGTCATTGATTTTTTTAGCCATGAGAAGGTTAAACTTCTACCAACAAAGTACAACAAATTTTTTTTTATCCCCTTGCTTGTGAAATGCAATCATTTCATGAACTCACATGTTGCACATACTTCTATTCCACTTGCACATTATCCGATTGATTCATTTTTTGATATTACATTTTTTGGTGTAAAAGCAATGAAGGATTACTTGTAGCTAAAATGAATATTTTCCACCATTGTCTTGTGAACTTGAATAGCAATGCAAGGTCCCTATGCTTTGATGGAAGGAACATGCTAGGTTGTACCTGAATGTGGTTTTTTTAGCTAGACATACCTTGGTAATTTTTGGCTCCCAAATTGAAACAAAAATCTTTTTTTTGACATGGTTGGAATTTTAACTAATCTACATCATTGTGAACTTGCACTCACAAAATTAATTGCCTTGGTCATGATATATAATAATTGGTTCAATAATGCACAAGTCGATTTCCACTTTGCAAGCAAGGATGTTGGAAATTTTTTATTTCAAATAGATATTCTAGAAGTCTATAAAAACAAATTAAACCAATTTTGCTACTTTGAAAAAAAATCAGATGGCTAACATTTTAGTCCTTACAAACATGGATTTTATTTTAGTTTTTTTATTTTCACTTCACATTTTGCACCATTCATTTGCTATAATATATATATTTCACATGTTGTAGAATTTTACCATCATGTTGATTTGTTGTGTTTTCATATATTAATTCCTTAGACTTTGAAGATGAATTCAAATTTCAATTAGGTTTTAGCTTTATACTTAAATTAACTTTTAACTTTTATTTATCTATTGATCATCATCATTTCCATGTTGGTTGTGTTTGTGCATGTTTAATTGTTTTTAATCTTTACTTGAACATACTCATCATTATGGATGATTCATGAAGTGAAAGTTCTAGTTTGAAGTTTTCATGTGTTAGCCATGTTTAAAGTTTGGAAGTTTTTCATTATTGCAAAGACATACCAAGAATAGGACTTATATACCCCAAGTATCAAGTTTAAAAAATTAAGATTGTTATCGCATTTATAATCAAGGTCACATTTTTGGTTTTTAAACCAAATTTATACCTTTTCTAATCACTTCAATGACATATTTGAACCAAACATGTATCTCCACCTCCATTAAATTGGACATACTAAGACTAAATTAGTATGTGTAAACTGCAATATTGACACAACGTTGGTATATACCTATTTCATATTAACCAATAAAAAACCTAAGACCCAAATGCATACCCGTGCTATTAATCAAGGGTATTAACCCAAGTTGAAAATGATGACAAATTTTTTTTCAATTATTTAAATTTCATGCAACAAATCAAAAGGCTCAACATGCAATCAAGAGTGCCCATGTTTTTTATTTTGGGTTTTGAGGGTGTAGGGGAGGGATTTTATTTTCTTGTTGTTCCTAATGTCTTTAATCAAATTTCCAATGTGTTCCTCAAGTTGTTCCTAATAGCACCATACTTTTATCCCATATGCTTTGGCCAAAATTGAACTTTCATGTAGGCATATAGGTATAAACTATAAAGGTGAACGAATGGGAAGCATCTTTGTGCTTCTATTTTGGGAAATGTTCAATGTTTCCAAAAAATTGGTGATGGGTCAATTAAAGTGGCTCATTAAAAAAAAGGGGAGGGATGTAAACCCCAATTAGGTAATTAGGTGATAGAAATACCAATAGGAGCAATTTGGTACTTAAGATAGCTTTATAAAGAACCCAATATTAATACTAGCTTGGTATGAAAGGGAAAAAAAACCCCCCTTACTAGAACTAAGTTGACAATAGTTGTTCAAAAGTCAATACCAAGCCCACACATTTAATAACACTAATTGATAAGTATTATTTCATAATACCTTGCCACCTTAAAACATGGTGGTTTCATAATGTTTAGAATTACAATGTAAGAATTATTGAAAACTAAATATTTTTTTCAGAAACAATTTCATAAAATCAAAACTAAAAACCTTAGGGAAATTGGGGCCTATTTTTGGTATTGTTGGAAAACTCTCAATGAGTAGGATTCTATGGAAGTAATTTCAAAAAATCTAAACCTAGCCTACAACAAGTATTGTAATTTGAGTCATTTTTTTCATTGAAAATTCAACTATATTACAAAATTGATTTTACAAGGAAAAATTAATTGGGTAATGAGTTCACATTTGAACCAATGGCACATGTCACATTAATATTTTTCAACATTCAATGTTTTCCTTCACAGTTTTTTTTTTTTGAAATTTCTTTTGAAAATTCAACATTTCTAAAAATAATATAATTAGTGTTGAAGTTGTTCATGTATTATGGTACTACATACATATATGGTTTTAAAAATATTCCCATTTAGAATCTAATAGCTTCACAAAATTTCAACTTTAATAATGCATGGTTAACATGCATATTAAACATAACATACATATTAAACAACTTGCAACAATGCGGGGTTTACAAAACGAAAAATCTAGGGTGCATGGATTATTGTCACGAAGTAACTTCATGGCAACTTGGGAATTATTCTACATTGTAATATTTATATATATATATTGATCCAAGAATTCCTCATTAAGGATAGGATGGATGAAAACTTGATTCATCTCAATATTTTTTCGATAGCAATAATGGGCTTTTAAAATGTTTGGTTACATGGGAAATGAGTGTTCTACTTGTGGCTAAACCCAAAACTATGGGTAGATAATGCTTGTGGCATTCATTATATTTTAAATTGTTAATGACACCCACAATAACATTAATACGTTACTTTTTTCACATTTTCAACTCCATTCAACTAATCAACCTTTAAAACTAAATTGAAAACCCTCATTAGTGAATATCGCTTATGCACCATGATAGTACATTCAAAAAATTGAAATGTTGCATACTCCAAAAGAGAGTTAAAACTAACAACCTGACTAATGTTCAAAGCTTCATTACAATGTTCAAACAATATAAAAAAAATATTGAAATGTTTAGGTGAATATTGAATGACTAGATCATAATACATTTAATATAGAACAACCTTACATACCTTCATTGTGGTCTCAAAATCACATGTGAAGACATCTTGGGTTTGACAAAACTTGTTTAGCTTTTGAACACATTCCAACAAAGGAATTATGCAAGCCAAAGTTAAAAAGGTTTCAACATCACAAAGAAGTTCCAAATTAGCTTTGGTAGTAACATATGTTGGATGGTTTTCAAACATATTCACTACCAAGCTCATGTACTTACTTAGAATTTGTTCTACAAGGGACAACATTTTCACATTTTTCAAAAATTTCAAGGGTTTCAACTCCAAAAACTTAGCAAATTTGCACCTTTCCATATGGCATTTCAAGTTATATGAGTAGAAGGTGTACATAAACTAAACTAGAGTTTTCATATTAAAAACCAAAGCAAAACATGACAATGTTTGAATTGTTATGTTAGTTTTATGCATAACATATTCATGTTTTTAGTTAATTCGGGACTTTTTGAAAAGTTCAAAATTAACAATTGACCATTTGAAAGTTGGAAATTAAAGAAAAGCTTTCATTTGGGGCCATCAATTGATGTAACAATAAATATTAATAATGTTTTTCCTCACTAAATGATCCAATAAATAAATGTTAACAATGTTTTGTCTCAAATTTGATCCCAACCAATAGGTTAAAAAAAGTCCAAAATTGATAATTTAATCCAAACTTAACTAAAATTTTGGAGCCCCAACATTAAAAAGGGCATGTTTCTCTTTCAACTATTTAATAACACCCAATTGAGAACCTTAAAAAACTTTGACACCATTTACACCAAAACATATTTATTTTGAACTCATTTCTAATTCAAAAAGCCTTCCATAATGTAATAAGGCATCCATAATTAATTTGGTGAGACTTTTTACAAAAACACCATTCACAACTTGTTGTAAAGTTAATAAAAAGGGGATCTATTTCCACCCTTCCACCACAAACACATGCATATTTACCCAACTTTAACAATTGATAGTTGTGACTTTATCACAATTCATAGTAATAAACCACACATTTTATATCAACATGTGCTTGGACTACAAAATCACCTTATGCATACATTCTACCATAGTCCAACTAGAAAAATCTAACTAGTGTTAATTCCAAGGATGATTGGGCATTTGAATGAAGTTGGAAAAAATCTTTCATGCTTTCAAGTTTGTCATCGGTTGCCCTTGCTTCAATAGAAGGAATATTACTTCTATTACAGCAAACTAAACAAATTTTACATTTTTTCGTAAGGCAAGCATCATTAACAACTTGTTGAATGATAGATCCTTTCTTTTTTTTTAACATATTGATTTTTTTAATTCATGAAATATTCCCTCACATGCACCTTAGGATGTGCAAACTTGGCTTTCTGGTGACCAACATGCTTTTGCAAACCATCAAATTTGGGAATAAACAATGTATCACAACATTCCACAACAATGCAAATCTTGCACCTTACCATATTCAACCTACAATTTTCCTTGACCATAGCTTTTGCCCATGGCAATTTTGTTGCCCAAACATCTTGGAATGTTCAATTCAACTTCCATGAATCCTTTTTTCAAGCTCTTTCATGTGTAGGGCGCTTGCACGTGGAACTTCCATAAGGTAATCTTCTATAGTAGTACTTGAATTTAAAGCACCTCTAACACCTTCTATAAAGTTTGAAACCTTGACAATTGAACCCTCAAATATAGGATCACAAGAAGATTCAAACGAACACCCATTATTACCAAAACCTCTTTCATGTGCACCATAATAAAATAATCATTTGCACCTAAAGTTGTTTAGCAATTTCAAAATAGGCATGTTGTTCTCCTTTGCACATTGACAAGCTCTCAAAATGCAACAAAAAGAAAACACGAAAAACTAAACTCAACAACAAATTAGAATTAGCTTTTTGATTCCTAAGTATTAACACTTGAAGAAACACTAATTCAAAAGGGACAGACATTGCATGAACTTTGAAACACCATTGAAACTAACAAAAATCTTGTAATTCACACAAAACTTGCATGTCGACAAACAAAATAAAAAATTGCCCTAATTTTAAGTAGGGAAAATGACCATTTTCCATGTCAAATTAATGCCAAAATTCAATGAAAATAAAAAGAAAAAAGGACTAATGGGTGCCAAGTCATAAAATACATAACCTCCTACAAACAAATGTTTAGAATTGGGCTTAGAATAGGCTTGAACTTGATTAAGTACCATAACAACATGATTTTTTTCCTACTTTCCTAAACTATCAAACCCCAATTGCATGGTCTATAATACAAGAAAGAGCTTGTTGGATCATTTTATTTATTTTTTAAATTCCTCCAAACCACCATGTTCTCATGTATTTAAGTTGGATGATTCTATGACATTCATGTTGTTGCACTAATGATGATCATATGTGAGAGAATTTTGGCAAATTTGTTCCTCATGGGAACACAAACCTTGGAACTTATTAGAAAATTATAGTTTCACAACTTTTGGAAACAAATTTAACAATCTTTTGGAAATCTAATAGGTGTTGGGAAGAAAAAAACCAAAATGTCAATCATAAAACACCAACCACTTAATGAATTAAAAAACTTTTCAAAGACATAAAATGGAGTTTTTGGATAATTAACAATGTTTGCAAGGTCATGTCTAATTTGAAAAATTATAGTCCTTTTAATCTTCATCTTGGTTACCTAATATGTTGTCAGATGGTGCCCTAAACCCTAGCAATTAACCAATGCCTAACATATATATATATATATATATATATATATTGGTTAGTCATATTAGGCAATACAAATAAAAATAATTTATAATTTAGCATAATACTAATAACGAGGTTATTGCGCTTGAAAGTTTTATTCATATTTTTGGCATGGCAAGCATTTTTTTATAGAATTTTCAACAATTCCAAAAAGTAATTGATTAGTGCCTAATTGAACTAGCTATTATGATATGCATGTAGTTGAAATTCATTTCCTAGTATGGAGAGAATATTGAGCTAAGGTTTTAGCCTAAAACCTTGAATGATTTACATGAAGTTTTTTTGTTTCTTTGTTGCAAAGATCATTAAACCATTTATCCCTAATATGTGAAAAAATTTCAAAGATTTGTGGTGAAAAGATGATGCATAATAAAATTAATAATTTCTTTGAAATGGGTTTTTAATTTTACCCCTAAAAAAAGGGTCATTAATTAATTTGGTAGGGTTTAAGGTTAAGGGCAACTACTACCAAGATTAACCAAAATAATCATTTTACTACATGATCAAAAATGAGATTATCTTGTTTGTAGCAAAGTGCATGATTTAGATTAATTTAGACCCACGTCCCCACATTTGATGGTTAAAATTTTGATCATTTTCTCTTGAAGTAAATTTCTTGCTTATAATTTAAAGTAATTATATTTTGTAAGGTAGGATCTTTGTTTAAATTAACTTGAACATCAATCGGGAGGAAATTCAAAATCGTTTATAAAAAACTTTGAAAAGCTATTTCATAATATGGTGTATAATGTTAACTTAAATTTATGTATGAAAAGATCGTGTGAAATATTTCAATTTGAATTTTTTCCCTAATAATTGAATAGCCAAATATTTCTTTTCATAAAATGAATAGAATTTAGGATGATGGAATTTTTTTCACATATTAATGCATTTCTCAAATTTATAAATGGGCATATAAGAAATTAAACAATATGTGTTAATATGAATGTTGGTGATTCAATACCTAATAGATTGTACATTGCCCACCATAAAATTAAATGAAGAAATACCATGATTCTCACACACATATACACACATTCCATAAAACAACATTTTTTATATTGATTTGTTTTTGCCAAATGATATCCCCATTATTATGTGGCATCCTCCTTATAGGCATTTACCTTCCAATTTCTAAAGGTCAAAATTTTTCAATTTAGACACTTTCAATGAGGATGCGGTCTTTTTATTATAAAACACAAATAAAATTTCCTAAAAAGGGAGCACAAGGCAAGCTTGCATGAACCTACATTAAAAATGTGTGAAGCCCCAAATTCTTTTCATTTTGATGGGTTACACAACCCCTTTTAGCATGATTCATAAAATCCAAAAATATTATCTATTTCACAATGTGTGTTTGATATTATAGCTAAATCAAAGTGATGACATTCATCATTATTGAAGGTGCATATTAGGTCAAGTAGTAGCTATGTTTTAGTTTTTTGGAAGAGTTTTTCTTTTTTTTTAATTTTGACACATACAAGGGATTTTTGTGAAAAATTGAAACTAATTTACCAATTTGTGGGGGGGGGGGGTTTGCAAAATTTTTACCTTTTTTAATCACCAATTTGCAACTAGTTCTAATAGATTTCCAAAATAGACAAGGATCTTTAATGTTTTCTTCTTCCATATATGGTCCAGATTTGGTTAAATCTTCTTATGGATGAATGCCAATTTGGCTCTATCACAAAATTGAATGGAAAATTTTAAAATCTTTGGTCATAATGTAATGAATTCTAATTTATTGGAAAATGATTGAAAAGTGAAATATGAATTCAATTATATAGTTTTGTGCTGAAATTTAATGTTATAAAAAGTTTTGAAAGTTAACTCCAAATTATGGGGTTAATTCATTTAAAACTTAGTATGAAACGTATACTAGTTTTGTTCATCCTATATGGACATATTGGGCAAACCAAAAGGGTCCCAACAAGTGTTGGTTAGTTATTGAAAATAATTCGATTATCAATAAGGTAATTTAATAATCTACCTACCAATTATTGAATTCTCTAAAAACTTGTTAGGAAATCTACCCACTTGGTTAATAACATCCAAAGAACTAGCAAACCTTCATGGGTTTATGGGTTACTTGTATTGAATTGTTAAATTTTCATAACCTACTTAAATCATTAGAATTTAGGTAGGTTATCAATCTATAAACCTTAATCACATTTAGTGTATTTTGCATTTTTTGATCCTTCTTTTCTTTGAACTTTGAAACCATTCCAACAACATAACTATTAATTACTTTTTTAAAAGGGGGTTTTCTCAAAATATTCTAACTTATTTTTTGTCTTTTCAAAATTATTTCCAACAAATCTAGTATATCTTTTAACAATACATTGTTGCAAATAGAATGTTGTTATTGATAAATCCATTCAATAAATTTACTAAATGAGCTTGCAAGGAAGTTTTTACAAAAACAAATTTTGATAAGTAACTCAAATATTAATCTAATTTTGTTGCAAAAGTACCACTAATTGTGGTAATGATCAAATAGATTTAAAAATCTATGCAATTGAGTTTAAAGGTCAAAAGAAAACAAATATTGATTTTTTAATTTTTTTAAAGTCTATTTCTACATTTCAAATGGAAAAAATTACATCAACTTTTAAAAACTCACTTGAATACATCACTTAGTGATTTTTCTTAGAACACCTAAGAAAATCAAAAGAAAAAGATGATTCTAAATGGTAGAATAGCCCCCCCCCCCCACTTTTATTATTTAAGAATTAATTTAACTTCTTCAAGGGGCAATTCATAACTATAATTTACATCTAGTGTTACTAAACTAATGCTTATAACCAAGTTATGAGGTTCATGCCCCAATTGAAGTGGCAAAGCCATCCTACTATGTCGGTGTCAACATACAAAACAAATTTCAATATAAAATTTTTGGGAATTCATAATTTCTTCAAAAAAAAACTCTACATTTAACATTTAAAGAGTCCATTTTGTAACTCTTAAAAAGAGCTTCCCAACACCATATCATGCTCCTCAATTGGAGTTGATTTGACTTTTGAAATCATTAATAAAATAAAGTCCAATAATCATTTTTGGTAGTCTCCAACTATTTTCATAAATATTTCCCATAGTCTTCTAACTATTTTTGGTGGGTATTTTCATTTCTTTTGGAACTACTTTTGATAATGTTTTCTATAATTATTTTTTATGACTACTCAAAATATCAACAAAGTATTAATAGAAATAAATTCTTTAACATCTTTTTCCTTAAATTATTTAAATCCTAGAACCCATGTGGGTGGTATATTAAATGGTTCCCAAGGTGTATATTTGATAACAAACCATTCTGCATAATAGGTGGGGATTGGCCCTTGAAAAATGTTAATTTGTAATTGTGATTGTATTGGTTGATAAGAAATTTGATAACAAGTGGCTTGAAATTTTGATATATTAGGTGGTGCCAAAAAAAATTATAAAAAAACCTACCCTATATGGTTTTAAAAAAAAAGTAGTAACTGACCCACATTAGTCCAAACGACATCACACAAATGGGTATCCCAATTACTAAATTTGCATAAAATTCACATAAGTGTGGTGGACTAAATAAAGAAAATAAATGCACCATAGTGTTCAATTTATAAAAACTTTGGAGTGGTTTACAAACTTCATCAAATTTATTCAAGTTTGTCATTCCATTATAAGACTTGCTTTAAAGGAGACTACAAGATTGTCATATGCCAAAAAAACATAAGAGTGCAACATGAAGCAATCATGAAGACAAAATAATGAAAGTGTATCCATGCATCTTGAATGTCCAAAATATTAAAACTATAACATGGCCTTTTAAATAAGGTCACATAATCCAAGCTTTTTTCATGCAAACCATTTGGAAATTGCCTAGTGTATTTGAAAAGCACCTTATTTCCATGAATATCCTTCCTTGAAAGAGGAGGGTCTTATTCCTACTATTTAGGCCTAGGACTAACTACACATACACATCATAATCATAAGGTCCTAATTCCTACTCCTAAATAATAGGCATAAGGTCCCTCCTACGCCTTGTGATCTACATTTATTTACACTTACTAATAAGGCAAGGTCCCAAGGTGGGAGCATTCGCAAAAGAAGGTGATATCCAATTGTAACTATCTATTTTGGGAATGTTTCGACATTTGGTCTTTCTAGAAAATGCTAAGAGAGGAAAATAAAAAGAAAAGATTTTAAAACTTGTAATTTTATTGTTTTTATGATTATTGTCACAAGGTAAAAGATTCATTTATATAAGTTTTAGGTGAACCATCACACTTCTCTAGACATGATTATATTCAATTTCATTAAAGTTAACACATTATTTAATTGTCCCCTTTGTTGGGAATTGAAATTGAATATATTAGTTTTTTCTTCCTTCTATTAAATCAAAAGTGCTATAAATCCAAGTACATGTCGACAATAAAAATGTTAAAACTTAGGTAAAAGTGAAGATGTATGCAAACATAGATTGTCAATAAAAATATAAACAAAAAAACAATAATTCAACCTCAACTAAATGATTTAAACAATGATATCAAATCTCTATACGTTTGAATCAATCATGAAAATTTGGATCATTAGACAAGGTAATACAAGACAAATTATTAAGGGGTATGAATAACAAAAGGTCATCAAAAAATAATGTCATTAAATAGATTTTTTAATAAGTTAACTTGCACAAACCAAACAACAAGTTGGTTCACACAAGTTGAAGCCAAGTAATGTTAGTTAGGACTTATTCACGAACAACTCAAATTCATTAATTCACATGGTTTAAACATCATTATCCTCTTTATAATATATTTTGTGATTAGCAATAAAAAAAGCCCTACATCAAAGTGGCTTTAAAAATTATTGGGACTCCCAAGTAAAAGCTTTGAAAACTACCTATTTATGAGTTCTATAATTTTGTGGGTGCCTAATAACTACCTAAGTTTTGATTAAAAAGCTTCAAAATGAAAAAAAACCTTGCATTATATGAAAACATCTTTTGAATGTCATACCACATGTTTAATTTAAATGTCATTTGACCTTCATTTCTTGGGTTTTAATGGTCGAAAGTCAAATTGCCAATTTTATTCATGGCCACTCTTTTTGTCATTTAACTTCAACTTCAAATTTTGAAATGGAAAATATAAGCCCACTTTCAATATCTACACTTCAAGAACTTTTCAAGGGTATATAAAACTTTCATTTGAACAATATTTCTTATTTGCACTTTTGTCCCAAAAATTTGGGACATTCCAAACCTCTAAATCTCAAAGTGATTTTCACTTGGAATGTTTGGGATTCACTTCCTTTATAGTCTCCCACACTTGTGATAGTGTGTTTAAGTCTCAAGACATTCTTTGGGTTTACATCCTCTTTCACACTCTTAGCCATTATTGCAAGCCTAGGTTTAAGGTCACAATAGATATATTCAACATCTATAAATAATGGATGTGTTTAACAATAGATTGGTGAGCTAGTCAAAGTGTTGAATAAATTGAGCTACGTTATAGATTGCAAACATAATTTCCAAGTGCATGCAAATTGTAACATGTATTAAACTACCAACTACACTAACATAAGGGATCAAATCTATGTCATCAATTTTAGTGTTGGATTGTGGAAGCATGTCAGTTGTTAACTTCATGTTAATTTGCGTGAGTGTTGAACATGGCTTACAATTTCCCATCCCAAATTGGTGGATCTTGATTAATGTGAATGATCTTGTTTATCCTATTTTGGTGGGCATGTATTTCTAAACAGTAGTCAAGTTCCCCATTGTTTGCCATATCAAAAACTTCTAATAGTTCCATTTTGGTTGTGTTTAATAAAGGAATGTTGTTCATAAATAAGATTGAGTCATCAACATATAGACCCAATATAACAAACATGGTGGATGTGAAATGTTTAATGTACACATTGAAATCAACTTTGATTTTAAGGAATCCAACATGTAATAAGTAGTTGAAACATTTATATCACATAGGAGGTGATTGTTTAAAACCATTTAGTTAATGTGTAACAATCAACAAATTTTATGTACTCTAGTTTTTTAAAGAATTTTTTTACACAAATTACCATGGGTGAAACTAATAGGTTTTGATTATATGGTAAAAAAAAATTATTAGGTGAAATAGACCCATAAGTTTACTATATATAAGCTTGAACTCAAGCTTATTTTTAATTTAATACTTCAAATCAAAACCTCATTTGTAGGGTAAACCCCCTTCTCTTATTGTTGAACTAATCTTATCTTTTGTAATTTGGTTTTTAAAATTGTTTCCCAAACACTTGTTTTGAAATGTTATAAGACTACAACATGTTTAATATTGAACCAAGTTAGCCCCATTGGGTAATGGTTATTCACACACATGAAGATACAAAGAGAACATACACAAGTTCACTTCAGCTTGCACACAAACATTTTCATTTTATTGTGTTGTTGATTGATAGTCAAATCAATCATAATTGTCATGTGATGTTACAATAATAGGCATTCAATTCATTAGTGCATAACAATTTGAACATAACAAGGACATCTAAATACATGTAAATGTGCAAATGTTGATTATGATGTTTTCAAACTTCACAAGGGGTTGTATTCTTTATAATGGATGTTGGAATCCAATTCTGAATGTAGTAGGCAATATAAATAACCTTTGCCGAAAACATAGTTTAGTAATTGAACAATATGAAGCATGTTTTGTGCAACTTAGACATATGATTTTTTTCCCTTTTAGCAATACCATTTTTTTGGGGGTGTATATGGTATAATAAATTAGTGCAAGTACCTTAAGCAATACAAAATGACTTAAAAACAAGGGGAAAATATCCTTGACTGTCCCCATTATATGTGCATAACAATTTGATGATTTTATCCTTTTTTTTACACCAAGGCCTTGTATGCTTGAAATATAGTAAAGGCTTCACGTATATTAATGTTTGAAATGATATACATAGGCATATCTCAAATAGTCATCAATGAAGGAAATAAAATGTTTTTCACCCCAAGAATGTTTTTTTGTATAAGTTGCATATGTCGAAATGCACCAAATTTAAAATTGTAACATGAGATACAATCTCATTGGAATTGGGTGAAAAAATATCCTTGTGATGTTTGTCCATTATACAACTTTCAAAAAGTGGAAAATTCATAAAATTTAGTATGGTTGGCATAATTGATTTTTTAAAAATATTTTTCATAGAAACAATATTGAAATGGGCTAGCCAATAGTGCCATTACATAATTTCATATGTGTTTTTATCAATTCCAATAATGAAATAAGCAAGACTTATCTCACTTGTATCTAAAGCAATGGCATCAAATCCAATTCCAATTGGGCATAAGGAAATCATTTGAAGACATTATAAGTGAACTTGTTCACCTTCTGGTGTAAAAAATTTAAAAGACCAAAATGTGATAGAATTCAATGGAGCTTTCATTTTTGAATTGATTGACACACAAAAAAAAATTCTTTGCCAATTGAAGCACATGCAATACAATTTATGTCCACAACTTTCTCATGATGGATTTGCTTTTAAAAAATGTCAAAATCAATAGCTATTTGGATTTTATTATCACCGAAAACTTATGCAAATTGTGTATTTTGAAATAATTGGTAATTTTAAACCATGCGCTTTTCAATGTCATGTGAGAGCTTTCTTTTGAATTGATTGTTGTGTATCCTTGAAACTAGGGTTTGATCAAAATGAAACATAAAAAATTGAATGTTGTTTAATGAAGTTTCTTGGACCACATTGGCTTGTACAAGGTGTTTGTGAATCCCACATGTTCAATCTTGAGCTCGTCCATTAGCAAAATGACTTTTCTTATGACAATAATTACATTCAATGTTGGCATTGTTTTGCACAAATTTGTTAAGATTGAAAGATATACTTGCAACCTCATCATTCATATGATTTGAAAACATTTGTTTCTTTTTAAAAAACATTTTTTATTTGTATAAAAATGCAATTGAATTTTGTTGGTCATTTTGCATATTTAATGTTTTTTCTTATAAATTTTTTCCTATAATGACCATGTCCATGCATTGAGATAAATTACGAGAATGATGATGGCAAACTTGCTAGTGATAAAGTGATTGATTATTTGCATATTTAATGTTTTTTCTTACAAAAGTTTTCCTATAATGACCACAAAGGTTAAAGTTAGATCATGTCCATGCATTAAGATAAATAATGGGAATGATGGTGGCAAAATGGCTAATGATAAAGTGATCAATTATTCATCAATTATAGTTAAGCTAAATGAAGTTTCTTCATAAAAAGCCCCTTCAAAATCCTCTAGAAAATTTGTGATAGATGGACTCCAAAAGTTTGATGGTCACCAACTTTGTCTAAATAAAAAGTTGGGAAGCACAATCTATTTGTTCATAAAATGTGTTTCAATTTTGCCCATACTTTGCTTGGGGTTGTCTATGTTAAACCCAAATGAAATTGAACATCTTCACAATGAAAGAAGATGTCTAGCCATGCATTGTCATCATGCAACATCCATGCACAAAGTGCTTTTGATTTTTGTGATTCCATGGTTTGGATTTTTTTGGATTTGTCCCATCCACTTGTGTCCAAGCATGGTAAAGTAATCCATAAAAGTAGTGACATTAAACTCCAAATTTTTAAATATGGCAGTTTTCAACATAAACACAAGAAAATAGATTAAAAAAAATTCAAAGTCTCATTATGAAAATAATAAGGCCTTTGTTGAGTTCATGGTAACTTGAATACAAAATTTGAAGAAATTTAGTATAATAAAAATAAGTAACAATTTTAAAAAAAAAAAATTGGTTAAAACTTTAAATATTTGTTTCTGAAATTTTACATCACAAGTCAAATATATTTTGCTTAAAATATGAAAAAGTTGAAAGTTCACAAGTACATTTTAAGCACATATGAACTTGAAAATAGAGAAAATCAAATATTTCATTTTTGTGCAATCTATTTTAGATAGTTGTGATGTTGCTTGAGTTTTGATGACTTTACTTAAACCTATTTTAAATATTTGATTTATATATATATTTGTAACAAGTCAAAGAACATATTCATATTAAATATTAAATTAAATAACATTTATGAATTCAAATATATCAAGGTTTATTTGATGATTATTTTTCATTTATATTACATTTGGAATTTATGAGCAGTTGATTTTATCATGCTTTCACCCACCATTGAAATTTAAGTCATTATTTTTTAGGAAAATTTCAATTCTAGTGCTCTATGTTAAATAATTTGAATTCTTGAACCTTTTAATGGAACAAACTTTCATCTCTTGACTTGTAATTAAAGATGACATAATGTTATTGAAATTAGTTGGATCGATAATTTGCTCAAGAATGATTATGTATTTATTTCAAATTATCCTAGCATGAAATTATTAAAAGTTAATCCATGAATGACTTCTGATTTCCAAATGTCTACTACATGCAACTTTTGAATGCTTCATTGTTAGACACAACATTTCGAAGAAATAAATAAATCACAATTTATGAAAAATTTCATGGCTTTGATACCATGTAGAGAATGTTAAATAAAAAGAGGAGACATGTAAAAAGAGATTAAAAACTTATTATTGTATCACTCTTATGATTGTTGTCTCGAGTCATTTATATAAGTTTCAAGTGAACCATTATGTAACCCTAATTGCGGGGTCATTTGTCAACATTATATATTTTGGAAATGTGTGTTGCTTGAAATTTGTCGAAAATATGAAAATTTGAACTCTCATCATCAAAAGTTGTGGAGACTTTAAAATGAAATGCTTGTAATGCCTTTTGATATATGCCACTCATAAGCTTTGAACAAAAGCAAGTGGCATGGCTAGTGATGTTGCTTTCAAAAAGACAACATAAATATTTTCTTCTAGCACTTTGATATCAAGGATTATGTTCCTATGTTGCACATCCATAGTGCAAGGGGAGAGGGTTGTGGGTTTGTTGGAAATGGTGACTAAGGAACATAACAAAGGATGCAAGCACATTGGCTTACTTTTCAAGGTGGGAGTGGTTTTTCCAAAGAGAATTGCAAGAAAGATACACAATATAATAAGCCAATCTTTGGAGAAAACAATATACTATATGTTAAAATGCATTCTAATAAATAAATTATTCATTGCCTCAATGCCAAATTCATTTGTGTACTATGATATTTGACCAATATGAACATATGTTAAGCATTGCCACTAGACAATATTAGAATCATGAGCATCAACAAAAGTTTCTATAGCAAGATTTTTTTTAAAAATAAAAAATATTAAAAGCAATACAAGTTTGGAGATGCTTGGACTTATTACATCCATGTGCGTTACTGAAAAAAAAGGTTATTAAATTTTCAACTTCAATTGTGTTGGCCTAAATTTTTTCCATAAATTTTTTCATCCCTTACAACTCTATATTTTAGGTAATGTATTATTGAATGGGCATTGAGTCGTGGATTAATAAAATATTTGTTAAAAATATTTTGTGGATCCGAGCAGTTGTTGCAAAGGACCTAAGCCAACCATGGCATTAATGCTACTACATAGGCCAAAGAGACAATAAAACAAATCATCCATTGATGCAAATTCCTAACCCCATGAAGTAGGGTCCATATTGAGCTGAATGCTCTGATTTTCTTGGGTAGCCTCTTATTAAAAAAAAAAGCTAGTGCGCTTCATTTGGAGGCCAAGTTTCCATTGCCTCTCAATCCATGTTGCGAGGGAACCGTAATTGGGTGCAAAAAGGTAAGCGCCCAAGTCCTTGCTTAGCAAAGCCCTTTCACAATCCCAAAATATATGCAAGATGGGTTATAGAGTATTGAGATTGCATGAGTAGCATGTAGCTTCAATCTCTATGTTCACTCTTGCTCTCCACATATTAACTACAATTGCTTTGTGCTACATAGAGACCAAGTGAATCTGATGTCCTTCTCTGCTCATCTTCAACCATACATTGTCCCATCTACGTTCGAAATCTGTGGGAAGAACTGGCTCCCATTTCTCAAGTATATAGTCTTGGTCTAGACAAAAAATAGTGTGTGGGGAGGGGGTGTGGCCAACTCATAAAAACATCTTTTTTTTTGGGCGGTAAACTGAGTTTCATCCTGTTTTGACCCCTTTTCCCTGAACGCCTCCACTGCTGTGGCATATATTTTCACTGCTCCTATCTGCTGTTCTAATTACTCTCGAACCTTGTGCATTAAATGCTGAGTTTTATACCCAGATTTAATAAAATTTCCTTACTTTGCGGACCCCACTGAAAGAGGGGTTTGTGGGTGACCAAGACAGGGTGATTTAATGGGAAAACTCTATTATCTATCATTCTTTGCCAAATGCAATCTTCATTGTCACTGAAACCAAATCTATTTCTTGTTGTTTCCCATCCAACAAACTCCTTGCCAAAGGTCCCAAAGGTCAGCTCTATTCCTTATGATCATGAGTATTTGAGTTCTTTTCCGAAGCCTCTCAACAAGAAATTACTCCACATCTTTAATATCAGTGTTCACCCCAAAAGGAATGCCTAGCAATTTTGAAAGGTGCTCTTATGGCATAACAACTCCTTGTGAATCTGGATTGTCACACTCGATTTTGGAGTGAATTTTGATTGAAGAAGGCTTCCGGGGTATAAGCAAGCGCATGTTACTCCTTAGGACCTTTGTGGTTTGGGCATGGTTCTATTATAACGGGATAAGTGAAGGCCTGGAGATTTCGGAAGATCATGACACCAGATTTCTCCTCATTTGAGCCAAAGAAATTGTCAATTGACAAGAATTGATTCTTAAGTCCTTTCCAGTGTAGGGCTTAATAAGGTCAGGTATAAACTGTAAAACCCCACCACATCAGAGTTCTTTTAACTAAAGGAGAATGTCGACATCCTCGTAAAAGTGATTTGTATTCACATGTGTCGTGTTATGAGGGTTGATGCCTTGTAATATCACAAAATGTCGACACCACTTCCTCTTTGGAAAATCTTATATTATTATAGTTTATGTTGCCATTTGTTCCTCTTGGGAACATCTTATATTAGTTTATGTTGCCATTTGTTTGCTTCCAAGAAAAGATACACACACACACACACACCAAGTTATTTTTCACTAGGTAGATAGGCTTCAACATGATGGCCTATTCTTCACCGATAGCACTACCAATGTTGTTGAACATATGTAGGAACTAACCACTAGTGGCATGATGTGCGAATAACTGTGCCATTCAAAAGAACCCTGGAAAATCGGTAGAAGCTAAAGTTGGTATGGGCCACCAACAGAGCATATAGGGATGGGTATCACCTTGCAAAAAAGGTGGTCAAACTCCTTTTTGTCTTGTTTAGACCATCTCCAATGGTGCTCAGTATGTGAGCTTTGCACAATAAAATTAGATGAAGAAAAGTCAAAACATGCCAGTTTCGACCAGGAAAATGGTTTTGGCTGAGCATCATTTCACAGTTTATCGTATGGTAGCTAGTGAAATGCAGAAAAGAGTTTAATGATCTGACTTCTGATAAGTGTCTCTGATTGGCTCATCATAATGATAATGATTCGTCCAGCTGGTTTGCTATTAGTAGTCCCCCACCCGCCTATTTGCAGTCCCAGTTTCAGTTTTACTTGTGGGGTTGCGAAAAAGTAAACAACTGAACTTGGATGTTAAAAAGGTCACATACTGAGCACCCCTGGGGATGCTCTTTAGTTGATAAAAGTTGCCAAATTTAATTGGACTAGAATAATACAATAAGGGAAGGAAAAAGTAAGAGAATTAAGTTGTGGCTCAATTAATAACACCAAGTGATGATTTGGTGTAGGATAATGCCTTAGGATGGGGGCATTCCCAAAGGATGGGCCCCTCAATCTAAGGTTGTAATCCTCACATAGTAACCTTTTTCTCATGATACCCACAAAGTATGAAAAAAGAAGATAGGGCATCTTAAAAAGCAAAACGCTTGATCAACCAAGCATTTGGATTTTATGAAATGTCCTTCATTTTTGTAGAGCAATATTATAACAAATACTGTGTTCTTCCCCAACACAAAATTAAATCCTGCTAGGCAATTACAATATGAGAATGTGTGCAACAAGTGGAAGTTAGGGTTTAGGGTTTTGGAACCCTAAACCAACGTCACCCCAATAGTTGATTTAGGATGAGTGCTTGGTTTGAATCTTTTTGAAGATAAGTCTTTGGGATTGGAATAACCTTTCAACTTGTGTTTCATATGGTTGCTGATGACTATTGCACGTCTTGCCAATCTTCAATATCAAACAATTCTCAAAGGGGTTTGTTTGAACCATAATTGTCAGCTTCATAACACAAAACTGGGGTTTAACATGCTAAATTATGACTCAAAAAAGTGACCCAACAATTTCTGCTGTGGCCTTGCTTGACATCCTAAACCCGAAAACTTGCTTGACAGGTTTGATTCTTTTCAAAATTTGTGATGTAGCTGCAATGACGGTCATCCATAATAACGTTTAGCCAAATTTGGTTGTAAACAATTCATGGATATTAAAAAAATCTAAGCATCTTTCTACTGACTAGGTTCTTTTTCAAAATTTTGATTCTTTTTTCAAAAAATTATAAAATTTATTGAATTTACAAAACAAAATTTCCCAATGCTTTTGTCAAAAAATGACAAATTTTACTAGAAAAAATTTCACTGAATTGAGAGGTCTCTGTGTGTTGTTTTGGTCTTCAACCATTAAATTTTAGATTTGACGGCACTGGGGGAAAAAAAAAATAGATTTTATATTTTAAAGAGATAATAATCTCAAAACTATTCCTGTCAAAAAAAAGAGAAAATTGTCCCAATTTTTAAACATTAAATTCAGTGAGTATTCTTTTCCACTTTGTGAAAAATATATATTAACCCAAAAGAAAGGAGGGAATTTATCCCAATAAATAATACGGTAATAAACACATCACACATTAACTATTGTAATATCCAAGGGTGAAGGATAACTCTACTCCTCAAGAAGAAGAAAATTAGTGCAAGGAATTTTTTTTAAAAAATTCTTTTGCAGGAGGGCACACTTGTTCATATATCAACTCAAATTGGACACACCCTTGGTATAGTCCAATGGTTTCTATACATTGCAAAACATGTACCCAAGAGAACATGTACCTAAGCCAATTCATGATATACATGAAAGCTTGGCTACATCATATTAGTTCAAAGTGCCCTTTTTTGGACTGCAATATAACATTGTCCTTTTAATTCAAAAAAATCTACTTTTAAAATCGATTTCATGTTAAGCAACAACTTATTTATCATGAGCTTAACACTGTGTGTCATGTAAGGTTTACACTTTGAATTTTGTGATAAGTAACTTTCTTGGTTGAACATGTAGTAAAAAAACTTGTCTCTCTTAATATTGAGTTATGAATCACTTAACACTAGGTGTGGTTGCATATTTGGTTAGGTTTGTGGGATAGACACTAAAGACAAGACTTGTTGCATGGTTCAAATGCCAAAAATTAAATTGAGCCTTTGCTTCCTCCCAATTTGAGAGAAAATATAATTTGAAAGAAACAATGACCGGTTTTGTCAATTTTATGACGGTAGCCAAAGTGCCCATTATCCTTGAGAAGGTTTAGCCGAATATGGATGTCAAGGAGATGTGAAAAGAAAACAATTCAATTGTCCCTTTATATTTCTAGCTATCTATAGGACATGACATAGAAATCTAGCAATTTTTATGATTTCTCTTTTGGGAATGTGACAATCAAAACCAACAATTTTTTTTTAAAATGTCAATTCTAATCCTCCCCCAAGCATATACTCCAAAAAGAAGTAGAAAACTTTGTCTTAAAAATAACACCATATAAAAATACATTAGATATTGGAGTTTCATGGGCAATAAACAAAATTAGTTCTTTTCCAAAACAAAGTTCATTTTTTATATTTTCACATTATTCTTTCATGAACTACTATGGTATTGTCAAATGAACAATTTTTTCCCCCCCAACTTTGTGGGGTTGGTGAAGTAGCTATCCTCCACAAGAGGTGTTTAGCCAAATTTGGCTACAAGTCAAAGAGAAGAATATAATTTTTCTAAAAACTTGCTATGTATTGGCAACATGCAAGAAATTATTTTCAAAATATGTCAGAGTCAACCTTTTTCTTTAAAATCTAGTGAATATGAGGAATTTTTTCCCATAAAATCCTTTGCAAAATTCATACCCCCTTTTGGGTCACAAAATGACAAAACATTACCACCAAAAAATGCAAAATATGGAACATAGTGAAATTATTCAAATGATACAATACAATTTTCTTTTACAAAGATTCATTTCAATGGCTAAACAATTATTTAATGAAAAAATTGACCCTAGGGTAAGGTATGTGACACAACATTTAATTATCAATGCACCATCCATTGGAAACTTGTTTCTAATTATGAATCACAATTGAGATACCATTCTACAATTCTTTACTAGAAGTCCACCTTGTTAATGTTTTATATTCCTTTTTTATTTCACCTTAACATTACTTAAGGTATTTACTACCTACCTATGTAATTGGGTAAGTACTATAAGCAAATAGGTAAAGAATGTAAGTGGTTAGTATTTAAGTTTGTAGAAAAATTCAAGGCACTTTGTGGTTACTAGGTAGGTAGAAGCATTTGAACGATTGTATGTAATAAACTTATCTTTTGAATCTTGCCTTGTTTGAGTGGGTGATTATACCCTATCTTTTGTTTTAGGTTTATTTTTGTCATCTTTAAAATCCTCCAAACATGAAGAGAAATCATGTTCATGCCCTATACCAAAACTTTTATTTTACGACTACATATATGATTCCAATTATAATCATATGTGGCATTAGTAACAATGTGTAATTAAATGATTATATAAATCATGACTTTTATTATTTAGTCAGAGAGGTGATTGTAATTGTAAATGTCATCCCATGATTTTTACAATTATGATATTGTTGAACAAATGATTACATATATGATTAAACATATGATTACAAAAGTGACATGTGGCCTCTATGTCCAAGCCTAGCCACTTAATCTACCTATTTAACTTAACTTAACTACTTACCTAACTACCTTAACTTAGGCTAACCTATTACCCTATAAAGTTAATTTAACTATTTACATAGTTTATTTTAGCTTACCTACCCACCAAATGTAACCTAACTTAAGTACATGTATGTTAGGCACGATAGGTACATTAAGTTACATAGGTCTATTAGTTTACGTAGTTATGTTAAGTTAAGTTAGGTAAGCTACTTAATCTAGCCTAACATTTACTTACATAACCTAATCTATCCAACTAATTATATAGTTGATGTAGATGATCAAAATTTAATTGGGAAGAAAGGGGGATTTTATATCTTGTAGTCATATTATACTTTTTTTCATGTTGCACCTTTAGTCATGTAATCACAATTTATATAACTACAAGTAGTTGGTCATATTGTACTCCATCCTAGTCGTAATCATAAATAACCACATAAGACACCTTAGTTTATATAATTTTATGACTAGATTTATAAAATAGTTGTAGAATGTCATAATCATGAAAGTAAGTGTTTGGTGTGGTGGTGGAAACTATATTGGAACATGCAATTCCACATCCAAAACAACAATTGTAAATGTGAACAAATTGAATTCTTGCAAATATGTTGACAAAGAAGTTTAAGGGGAAACTATTATAAGTCCAATGTATTGGGATGGCTTGGAACCGTTGGTAGTGAATGTGTAGATGATGAGGACCCGAAGGAAGTTGATGTATATAATGTTTAAACATGAAAAGATTATGCATATGAAAAAAATGAATTACTTGTCATAGTGGTGGCAAATAATTAATGTTGTGTTAGGGAAAAGACAAGTATCATAAATGTTGAGCTAATTAAATCACTAACTTTAAAAATTGTGCAAAGTAATAATTCCAATTATTTGTTTCTAATAAACAATAATGATAATTGCCACAAACTAGCAAATATTGTGTTGTCATTTTTTTTGTTTATTATTTTATGTGGCCATAATGAATAAAAAACAATTTGCTTGAAAGATTATATTGGCTTGCACATGACAAATAGTCTATCCTACTAACTAGGTTAGTACCTTAAGCCACCTATGCCTAGCTACTAGGTAGGTAGCCTAACCTAGGCCATTTAGGCCTACTAGGTAGGTATAAACATAAACCTAGGAGGTACTTATAAGGCCTAATACACTATAACCTACATGTTACTTAAATACATGTATTTATTACTAGGTACTTCCTACCTACTTAGGCTACCCTACCTATAACTTATCTATTTATGTAAGTAGTGTAAAAACATTCAAGTTCATATAATACAATATGCATGCTGGAAAAAAATTCATGGAGGCTGATTACAATATGTTGGTTCAAAATCATGTTCATTACAAATATGTTGTCCTAAAAAATCACCTTATGAGATGGTGGTGCAATGGTTAAGCATTTGATTTCTCAATGTGAAGGTGAGGAATTCAAGTCCCCACACTTGCAACCTAGGTTACCTTGGTTATTTAGGTGACTTAATTATGTAGCTAAAGTTGCAAAAGTTATTAAACCACCTAGCCTAGGTTACTTGACTTAGCTTAAGGAGTTTGACCTACCTTAAATGGTTTGATTCAGCCTAGGTGGTTAAGCTAGGTGGCTTAACTTATGACATAAGGTTGGTAGCTAAATAATAAATTATTTTGTGACATTAATTATTAGGTTTATTAAGTAGGTAAGATAATTAATTAATTAATACTTGCGTATTAATTTTAAAAAAAATAATTCAAATAACATATTTTTTTTTCACTGCCCAAATTATATTATTATCACAATCATTTAGTAAAAAAACCAATAAAAAAAACCTAGTCAAAACGGTTGAATCCAAAGTAATTTGTCCAAAATGGGACTTTGGTCAAGTTGGACATGGGGGCGAAAAAACCATATGGGGAGCTTTTTTGATTGAAATTCCCAATAAAAAAAACTATGATTTATTGTAATGTTTCAATTTGTTTATGTGTGGAACAAGAATTAAAATAATTCCAATTTATTTTTCAAAACGAGGATTAAGCTTTGGGATATTGTCCATGGGTGGACGGAAGGTCCTTTAACGACCACATTAAACCTTCTATTTCCCACGGGCAACTTGCCACCAATTCACCCACATATATAAAAGATATGACTTCATAATATAATATTTTGGATGTAGGTTTTATTATCATTTAAGCTAACCTACTAGCCTAAATAGATGCATTTCCAAGCAAATTGATAAACTCCTAATGTAGTAATATTGTAAACCATACGAATCCCCAAGCAAACAGATGTAAAGAATAAAATGAATACGTACATAAACTCTTAGGCCCCCATTGCACTTGTTGGTTTAATGTTCAAAATTTAAAAATATGGTTGTGAGGAAAATATGAAAATTTATTTCTTGAGCTTGGTGTACAATAATAAAGATAATGATGAAACATTCTTGATTTAAAATTTTTGAATCACTATCACATTCGTTAGTAGCACAAAATATTTGCAAAGCATTTTTTGTAAATGTGATTATAATGGGGAAATCTAAGATAAATATAAGAGTTTTGTAAATTGTAATTCCCTTTGGCAATGTTAGTGTTGCTTTGTTTTCAAGTTGTGCAAACTAACAACAATGAGTCCAATTGAAGAGAAAGGAAAAAATAACTTTCTAATGCAAACAAGCAAAAAATATGTGAACTTGTTAAGAAAGCAAAAAATCTTAATTAAAAAAAATCTTGTTGACAAGATACATAAGCTAATAATTAAAAAGTTCAAGTTCAATGTAGATTGTCACATTAAAATGCAAAAATCACAACCTTCTTCGAGTCTAATAATGCATAGTAGAGCTTAGAATAACCCAAATAAAAAATTTAAACAATTGGCACATTTATATTCTAGCATAAAAAGATTGTTTTGTAATTTTATTTTTCTTATTAGTCACAATCTTGTAAAAGTTTATATGGAATGTGACTATACATGTTTAAATCATAATTTATTAGTGTCATGAAAAAAATGATCACCAAGGGTGTGATTATAAAAGGGTTTTATTGTATAAGGATAATTTCTTTTGTAGGATTATGCATTGTTTCTTGCATTCTACCTTGTACCTCCAAAATTATTGGTAACAAGTCATTCTTTAACATAGGGTTGGTGACATAAACCACATGTTGTAATTTTATGAAATTTGATATGATTTTATGTTGTATATCTTTTAGTTCAAATGTTGAACATGGAAACTAGGTTCTTTTCGTTTGAGTGATACAATTTAAAAGATTTTCACTTGCATTTCATATGAGAAAACCAAGGTACCAATATTATTGTGCCAAATCACATGTTAAAAACCATATCTATGACTAATGTTTGGCACATAATGATTCATGAAAACTTGGTTGGATGGAAAAAATAATTTACCACTTTTTCATGGAAATCCATGAGAATTGAGTCTTCTCATAAGCTATTCACTATCCCATTTTGTGTCCATTTCATGTTGGGAAAATTTCACTTTTATTTTAGAACCACATATTCCAATTTTAAAAGTAAGTTTTAAGACCCACCTTGACTCTTTGATTTAATTTGATTTTTTTTCAAATTTAAAGAACCAAATTAATTTCCAAAAAACCCAAAAATGAATCAATGGTTTTCAAATGAAGTGGTTTTAACCTAGGTTCAATTCTATTTACTAATGTCTGCCTACTATTAAAATTTTAAACCACTATTAGTTTGAGAACCAGACAGACCTAAGGATTAATTCTATAATTGTTTCAGATAATCCCAAACTATGACTAATTTTCACCCATTTTTTTTGATACCCATCCAACATTGATCCCAACCATTGGGATACCATTACAAATGCAAACCATAAGGTGCACTTTTTTATATACTCCTAAAATATGAAAATTGGAATTGTTGAACCTCAAGAGCTATTTCAACAATAATGAAATATTTTAACAAGAGCTATGTCCAATTCTTAGCCATAAGTATGGCGACCAATCCAACCTTTTTATAAAGAAAGAGAAAATGCATTGAAAACATGAAAAGGGTGCATTTGGCCATAAGAGGGTTGCGCTCATTGACAAGGGTGGATTTCACCTGACACACCATTGGGTTTGAACTTGAGACATTTTTGGATTTCTTAAGGTCTCAGAATGGGCTATATTATATATATATATATATCTCTGAGCTCTCACTTGTGGTGTCGTACCTTGACCTTTTTGAGTAAGGCCTCTTAATGACCATATTAGAGCATCTCCAACGGTGCTCAGTATGTGACTCCCGACAGTAAAATTTATTGCAAAAAAGTTAAAATGTGCCGGTTTAGCTCAGGAAATGGGTTTGTCTGCACCAAATTTATGCAGCTTGCCGTGGCTGGTAAAGGGAGGAACACAGTTGTGCACCTCCCACAAAGAGTGTAATAAATTGGACCTGACTGCGGCTCAGTATTTCTGATTGGTCGATTATAATGATTTGGTCCAGGTGGTTTGCTATTAGTAGTCCTCCCGTAAGTGCCATTCCAGTTACAGTTTTATTGGTAGGGTTGCAGAAAAAAAAAAAACAGCTAAACTTAGACATTTAATTTTATTATCCAAAGTGACATACTGAGCACCGGTGGTGATGCTCTAAAGCTCAAAAAATGTTAGATTTGAACTCAGATACCCCACTCTGCAAGTGGGGGGTCCACTCTGTAAGAGGCTGTTTGTGTGGCGCCAATGTTGTAACTAAAGTGGGGAGCCCACTCTGAAGAGGATGTTGTCATTGTAAGAGTGAACAGTTCCCGGAGAAGCGAAATCAAGCATTTCCTGCGGTTTTCTTTGCACTTGATTGCTCGCTGCGATACCAGAATGACGCCATTCCTCCCCCCCCCCCCACCACCCCCCTCGTTGGT
>Ga0116231_10001769_pt1 | contig 44881 bp, 31 predicted proteins | sample S1TSphgellanicum_2_FD_89695 | JGI IMG/M metagenome (GOLD analysis project Ga0116231, IMG submission 89695) | Host-associated microbial communities from peat moss isolated from Minnesota, USA - S1T2_Fd - Sphagnum magellanicum MG | ecosystem: Host-associated > Plants > Peat moss > Unclassified... | reverse complement strand
AGAGTAATGAGGAAACCATGGGAAAAACCATCTGCAATGCATTATACATATTGTTGCAAGTTGCTGCACTCCTTCATTATTGCCAATCTATCTATTAAGGAAGGTTGTTTGTTTGGTATGTTTGTCGCTTTGAAATCTCCAAAACTACAGCACCTGGTCATGCTCTTGGTAATGTTGGATAGCCCTAGATCAGCAGGGGTACACCGAGGGGGTTTTATAATGTTTAGATCTACAATACATGAGCTATTGAATATTGAACATTTTTTTAAAAGTGAAAATTTAATAAAATCGAAAAAAAGTTTTAAAAAGAACTTGGGTCACTTGTAGATATTAGTGCTCAATGAGTAGGATCTATGGAGGCAATTTTGTAAATTTTAGACCTAATGTGTGGGAGATATTGAATTTTGAATCATTTTTATCGGTGAACATTCAACTAAATTACAAAAATTAATTTTGAAAGGAGTAAACCATTGGGTAACAAGTTCACACTTGGGTCAACAGCATGTGTCACACTCATCTTTGCATTATGGTCATCAACATTCAAGGTATGTACATTCCGTCTGTTTTTCCAGAACATGAATTTATGGGACCACATTCGACAGGAGAGGGGGAAAGGAAAAAAGAAAGAAAGAAAGAACCTGCATATAGCTGGCTTCTTCATCAAGAATGAAAAATGCAAAGATGGTTATTTGAACATGGGACCCAAAAAGAAGGGATAAAAAACAGATCAAAGAAGCTACAAAGGCAATGTTAAAAAGTAGCAAAAGAAGGGGAGGGGGTGAGGAGGTCCAAGGAACTAAAGAGAGAGTACCTTAGTTTATAACTCAAAGCCAGCAAAAAAGCTGATCACTTTCAATGCAAGTGTTGCCTCAACCCCAACAGACTCCCTGACAAACATCCCCATTCCTCCACTACCACCATTCCCCTACCCACCTACCCACCCACCTTCAAACCTTTGTCGCACCAACTGCCAAGAGTCATTCAAAAGCACTCAGATAAAATTCATGAGTGTAGTAGATTCTGGAGGGCACCTTGCAATTGTGTATATCCCTCCTGCAAAAGAGGAGGATCTTGCATCTACTCCTTGTGTAGGCGTAAGATATGCCCAAGGGACACTAGGAAAAAAGAAAAAGAAATTACGTGAGTAAAAATATAAGATGCAATATATTGATTGTTGGGTAAAATTATAAGTTAATTAGTTAAAAAATAAGATACATTTTATTCAAATAATTTATTTAATTATAATATAGATTATATAAGAATCTGAAATAATGCACTATAATAAATATAAAGTGATTTTAATATTTATATGTTAAAATTAAATAATAATAAGGTGATAAAAAATAGGTTGAACAACTATTTAATACCTTTTTAAAAAAATGGTTGTTTGACATATAGATCCCAAACTTTACACTAAGTGTTCCCCCAAGAACACTAAGTGTCCCTTTCTTCTTAAGGAGTAGGCATGAAAACCCTTCTCTCCTACCCTTCGTGATCTACATATGTTTAGTTTCACAACAACATACCCCTTGCTCTTGTGCTTTATTGTGTGTAAAGCCCTCAGTTGGACACTCTCAAAGTGCAGGGCTGGACTTGATTACCACCTTGTCGTTGCCCCTTTATTTTGAGAAGACGCCCACCCTAGGTTTTAGGGTTTAAACCTTTATTTTTGGGCAGACACCCACCCTAGGATGTTAAATCAGCTATGGGCAGTTATTGTAAACAGTACAAAAGTATGCTCCGTTTCTTTTGTTTCTTGTCTGCCCTTGGCCCGATCCAAATGATGGAATGATGCCCAAACCCAAATTTTGGGTTCTGTTATGCATGCTTTCGGTGTGTAATGGACACTAGGAGGCATAAACTAGGAAGGTGTAGAATATGCCTCCCAGAATCCATTACATGCCCAAAGTGTGTGACAATAAGATGACACAAAATTTATGTCTGGGCAGTACCAAGATGTGTCTGGTCATCTCGAGACACATCTTTGTGGGGCAATTGGGCAGTCAGAGAAAAAAAAGAAGCAGACAGTAATTTTTTTTGTACTCTATGCTATAAGAACCCATTGCTGATTTAACAGCCTCTGGGTGTTACCCTACAGTACGAACTACCAACCCTCTCAAGTGTTTTAAGATCCATCCCAATCTTAAAAGGAGAGATAGAAAACCTTCCCTCTCTCCTAAGGTGCATTCACATTTGGTGTTAAGGATTCTAGTATTAAGTTCCCTAACACCAAGCTAGTCATTTAGGACCTAAACCTATTTTCTGTGAAGATTTTATGTTAGGTTAACATTCACTTAATATTAAACAATCACCCATTTAACATTGGCCACCACCTAAGATGCCACCTAGATTTTCACTTAACACTGACTTAACATTAGGTGTGAATGCACCTTAACATGGCTTGTGATCTACAAAATGTTTTAGTTTCAAATGAATGTTTGCCTTGTGCTTTATGGTGGGTAAAGCCCATGCGTGGGGAACAATCAATCCCAAAATGAGTGCAAGGACTTGACTAAAACACCTTGTCCTAGGCCCCTTATTTTGAGGATGCCCCTTGCCCTGGGGCTTTGCACTCCACTTTGTTTTTGTTGAAATTTTTTCAGTGTGTTTGGTTGGTGGATCGTATCCTAATACCTAGGCTGCTTAGACACTAATTAATTATTTTTGGAATTGCCAAAAAATTCTGAAAAATACCTACCTCCAATGCATAGAATTAGAGTAGCACACTAGTTTCATTATTTAGTATAATGCCTCATTGTAAAATATCATACATGGAATAGGAAAAACCAACATAACTCAAATAATTTTCATCTTACCTATGTCCCCACAGTTCCCTCGATACTGGCCAATGCCAAATACTTTAAAGAACAGAAGTAGACATAGAAAATTCTTAGCAGCCAATGACGTGAGCCAGCATGCACTTAAAGGGGGCCTAGGTTTTTTTCCTTTCGGTTAGAGTGGGGGTATCATTACTGTTTTTTTTGGGTTTCCCAACATGTTCTCATCAAGTTTTCCCTGTGTTCTTAACTTATTCCCAAGTTTCCAATTTGTTCCCATCGTGTTCCCAACAGCACCCCACTTCTTCTCATATCCTCCTTTCCCGAAGCTCTAGTTCTTGTAACTTACATAAAGCAGCCCAAAAGAGGAGGCTTTACCAGACTAAATATTTTAGGACTGTCCAAAGCTTGATTAAATTTTTTTTGCAAGGGGCCCGGTCAAAGGTGCCCATCACAAAGGCAAAAAGAATTGAACTTTGAGGGTCTTCTTCACAACTAATGAATATGAAGTCTCAGTATGAAGGAAGTATACAAGTCAGAAGTTCTCTGCTGGTAAAAATCATTGTGAAGAGGGAAGGAATTTGGAGCTCATCATGCAAAAGAATTTCATGATTTCAGAGTTGCTTCTGCTGTTTCTACTGCTGTAACAATTGCTAATCCTCCTCCTCATCATGATTCGCTTTTGGGCATGTCCGATGTTCCAATAGTTTTTTTTATGATGATGGGTCAATCAAAGTGCCTCCTTGCAAAAAAAAAGAAAAAAAGAAACAATTGCTAGGATCCTCTTTTGCTGTTGTTGTTTGGAGCATTAGAGTGATGGAAGAAGAAGCTCCATGTGGATTGCTGCAAAGAGTTTTGCAAAAACATTTGCACCCTCCTCCCTGCTGCTTTTGAGTCTCTCTTCTGTCTTTTGTTTTGGATGTTGACCATCATGTTGTTGTTGTTGTTATTTCTATGACGATATCATCATCATTGAACCATTCTTGTCGATTCTTCTTGTGGAATAGATGATGTTGTGTTTTCTTCAATCTGCAAGAAGATGTATAATGATCTGGAGACTTTGTGTGAAGAGAGATAGAGAGAATGCAATAGCAAACAGCAGTTTGTAGTTTGATTTGAGAGTAGTAGCACAAAACCTATGTCAACTGGGGAAAAAAACCTACGTCAACTGGGAAAGAAAAAACCTGGCATTGTGTTGTGAAGTCTGGAGACTTGCATGGTGTGGAGAGAGAGACAGAGAAATGCAACAGCAGCAGCAGCAGCAGACAGTAGTTTACACTTTGATTGAGAGTAGTAATACAGAACCTACGTTGTATTACTGAGAAAGAAAAAAACCTGCTTTGTTGTGAAGTCTGGAGGCTTGGTGTGGAGAGAGATAGAGAGAATGCAACAGCAGACAAACAACAGTTTGTAGTTTGATCAAGAGTAGTAGTACAAAACCTACATCAACTGGGAAAAAACCTGAGTGGGTGAAGCAGCAGAAGCAGGCCATTTGGAGGAAGAACAAACAAACAAAGAAACAAACAATCCATCATCATTGTAAGCGTCATGCCCGGGGTGGAGACGGCAGCTTACAGACTGACCAGATCAAAGTCCAATGTGTGCATCAATCCTGCTGCTGCTGCTGCACCATCACCCGGCTGCTGCTGCTGCAGCAGCAATGATCATTCCTCCTCCTGCCCCTCCTCAGTGTTGCTAGCGGGACACATGTCCACGAGCAGCAGCTTGACATGCTACAAAAGGAACTACAATAGTAGTTACACTGCGAGCTCCAAAAATTCCAGTGCCGGCAGTGGCAAATACGCTTCTACTAGTGTCATCGCTGTGTTCATCGGCATCCTTGTTGTCACATTCTTGTGGATTGTCTACTGCACTTTGGAACAGGAGGAGGAGGCAGTAGCAACAGCAGCATCATGGAAGCAGCTTGACAGGAATGGACTGGTGATCACTTTGCCTCATGATATTCCTTTCAAGGCCTTGCACAACAGCAAGAAGGGCGGCAGCAGCAGCAGCAGCAATTTTGTTGTTGCAGGGGAGGAGGAGACGACACGGGTGTTGTTGAAGAAGAAGAAGGTGTTTAAGGTGGTGGAGAAGGAACTGGTGGAGCTCCAAGCTTCTGCTGCTGAGCTGCACGGACCTGCGTTGCAAGGAATGGGTCAGCTGTTCAGGCGCGGGAGATGGGCCATGAGTGAGCTGCTCATCGCGCACCTTTCGGAGAGTACCAGTGTGGAGGATCTGCGGCTCTTTCTCCGGAGCTTGCATCGGAGTGGAGTACCAGCTAGAGCCGATGTCGTTCTCCTCTTTCCTTGGAGACCACTTCCTGTGGGGATGGCTGCCATGATCGATCAGGAAGATGAGAGCTTCCGGAAGCTCCTGCTACGGAGTAGCTTGCAGCGTGGTGACTCTGCAATCTCTCGAGCACCCAATTCTACGTCGTCGTCGTCTTCTTCGTCTTCTTCCTCCTCCATCATCAGTGTCTTCAATGCAGCTGCATATTGGAGATCGGCAGAGACTTTCTTCTCTGCTGGGAATAAAGTCCGAGCTGCGGAGCCTGTGTGGGGGAGTTCCAACATCAATACTGCGCACAGTAGAAGCTCAAGCTCCTCGTCGTCGACAGCAGCAAGAAAAGTTCATAAGGATAACTGGGGAGGGTGGGGCTCGGTTGTGGGGTTCGACGTGCAGGAGCTGGATCCAGGCGACACACTGCGAGGCTTTCTGGATCATCCGCCAGCGGAGCTGAGGAGATGGGTGTGTTACCAGATTCTGCTGGGCACGCTGCGACACAAGTACCGCAATGTGCTACTGACGGAAGCCCAGGGTGTGTTTGTACTTGGCGATCCGCTTGCTCCTGCCAGAAAGAAGTCTGGCAGCTTGTTTCTATTCGCTCATGAGTCCCGGAAGTGGAGTGATCCTGCTTCTAACATCCTTCTCTCCCGCGGGCCGCCGCAGTCTGCTGATGATCACCAGATTCATCTTCAGCGCGATCTTATTGAGCCTGGTGATCATATTGTGATGATGGATCCTTCAGAGCAGCAACTGGAAGAGGGTGAGGAAGACATGAGCGGAAGACCAAAGATTTTGCTGCTGGACTCCACTGAAGGGAAACCCAAGACTGGATCAGTCGTCGTGAGAGTGCTCATGGATTCCACAACAAGCTCGATGAGACCTCTAGTGCCGGCAGGGTTGATTGAAGAGATCTACGGAACAGAGATCTGGAATGGGTTAGAGAAGGAGGATAGAGACAGGAAGGTGTTGAGCACAGGTATAGTGATGGGTGGGATCAGACCTGTACGTAGCCTTGCAAATGCCATGGCCACAGAGATGGTGAAGGTAGCTCTCAAGAGGAAAACACGACAACCCTTCCATGATGAAGCTCTCTTGAACTTCCTTATTATCAGAAGCTCAGTCTTGCGTCAGAAAGTGAAGTCTCACTTACATATAATGGTGGACAGTAAAGACTTGTCATCGTCTGGAGTCCATCTTCTTCTACCAGGATCATCATCATCATCATCATCATCATCATCATCATCAAATCGCACTTCAGCTGCTGCTGTCTTCTTCCAAAAGAATGGGTTAACGAGATATGCAATTGTGCAAGGATGCAAAGCTGAAGAAATTGGTGAGGAGAGACGAAAAGAGATCACTCTGGCTCTGCACATAGATATCTGCAACTCCATTACTGCTACAGCAACATCTACACAAGTGTATAGTGACTGCAAGCTTCAGAATTGATACCAAATTTTGACACCCACAACTACCAAGATCCAAGTACTTAGCATCAAACCCTTGATTCTCAAGGGAAAGTGAAAAATCTTCCACTAAGAAGAGCTATGTCCCAATTTTCTCTACAACAGTCTCCGATGTAGGAGAAGGAAGAGGAGGATGCTGAGGGATGCAGAAGAGGCAAAGCTGCACTCAAACACCCATAAGTTGAGAGCTGTCCTTTTTCCTCTACAACAGTCTCCAGTGTATGAGAATTGGGGAGAGGAGGATGCAGGAGATGCAGAAGAAGCAAAGCCACCACTCACACACCAATAAGACAAGAGCTTTATCCCTTTTTCTCCTCTACAACAGTCTCCAATGTATGAGAATTAGGAAGAGGATGATGCCAGGGGATGCAGAAGAAGCAAAACCACCACTCACACACTCATAAGAAGGAGAGAGCGCTGTCTTTAAGAGCAATGTCCCTTTTTCTCCTCTACAACAGTCTCCAATGTATGAGAATTAGGACGAGGACAATGCCAGGGGATGCAGAAGAAGCAAAACCACCACTCACACGCCCATATGAAGAAGAGAGCTATGTCCCTTTTTCTCTACAACAGTCTCCAATGTATGAGAATTAGGAGGATGCCAGGGGATGCAGTTTCTTCTATCTACCTGTCCAGGTTTTTACAGCATCCAATTCTGAGTGTAGGCATTCTTCCTCGAGCAAAAATTTGCTCATCAAAATCTTGCTGCTGCACCCCAAGGATTCAGAAAGTCCCCAAGGTCAGGAAACCATATCTGAGCTCAGCAGCACATTAGAATTTTGGGGGCTTTTGTAGGGACAACCCTCAAAACACACAGGGTGGTAGTACCAATTCACTACCACTAAAGAACTCAGGGGTTGTCTCTTATAGGAAATCAAATCAACTTATTGTAAGTTTTGTTACACAACAAGTGCTACGTCCACTGGGGAAAAGCTTACATACTTGCACAGCAAGTGCTATGTCCACTGGCCAAAGAACCTGTATAAGAAAGATGTAGAAAGCAATGTGAGCATTTTTGCAGCTGAAGACCATTGACTTGCTGCTCCCTCCTCCTATACATGTATATTCCAATGACAACATCTTGTTGGAACTGGTTTATATAGGATGGGTATTTTGGTGATTGTCACTGTGACAATCCCAGTCATTCCAGATTATAATTCATCATAAATCAAATTCCATTTTAGAATTGTTTTTTTTTGGTTGTTTGTCTTGCTCTCTTTCAATGTTTTTGTCTATTTGTATTTTGTTGTGAACTTATCTAATGAATCGGACTTTTATTGACATTTTGCCTACCAAATCAAGAATGAGAAAAAATATTAATGAAACAAAATTATTATGTCCACAAAAAAAATAAAATCATTGTCACTGGTAGTGCAAAGCAATGCGAAGCCCAAATATGCATATATATATATATAGGTATAAAGAAAATGTGGTTTTTGTAACTGAGAGGAGCTCCACCTCTATTAGTACAAGTCCTCCACATAGTCCTCCTTCACAATTGGGTATTCATAGGTTGGGAGACTAAAGAGTTGCTTGCTGCTGGTGCACATGTTGTGAGCTTGGAAAATCATTCATAATTTCAGTCAATTGATCTTCAGGATTAAGGAGTAGGGCATTTTGCACAATCCCTTTATCACTTTGAAAGTCCTGATCTGTGTTATCTACGAGGGTTTTTTTTTAGGGTTTTTGTTTTGGTAAACTCTGGTGATAGGCTTAACCAGGAAATTGTGGTGTTCAGATTCATTATGGAGTACAGTAGCTTGAAGGGATTTTGGCCCCAAGGTAACATGTCTATTTTTGTATGAGGATTTTTGAAAGCTGATATTTTGGCTTGTGTTGAAACTTGAGATTAGGTATAGAGTTATAATATCTTGAAGGATTTTGGTTTCTTTTAGAGGATTTTTTTGAAGATTAGGTAGATTTTTGCATGGTGTGAAATATTTGAGTTTCCATAATTCTTCTTTTGCCTTGAAATATGTTTTAATGTAAATGGCAAGGCGACAGTGTGACTCACCCCTTGTTTCCATGCAATTGTGTTTAAAAGCCAATTCTAGAGATTTTTAAGGAGTCAATTGGTCTAATTGAGTCCATCTTTGCCCCCAAAAATTCATTTCTGTCCAACACCAGGCCAGGGCCCTAATGTTTTCAAGTTTGTTTTACACCAGAAACCTAGGTATTAGTTACCATTTTATTTTATTTTTCACTTTGAAAAAAAAATGATATATATATAATTTTCTTAGTCTTTTGCCTCTAATGTAATTCTTATCTATTGTCTTATTATATCATACTAGTGGTAACCCGTGCCTGCAAGGCACGGCACTGAAGCAACGATGACCCCTAATGACAACCCTTGAAACCCTAAAGCTCAACGACATTCTGCCATTTTAGATAGTCATGACTATGGGAAATTCTTCGTCAAAATTACTATGTCAGTTATTTCTTGGAATGGTCCGTTTTGTCACGTAAGAAAAGAAAGTACATTCCCATCGTACCCAATAAGGCACGAATGCATGCTTTCCCATCACTGTGGGGCGTTTCTGTGAATGAACGAATGAAAGATGCTGCTAAACATCGGTTTCCATTGGATCACATTGGGCCAGAGTGATTCAACACCCGCTAGCGCACCATCCATCCACTGGATGCCTGAACATCGATTTCCATTGGATCACACTGGGCTAGAGTGATTCAGCACCCACTGACACACCATCCATCCATTGGATGCCTGAACTTGTTGTGGATGAACCTGAACCTCTCCCGTGCTCAACCCGCTCATGCTGGCCCATCAGTTGTCAATTGAGTACAGCCCTGATAGACTTGCTAAATTAATATATTAGATTAAGATTTGACTTTTCTATTTTATTTCCTTTAAAGGTACAAAATGCAAATTACATTATTTGTAATTATAATTTTCAAAAAAATTAACGTCTTATCATATTTCAATTTTTCCTTAGTTATTTTTTCGCCCTTTAGAAAACCAGAATTTTAGAGTTAAAAAGAAAAGGGCGATGCACAAGGTACAACATATAGAATATGTACTTTAATTTCTTCTTTTTTTTTCATTTTTTTCATTTTTACAATTATCCTTGTGCCAGGGCATTTATAACCAACTACCATAATGAGGAAAATTGAGAGGCGAAACGAGAGGCCGATTATTTTTTGATAACGTGGCGCTCATCTATTGGAATAGAGTGCACGGGATCTGGATTCGGTTTTAGGACCTGGATCCAGAGAGAGAGAGAGAGAGAGAGAGAGCTCTTCGCATTGTGCCGTTGTTTTGCAGCAGCGATCTTGGCTGTTTTGCGGACGGAATTCCAGTCGAAGGCGCAAGAATCTGCGTAAAAATATAATTGGTACATTTTCTGCTTGAATTTAAAGTTTGTTTTTTCCTTGGAATTCTTGAGAATGATCCATTCCTTGATCCGCATTTTCGTTTTGAATAATTTTGTGTGTCCAGGAAGCTTAAATGCAGGGATCGTCGTCTTCTTGCTTGCCTGCTTCCTTCAATTCTTCCTGATTTGAAAGCTTATCGTTCATAAGCTTTGCAGGTTCTTTTCTTTTCTTTTCTTCTTTTCTGCTGTGACAGTTTGTGATCTTTTGAGTCTGCTCGAAGTGTGGAAGGTCTGATGCTCTTATCTTGATGTAGAACCCTGTGGTGGAGAGTACTGTTTTGGTAAAGGAAAAATGTTTAGATGCTGCCAGGAGAAGAAGATGGGAAGCTCTTTCGTTGTTGCTGCTGAGGAGAGTTGTGGAGGAATACAAGTGTGCGGGATTGAGGAAATTAAGGCGAAATGGTGGATGGATGGAGCCAGCAAGCATATTGTCGACGGCAGGTTTCAGAGTGCGCTCTCTCTTCTACGGAAAGCACAGCAATTATGCCCTACTCTTAAAGGTCTGCCTGAATTAACTGCGATCTCGCAAGTTTGTTACGCTGGATCCTGGCGGGCATGTTCCTGTTCCTCGCGACGAGAGCTTTGTCAGACTCCAGACTGGTATCGTATCCTCGAGGTGAGTCCCTTTCTTTCCCTTCCCATCTATCCGAGTCACAATACAGGAAAGAAGAAGGACTCTAACAAGAAGCCTGGAGCTTGAGAGGGACAACAAGATAAGAGAAATTGACCGACACGTCTGCAAAGCTGTTGAGAAACCTGTTGGAAAGAAAAATTGAAAGCTGTTGAGAAACCTGTTGAAAAGAAAAATTGATCAACATGTGTGAAAAGCTGTTGTGAAACCTGTTGAAAAGAAAAATTGATCAACATGTGTGCAAAGAAAGCTGTTGAGAAAGCTGTTGACACAGACCAGACCATGTGTGGGTGAGTCGCTGACATCAATCACATGGTAAGTAGCAGGTGGATGAAAATGTAGATGCCAACTCTTTGAAGAAAAGATACCGACAACTTGGTGAGTGCTCATAGTTCAGTTTAGATACATTCTGTGTTGCAGCATGTTACTTCTCTCCATTCAGTTTCACTGAATTTTATTTTTGAGAATGAATGTTGCCTAACAGTTTCACTGAGCTTCCTGGTGTATTATATGTCAAGATCATCATGAGGGCAAGGTCAAATATATACCTACTGATGATGCATTTGCATTATGGTGGTTTCCAGCATTGTTATTGCATCCAGACAAAAATGATCATGTCAACTCTGAAGGAGCTTTCAAACTTGTGTCAAAGGTAACCAAAAATTCCCTTCTAGGTATTTTTCATCTCCTGGACTCTTCATGTCACTTTGAAAATCTTGCTTGATGAAGTTTTTAGGTGGCAGACATCTTGTACCACCAACCAGGGTGAGTGCTTGTGTTCTCTCTATTTGCTCATGAGTCCTGACTTGTCTTTCTTGCACAGGCTTATGAATGCCTCTCTGATGACCATAAGCGACACACGTTCAACCTAGAAAGGTCCAAAAGCTTTTGTGTCAACTGTTCACTTCCACCACTCAATACCTGTATACTGGCAGTACCACAAACAAATAGAGCTACATATGCATGTCAATCACACTTGGTTACTGTTACTGACAACACTGTTGAAGGAAAACAAGATGCTGAGAGGCTTGAGATCCTTCAGGAAAGAGAAAGAGCCAGAGTAAGAGTGTCAATGCTGGACAAAGAGTGGGGAAGCAGGCACTCCAAATGGCTTCAACAGCTTGCTAGTGTTCGAGAGAAGTTCCAAACATATCAATATGATCTCATACCTCCAAAATCCAGGACTGCTTATGCTCATCATCAACTATTTTCATCATTGCACTCTCAATTTCACTGGTCTGAAGGAGAGTACAAGAGGAATGTGGCAACATCAGTCACAGACCTAAGCTTGAAGTCCACGCTTCCTGCTCAAGCAAGGTCACACCACATGTGTAATGACTCACATCAAGAAAGACCCCGCATCAGTAACAACTTGCTCAGCAGGTTACAGCCTAAGAGTGAAGCTGCCTTTCGACAAGCTTCTGCTAGGACTGAAAAGTTGGGCCCTGAGTTTAGCAATGTAACAATCCCTGTGGAAGAAGGTGAAACCATCATGAAGGAGTTTCTTGAAGGCATACAAAAATTTAACAGACCAGCAAATGCAAATGCATTTGTCGGCCCATTGTCTGAGATTGGTCTCTTGTACACAGATGTTGAACCAACTACTTGGGAGACCTACCATTCACTAAAACAAGGTCAGTCTGAGCAATCTTGGGAAGAAATGCCCAGGTTATTTTTATGAACTGATCAGCATTGTCTCATCCTGTCCCTCACCTTGAAAAGCCAGGATATCTTGCAGGAAGAAACCATCTCCTCCCTTGATTGGCAGACTCACAGAAAAGTTTTAGTGCATTGTTCTGGCAGAAGACAATGGTTTTCAGAAGCAAGGTACAATCCGGAAGGGGATCACTTCAAAAACTCCATACAGAAAAGCCGTGCATGCAAGATCAACTCATTACAGCTTCCCAAATTGGAAAAAAGGTGGAGAACACCAGGAGCACAAACAAAAACCTGTTAAGGAGCAGGAGGTACTCTAATGCTCTCTGTATTATTGCATTGCTTCTCACAATTTGTATTCCCACAGGACAAATTCATTTCTTTCAGTTTGTTGGGTCTTTTCATTGCATATCTATCAGCTTGATCATCAGCTCTCCATTACTAGATCTGGAGGCTGTGAAGGACACAATAAGGGCCAGCAGAGATAACTTTCCCAGATTTATTGTTGACAGTAAGAATAGGTTCAAAAACCATGTGCAGAACTCAGAAGCACTTATGGGTATCTTGGATCGCTTGAGAGAGGAGGCCAAATCTGTTGCTGCAACTCTCAACAAGCTGCGGGAAAGCATCCATCTGGAATCTTCTACAGTACCTATCAATAACTACTTGTGAAGTGAACCAACTTTATGATGCAAATTTTATAATGCAAATTGTGACTCATCTGTTGGCAACCATATAAGCTTTCAACCCCCACCATTCTTGGGGTGCCTCCAAGTGCAAAGTTCACTTGATCAACACATCTTCAAGCTTGTAACCTACGAGACTATTCCAATCCTGTCCAAGGCCAGGTAGGCACAAATTCAAAGTTGAACCAACAAATAAATGCATTTACAAGGCCCTAAACCCTACCTCCAAAAAGGATCTCATAGATTACTTCAATGGCTTGTCAGCTGATCCCAAGCCCTGAGGCCTTCCCAAAAGTTCTGCTCCTTCAGCCCTGGCTTGGTTATTGAGTTTCATTACCATTCACAGAGCTGATCAGTATAATAAGCAGAACACAAATTAGAAATTCAGAATCAAAACAAGATTGTAACTATCAAGAGCCATATGGAGATTATTTTTCACTTGCCCACTTTGTATGCCAAGGGTCAGCAATAATAGACCTATCTTCAGAAAGGTTCTGACAATCTGTGAAAAGCTCTAAATCTGCCTGCATATTTCCCTTTTGAATTATTGTACCTCCAAACAATAGGTTATTTCTCTTACATTGGATGTCATGTGCTGATTGATCTAAATCTACAGTTGATTGTGCTTTGGGCAATGGACCCTCTGCAGATTTCTCCTCCTTGAAAGATAAGTTTGTACTTCAGGTAGTCAGCCCTGTTTGGGGGAACAGGGTTGATTGAATATTTCTACTTAGACAAAATGCCAGATTCTGGTTGGAATCTGCAAGCAGAGCAGATACAAAATGAGAAATCAAGATGGCTATATTGGAGCCCACATATTTCACACAGAGCCATCAATAAACATATCACAGGAGAGGCTTCATACAATGATTACAAGTGTTTGAACCTGTTGATAACATCGAGGTGCTAAATGATGAGTCATGACCCCATGTTATGCAAAACTGCTGAATGTCTGGAATCCATCATCAGTTTTTTTTCTGTGGACAAGAAGAAAGCATATCATGTCCTTCAAAAAACCGATATGAAACCATATCAGTGACACAGCTCTCCAACCTAAGTTGCATTGCTCATTGGTAGACTGCAATAAAACCCACCTATATGAGTTGGTGGATCACCTATGTCTAAAAAGAATTGTGTTTGAAGTCAAATGTGCTTACCATTCACTATGTCACTAGTTTGCCTATGGTCCTTTACCTACATACCAATTGCTCTTGTGGGATGTTGAGTTTTACAATTGGGCCTGTGCACCAATGGCATATGTGTCATGCAACTCAGTTGTGCCTGATGGACCGTAGTTCCCAACCACCCTCACCATCAATCAAGTGAAGTTCCATTGAGTGATAAGGTATCAATGCTGGACGCTGCAAAAACATCACTTATATTATTTCAAACTGAAAACCCACTATTGTCTTAAATCACGCGTCCAATCGCACTCACAAACATCACTTTGTCTACAAAGTACTGGGTTTTCAGGAGTGATCACAGCTTGCTTGTTGGCTAAGCTACAATCATTCCAAGTCCTAGACATACCACATCAAATCACCCCCTAAATGTGATACAGTCTCTGGCACCAAACAAGCATCAATCTGCATGTACATGAGGTTTGAGCAAACCTGTGAGATGGTGACAACCGCAATCCCAAGAGCCTGAGCTCGTTTGTAAAGACTCTCCTCCACATCCACACTCGTAGCGCTGTACAATAGCACAGCAGATCACAATCAAACTTGACAAGCCTTCTTAGGATGCCTTGGTAACCCTTTGAATTCAATACTTCTAAGATTTCAAAAGCTTAAGCATGCTTAATGACCGTCTATGTAACTGTTCAGTGGACAATGTCAAAGTTTTCCAGTACCAGAAAAAGTGGAAACACTCAGTAATAGGCATTACTTCATTGTAGCCCTACAAGAAGGATCTTCTGCCTTGTTATTTACTCTGCTATCACATAATTTCCAGAAGGAGAGACATGAAATGAAGTGATTCAACCCAGAGATCAGCGGCATTGACAGCATGGAGATGTATAGGAGGCTTACTTGGTGCATTCATCCAGAATTCCAAACTTTGGGTGATGGAAGAATAACCGCGCCTGCCCACCCATTAACTCTGACCTGTTAGCTAACGACACTTGGTGATCACCTCTTATATTACACTGATGTGCTTGCAAGCAAAATATTGCAAACCTCCTGTGGAGGGTATTCAAATACTACCATGCCAAGGCGTTGCTGTTCTCCAAGAGACAGCATGTCTTCCCAATTGGCTAATGCATCCCAGCCTCCTTCACGCTCCAGTAAATAGACAAGTCTTACATCTTCCAATATGGATTTCAACCTTTTGTCCAGAAGCTCTACAAGATTTTGGGGGGTACTTGTCTGCACACTTAGAGGACTCCCGATTCCTATACCAAATGCAGAAATCCACACAAACAGTAGTTGGCTTCACTTGGTGTACTTCCTGTGGGGCCCCAATGCACAAGGCTACATGAAAAATGAATATGAGCAAAAAAATATCATGAAACAGCAAGGACCATTCATGATGTGATTGTCCTCTAGAGTCACAAAAGTTGCAATATGGTGAATTTCCTAATGTTGATCCCAGTCACAGCAAGGATAGACAACCTGAGAAAAAATAGTTACCATTGATGAGTCTCTCTTGCTCATTGTCTTCTAAGACTTTCCTGATGGCATCTGGAAGAGTCAGTGGGTAGATCAACTGATCTCGAAGACTTCCCAAGGCAGTGTATGGTCGCTGAGGAACATAAAAAATCTCACGGCTTAAGCCAGTACTCTCATTATTTCCATCTGTTAGGAGCATCCCAGGCTTTACAATGCTTCCACTCACAATTGGCCATAACCCTCCAAGGACACGGAAGAGAGAGCTTTTTCCACTCCCATTTGGACCTATACCACCATGGCCCATCAGATGCAGCACTACATCATGAGTGCAAAGTAAAGATATTGTCCATGACATATCCATAGAGACATTTTAACAAGTTGAAGAAGGTAACCAGATTGATGTGTGATCCTCTATTTCTCAAGCAACTTCATTTCCCAACAAACTGCCAAAAGCATGTGGCAGACCAACAATTCCATCAACTTCATCCATTTAAGAAGAAAGGCAGAGTAGCATACCTGTAACCAACATGCTTTGACCAGCATTAATTTCGAATGTCAGCTTCTGGGCAAGTAACTTCTGCCCAGGTGTGACTATGTCCACCTCTGAGAAGATAATGCCATTGTTGACAGGAAACTTCCTTCGCTGCTCTATCATTAATAGAGGATCTGGGGATATATATGACTTCTGAAGTTTTGTATCTGCAATGACAGGACAGACATGATTATCAACCATGATCATTATTTTATTGAGCAGGGCAAGCAGTCTCCCTTCTTAAAAAACTTCTCCTTGATTATGCAAGTCTTCACTGGAAAACTGTATTATTTAACTGGTGCTGAGCTCCTGCATAAAATGGTGCTTGGAAACCTATGTGACATATTCACACTACAGCAGCTGCCATACAAAAGTGAAGAAAATTTCAAAACAGCCCAGCAAATATCATATTCATGACTGAAGTGAAGCTTCTCCTAGTCTGCAGTACAAAGATGGTGAACCTCACCATGCTGGGCTGCACAAAGTAATTCTTCCAATTCAGAAACTCGGGTAATGCCACCTGAGAGCTCCAGAAATTTCCGGTAGAGCTCCATAATATCACCAAATGCAAGAAAGCTTTGAGAAACCACTGATGCTAGAAAGCGCAGGTCATGTGCGAGCTCCGCTGCAGACCACATCACACAGGTCAGTGAACCATAATATAAGCTACCTGATCCACCTGTAGCAACCTAACCTGTAGGGCTTAGTCCAAGTACACTCAAAAGATGAAATGTCAAACATAAGGGAAAACACCCAACCTTGCACAGAGACTTGAGCACGGTCTCCACCATGCTCAACTGCATACAGTAAGCTAAGCCCCCATGTCACATTGTGAGGCAGCTGCTTGGTGAGAAACTCATCTGCGATTCCAAAGAGCCAGCGCTTCCTCAGTAGTTTGTGAGAGTGTGCAAGCAATGTTCTGAAGCGACCTTCAACCACCTGCATGAACCCAAGTAAAATCTCTCACTCTAATCTTCAACATTGATAAATATTCGAAATTGCCTCCATCAATCATAGTAATCTCCAAGAAGTTCAAAAGGTTACAAGTGCCACTAGAGATGTTGATTAGGATGAGTAGGTAAAATCGTACTGCTTGTTCACGTGAGCCTCCTCCAAAGAAAGCCACAGATTCTGCATGTGTACGAAGCCTGGAGTGTGCGTACCTACAGAGAAAATGACAACACATATGAAATGAATGTCCATTTCCACAACTGGCACTCTTACAGGGAGCTTTTCATATCCGCTGGTGAAAGAGTTCCATACCTGAAAGACCCCTCAAGCTGCTGCTCTTTGCTTGTCAATGCTCCAAAGTCAGGTGTAATCACATGCAGAAAACCCAAGCCCAGCAACATGTATGCATACAAGATGCCCACCCCTCTCCTACCAGTGAGGCTTTTCATTCGCATGGTGAACCTGCAACCCATTAATGGCACCCACAGCTCCAATTTTCAAAACACATCACATCCCACAGCTACATTCTGCTCGAATAGCCCCCCTTTGATTGAACAATTGACATCAAAACTCTAGTGCAAGAACCCACAAGTTGGGAGCTTGAACTCACCAGAGAATATCCACCAGGGGCTTCACCATGCCCGTGACCAGTCCTGAAAGATCACTGCACAGTTTGTCCACATCTTGAGTTATCCGTTGGTCAGCATCCATGCCACTTTCAGACAAGTGTACTGCCTGCAATGTCACAATTCCCAGTAGTCATGGAACATGATTATTTTAGTTCACGATTTCCAGAAAAAATCATGCAACTTCCATCTGTATGCAACTGGCACATTGTGCCCAGTCCTTGGGTACTTAACAACTTGTTGATCACATTCATAAGCTGCAGGGAGGGAGAGAGGGCTGCCTGTAGTCAATAAGTAAGGCCCTATTACAACGTGATTCTCTGAAAGCTGCAATTTGTGACCATCTCACCTTATAGTATGCATTGTTTTGGAAGTACAGCTTGGAGAGAGACTCAGTCAAGCGGTACCGCCAACCGAGAGCTAGCTTGGCAGTCAAGTTCCTGATCACAAAAGCATCAACATCAACTATCATCACAAAAGCATCTATGATCAAGCATCACAGTTTGATCACAGCATCCATGCCTAAGTTCATTCAGTTTGCCCAAAAAAATGGCATTTCAACAACATGCTTCAAGCTTTGCAAAGAAAATTTGGAAGGGGAATGCAAGATGTGATCCAAGAGAGGTGCTTAAAGACCTAAGTGAGGGAGCAACAATGGCAGAAGCAACACTCTGGAGTACACTTATGCCTGTCAGACGAATAAAAGCTGCTTTGTCCTGATGCAAAACATGCTTCAAACTTGTGCCTGCCAATCCCAATCAACCCATACTCAGGGTGCTACCAGCAGCGCACACTGCCTTTAATATTTGATCAGTAGCCTCTAAGAGCAGCAAAAGCATGACACCAGCATCAAAGGGACCATAATATCAATCATGACAGCGTACCGTTGAGATCTGCAATACGGTCAGAAATCCAAGTGCGGCTCACAACAAGCAATGCCACAGCCAGGAGCTGACCACCTTGCTTACCCAATATAGTTGGTACCTGCCCACAGCCATGACCACCTTCAGAGCTGAACTCAGACCTGTGATCTGGACAAGGAACCAATTCTTCAGGTGATTGCACAACATGTTGCTGAAATCAATTGGTTGAATGGAAACTAGTGTAGATTTTGGAATAAATCAACACCCCAGATACCACCTCAACAGATGCTTCAGGATAACAAGATGCTGTATATCTCAGGTTTCCCATTTCTTAATGACCCTGGGTTAACTATGATCAAGATGAATGAGAAAACCGAACAATTAACAGACTATACCCATGAAAATTTCACTGTCATCAGCAACTACAAAAACCCTACTTCTCTTCAGTTGCTAAGGTAGACTTACCAAAACTTTTGACAAGGAGCTGACCCGTGCAGGCATTATTCGAGGTTCTGCATGCAACCTTGGGACCACAGGAATTGTTGTAAGAATGTCAGGAGGAGGAGATGTTGCCAAAATAGTGCTCATATATGTATCATCTGCTTGTGAATCCTTATGTGTGTCCTGCAAAAATTGTAGAAGATACAAATAATGAATTGCTTGCACCCATTTTCTAAAGAAGAACTCAAAACTTTCCTTGAATCACAAAACTTATCAATGCAATTATACACATCATAAAGAGCATACATATTACGAGATTGTCTAACTAGACAAAAGGCAATAGGGTACCTTAATTGTTGAGGCAACAAAATGCTCCTGGACCACCCCTGCATCTGACTGACGATCTGTTTGCAGTTCAGAATCCTCATAATCCTTGTCATCCTGTGAAAGGATCTGCAATGATGTATCTCTGAGAAAACAAATGATATCAATCAGCATCACAGTCCTTTAAACTCCCTAAGAAGAGTAATCTAGGTTGTCAAGTATGCACTCTGTGTTAAAACATAACTTCCTGTTTCTAGTACCAATGTATGACTCAGGGAAAAAGCACCTTCAAATTTTGTGGGAGGCACCCACTAAGAGACCCAAGTGTAATCTCCTAACCTTTTGTAGTGAACGCTCCAGCCACCCTCACCATCAAGGGAAAGAACAGTGTCGTGGAAGGCCACAAGAGCAGGACGGTGAGAGATGGTGACACAAGAGGTGCCCATGGCTCGGACCTTTTTGCAAAAGCGTTCCTCCATGTCAGTGGTAACAGCACTGGTGCACTCATCCAGAATTGCAAAAGCTGGACAGTGATAGAAGAGACGAGCCATACCTAGGCGCTGCTGCTCTCCCAAGGACAACTCATTAGCCCAGTTCACTTCCTCCGCTGGCAAGTAACGTTCAAGCAAGTATTCCAGGTCCACCTAAATTCAAGAAAATATGGACTCCATTAGAGTGGGGCTGGCAATGGTTGTCAATAAGAGACAGACTGGAATTGATTCACCAATTGCATGCAGGGGGGTTGCACACATGGTACAAGCTTGCATGGGAAAAGCCTACTATGTTGCAGATTTCAATAAAAGCAAGACTTGATTTTGTGCATCATCCACAACTACAGTGATTGATGCCTACAAAGGAAATGGCAACACACATTTCTTAGCAACTCATGCATGCCATCCATTGTCAGTGGCTGTGTCTCTTCTGCAGCAGTAAGTGGGTAGATGAGCTGGTCACGTAAAGTTCCTACTGCCATGTAAGGCCGCTGAGGTACATAGAAAATTTCATGACTCAAATCTGCTCCTGTTCCAGGCTTTGCAATTCGACCTGCCACTAGAGGCCAGAGCCCTCCCAGAACTCGAAATAAGGAGCTCTTCCCACTACCATTTGGACCTGGAACACATATCCACTGGTCAATCCTATGCAATACACAGCACATCCATCATTTGTTTGCCCCCAATTCACATCAAAAGGAGGACACTTTAGGTGGCTAAGATGACACCAAAGCATTACCAGACAATGACAATCTGTCAGAGTCTTTGAACACAGGAAGTTCAAGCTTTGGAGTGGCAATGTGGTAGCACCAGAGTAGTCACTATTTCCAGGATCATAAGGACAGATTTCCCAGATCCAGTCTAGGACTTAACTGATTTGCAAAAGAATTTACAGGAAATTGAACTGTGAAACTTCCAGAGTCAGAATTTTCCATATGTTTTGGTTCCCTAGGAGCTAGAAGTGGAAGGCAAAGGCAAAGCCCTACCAGTTATCAGAAGATTTGAGCCTTGTTCCACCTTCAAGGTCAGGTTTTCCACCAAGATGTTGCCTGTAGGTGTTACTACCTGCATCATATCAAAGAATTCATGACAAGAACTACAGGATTGGACAGTCTACAATTGTGAAGTGCCCTGAAACGACAAGGATAACACGCTGAATCGACAACTCACCTTCACACCTTCAAATGCAATGTATTTTGCTTCCACAAAGTAGCTATCACCCTCTCTGTTACTAACAACCCTACTACCACCACCAAGTTGCAGCTCTCTTGCCACCACAATAAGCTCACGAATGCGATCTGCATACCCACTGCAATCAGACCAACCTGGATACAATTAGTCACACTTGGTACACATACATCAGGCAGTGATTCCCAGGGCATGATTTGACCCAACAAAAGCATGTAGATTTGTAGATGTAGGTTCACCTTAGACTTTGGACACACACTTCAGGCAGTGATTCCAGGGCATGATTTGACCCAACAAAAGCATGTAGATTGGCTGTAGATGTAGGTTCACCTGACACGAGAAAGACGGCGAGAGCTGCTGGCGAGAGTACCCATTGCCTGGAACAGGGAGATAATCACACTAGTATGATACCGCATGTTACTGAGCATCTTGGCACGGCCAAGTGTTGAACTATCAGGTCTCATATTGCCTCCAAAAAAGGGTCCAATAATGAGGACAACAGCAAAAGTGGCTCCCAGATATTTGAGAAAACAGTCCTGAATCATGCCAAACCACCACTGCGTGTGGAGCACTTTGTCCAGATGCCTTACAAGTGACTTGAACTGCTGCTTTATGATTGACGCCTCACGTGCTTGTCCTCCATAGAATGCAATGCTTTCAGAATGTGTTCGTATTCGTGAATGCAGCTGCCTATACTCCCCTTCCAGTTGCTGCTCAGTTGACATTAGCCTCCCAAATGGTGGTGACAGGGCCCCTGTTATTACCCCTGCCCCTATCACATAACCCTACATCAACATCACCTCACTCATTTCAGGCCCCATCTCCCCAACCAAATTAGAAAGCCCAGAAAAAAATTTCAAAAGAGCTGCAAAAAGAGTTGAGGAATACAAAACCCTACACTTGCTGGATTACAGAGGCCAAGAACTGGCAGACAGATTAGGACCCAATGCGTCAAATGGTATAACAGAAATTCTCACTGAACAAAAACCAACTCCGACCCAATAATGAGCTAGAAGTGACATACCAGAATGCCAAGAGCATATTTGGGATGGGCATAACTACACAATCGCCATGTATAGAGACATGCATCAAAAGTGGCCATTATATTCTCCTGTATAAGGTCACTAAGTTCTGCACAAAACCTTGGAATGTCACTGGCTATTCTCTGCTCAGCATTGCTGATCCGAGGATCCACATGTGACATCTTGTAATATGTCATGTTCTGCCACAGCCAGCAATAAGTTATTCCACACTAAGTTCTTGAAGGTTGAACAAAATCTCCAAAAAGCCACCACCTTGCTGCAGCATTAACTGTGCCACTACCATGAAATTGGGCATTAACTGAACAATCTGCTATACATTAGGTGCAACTACAGATGCAATGGTCACAATGGACAAAAGAGAATCCCTCAAGCAACTTTTCATCAAAACCCACACAGAGACTGCATGGCCAAAGGTATTGACAGACATACAGGACACTCATACATTCATCCTTGGATTAACACTACCAGTATTAAGCACAAAGATTATGGAAGGATCTATCTCCAGGATTAATCTCCTGTCCCTTGGATTTCATAAGCTACCCTACCTGGAAGTAATCAGCATGGACACGATCAGTCAAAATCTTCCGAAATCGTAAACTCAAGGTCCCAGTCAGGAACTTTGTGGTTGATATCAGAACAGATTGCAGAAGACACAGCACCAGATTTTCTGAAATCAGCCACATGAAGAGGGGTACACGACGCAAGAATGCAGCCCTGAACAAAAACCCTTGCACCCTGGCTAATCTGTTCCCCAATGCTGTCCTCAACACCTGTGTCATGATTACATGATTGCTTGTTTTATCAACATTGGCTTACTAATGTATCAGTAAAACCATGACGTAGGAATATTTCAACTTCCAATTCCTGAAGATAAAATAAACTTGGAAGGATATTTCCATGGCAAAATAAAGTGCACATCCAGTGACATACTAACAATAAAAGGCAACTATTCTTCTGAAGGAATGCATCAGAACTAGAACTCAAAATGTAGCAAGTGCATCCTATAAATTTTGACAGCAATGTATCATTTGACACAGAAAAGGTCTCATACCGCTATGGCAGCTAATGACAATAGATTCTCCATGCCTCTCTTGCCCATGTGTGCCAGAAGGATGGCACCCACCACCTTGACTGACTTCAGCCCACCCCTCTTCTGTTTTCCTTTCTGCAAAACTCCATCACTCCTTCCCTTTGTACCTTTGCCAACCTCTCTGTTTGTATCTCCTGCAGGTGCAACCAGATGTCGAGGAGGTTTTTGTCGCTGTCCATTGGAGTGACTATATGCCAATCCACCTCCTGCAAACAACACGGCAGCTACAACTGCCAATGCTTTCCTGTAACCATCCAACTCTCTTTAGATATTTGGAAACTTCTTTGCACCATTAAACCAGATTTTACCAAAAAAAAACAGTAGTTTCATTGGTTCAAAAGACCTTCTCACTGTGCTCAAATACTTGCTCCTTTAGATAACATACAAAAGTTGGGGGGGGAGGGGACATAGGACACCTCTTTGGAGTGAACAATTGTGACTGGCTTTGCACTTTGCGCTTCAGTGCATGTGTTAGTTGCACCGAAGACATCACGAAGCATTTCTGTTGCAACCCTAAACCCTCCTCCTCCACTGCACCCAATTCATCACAACTGTTCAATTGTGGTTGCCATCTTCACTTGGAAAAATCATCATATCTACAACTAGTGTCACCTTAAACCCTTTCCTACCACATAAAGCCAAAACCCATTGCTGCCACCAACTAGGGTATAATAACCCTATCTCCCCAATCGTTCTTCACATCCTTCTGAACATTGCAAGCTCTGTGGCATATATGAAACAATGCACCACAATATTGACTTCCCAAGCGACACACAACATCCGACTCTCAATTTCCCAGCTCCACTACTACCGTCAGGCACCCTAAAATCAAAAGTGTCTTGAGAAATAAACAAACCAATCCCAATTTCGAGATCTCTGAGTTACAACAAGTCTGCGAAAAAATAAGCTAGAGAAAAACATAAAACCATTCTGAAAAAATTAAATTAAAATTAAAATTAAAATTAAAAAGCCACTCTCGCTCTTCAATCCCACAACATCGTCACGGAGCGCCCAAAACCTGTTGTTGTTGTTTCATACACAGACGACCATTGCATTTTGGTTGGTGGTGGTGGTGAAGATCGCTGGTGGCGATCGCGACATTCATTCAAGCGGCAGCTCAAAAATTCATTTCACGAACAAGAAAAGAAGTGAAAAGGAAACTCGGCCCTCCCCTCTCAAAGGAAAGGGACTTACATGGTAGGACCTAAAGAGACCGTGAACACTTCAAGCGGCCGCAAATCTGCATCAATCTGTGCGCGACAGAGCTCCAAAGCTTCGCAAAAGGAAAGAAACCAAACTGGAGGCAACAAAGGGAGGTTCTAATACATTCTGATTTGTGATTCTGAAGCGACAAAAGAGCAGCATATCTTCAACGACGGTGCTGCGCCGCGCTAGAGACTCCTCTCTCTCTCTCTCTCTCTCTCTCTCTCTCTCGCAAAACTCGCTTGCCTTCTTCGTCACTCCCTCTTTCGCTCTTTCCTTAATGAATCCACATCCCAATTCACGTCCCACTCCACCTCCCAAACACGGGTCCTGACTAGTCGACAGTATATCGTGGAGGAGTTGAAAGACCCGAAATCGACATCCTAATCCAAGTGTTCATCGACAGCTCGAATTGACGTGGACCATCACCTCATTATACCGATCCCTACAAAACGTCCACATGTCAATCCACGTCCAAATGCAGGTCCTGACTAGTAGCCAGTATGTCGTGGAGGAGTTGAAGCACCTGCAATCGACATCCTAATTCAGGTCTTTATCGGCCAGCTCGAATTTGACATGGACCGTCTCTTCACACAGATTGCTACGGAAGTGCCCACGTCCCAAAATGAAGGTCCTGAGTAGTAGCCAGTATGTCGTGGACTTAAAACACCTGCAATTGACGTCCTAATTCAGGTCTTGATCGACAGCTCGAATTGATGTGGACAGTCACTTCATACCGATTGCAACAAATTGCCCCCACAAAACTTCCCTAATTCGAGGTCTCAAAAGGAAATTCAGGTCTGAAATTAAAGTCTAGCGGAGGGCCTGATGTGACGAAGTGGTCGGTAAATTCATTCCTCAGATATTCCTCAAATCGAGGTCCTTTTTTGGAAAAAAGACCCAACTTCCTTCATGATTCGAGATCCTAATTGACGTGGCGTTGATTGATTGGACAGAACGTCTGCAGTTATTATAGGTAAATGGGGACCACAAATAGAAACCCAAGCTGTCGATTGGGACGTCACTCAGGTCCAGAAGTTGTCTTCTCACTTCTCGATTGGGACGTCAAAACTTAAGCCTCAGAGATCGTCAGAGGCGATGGCGATTCCCTTTTTTGCATTTGAGTGTTCCTTTGTTTTCTGGTGATGCATTTGCTGATGGCGTGAGGAGCGAATGCGTGTGCAGAAGGTCCTGTATTCTGCACTCTTTGTGTTCGTGAAGCGTGCGTGTGTAAGTAAGTGTACATGTTTGTTGAGTGTTATTTATGTAAAGTATTTGCGTGGCAAACAAAAGCTTGTGTTGAAGTGTGCATGTGTGTGTGTGTGTGGAGGAAAAAGCTTTGAGTACGTATGAAGGAAGAGGAGGAGAGAAAATAGAGAGAGGGAGAAAGATTTGAATTATGATGTCAATTGCATGTGTGAAAAAATTGTGTGTGTATTTTATGTGTGGGAAACAGGAAATGCAAGTATGGAGCAAGAGGAGGAGGAGGACAACAAGGAAGGAATTTGTTGTCACATTTGGAATTTGGAATGTGTGCATGATGCATGATTATTTCAACATCAAAATTTTGTAAGTAAATAGTATTTGAAACATGGTTTTTTTCTTCAACAAATTTGTTATTTTGTAGATTGCAGATATTAAATGGTGTAATTGATTTTTTGAAAACATGAAGAAAATTATATTTGAAACATTGTGGATTTTTTTTTTAATCAACAACTTCTTTTCTTTTTTCTTACTTTGTAGTTCAATGATGTCTATAATTGTGTTTAGACAATATAATTGATTGTATGAAAATAAAATTCATTTCCATATGTTAGTGTAATTTGATTACATGGAAACACAATTTGTATGTTAGTCTAATAAATTTGCATAATCCTTTGTATGGTCATCTTTAGACAATTTCAAAAACATTTCCAAGTATAACTATTTCATTTTTAAGTTTAACAACCTCACTTCCTTGCTAATAACTACCTCTTATCCTTACAATTACCTCACTCAGTTCCTTAATTATTTCTTGTCCATATAACTATTTCACCCATTTCTTTACCCACAAACATGGATATGAACTAATAAATTAATATGTGCATTTTCATGTCCATGATATTTATATTAAATTAAAATTAAATTTGACATTGACATAAATAATAATGATGAACTATTGATAATCCTATGGAAACATAATAAGATGGAAAATTGTCACTCATAGTGTGTACCAACGTAGGATCCAAGATGATTACATGGAAACGCAATTTGTATGTTAATGTTTAATATTAAATGAAAACATGAATAATTTATGTATTTTGAATGAATGGAGCATTACCAATATGATGTGTTAGGAACATCTTTTTCATGATTTAATTTTTGCACTTGTGCATTTTTATGGAGATAAAAGTCAACCAAAAATTAAAATTAATACGATGTCAGCATGACAATTGTGGTTTTTAAAGTTTTTACTACCCTATGTTGTTAATATCACTTTATATTTTTTAGGATGGTTTAAGAATGTTTAATTGGTCACCTACCCCAAAAAAATTTGTAAGGTGTTTAAAATCCATGTTCATGTACTATTTGGTCCCACCAATTGTTATAACTTTTTGCAAACATGAAGTGTCAAAGATGAAAGCAAGAAAAAAGGAACCAAGTAATGTGTGAACAATCCTTAAAAACTGTTTTTTTTTTTAAATTTGAAAAATCACCATGGGAACACTATATATCAAAAAAATTATTTTATTTTTGAAATAATTTTTTATATTTTCAAAGTTGCAATTACAAAATTTTCATGAAAATTCACCATGTTTTGAAAGTCCTTTTATATGTTTAAAGCATTCAAGAAAAGCATGTGGACATGTGGTTTTTTTGTATCAAAAGTTTTTTTTCCCTTATCAAATGTTCATAAAATCATTTCAAATTTTTTGTGAATTTATATATTCCACAAGAAGGGATCCATGTGTTCAAAACATTCAAAAAAATATAAATACATATATCATTTTAGATCGGATGTCCTTTTACATTATTATAGTTTTGAATTTGTAATCATGGTTCAAAGTAAAGTTATAGATTTGATTATAATGTAAAGTTTGATGCAAAATGAGTTTTTATCATGTTATATGTCATATTTGGCTTCAAATTCAATTTCAAAAACTATGTGAAAAATGCAATACAAACAATAGAAAATTGCCACATGACAAATGTAGTCCTTGGAAAAGACTTGAACATTGTGTGATTAGTTCCTTTTTTCATGCTTTTGCTTTCAAAAATATTTTTTATTATATTTGGAAGGTGTCTTTTACACATTAATAATACATTTTAAAAAACAAGGAAAGCCTTAAGCCTACAAGAAATCTTTTATTCTTATCACCTTGTGATTTACATATGTTTAGACTTATGATAATTTTCAACTCAGTAAAAGGATAAGTAATGTTCATTGATAAGGTACAATATCAAATGCAAGGTAAAACTCAATTTCATTTTGTCGTAGGTTTTTTTTTTAGGGCCCCAATTATGAAGTCTTAACCAATGTTACTAATTACACCAAAATGCATCTTAATTAACTAAGTAGCATGGAAATCAATTAAATTTAAATTATTTAATATTTCATGTAATATTTAATATTATTGATAATTTTTAGCTTATGAATTATTGTCATGTGTCACTACCCATGTTAAGTTAAAAACCTAGCCTAAGCACATAGGCCATGTAATCAACTTAAATAGCACCTATTCTAGATAACTACATCTATTTATGTTAGGCTATTTTTAATTATTCTAAGGTTATTTTCATTGTTCTAAATTATTTCATTTTACATAATTTACAACTATTTATGGATATTTTCAATTTTTTTATTATTTTAAATTATTTTGAGTTATTTCACCCTGGGTTACTTTTGGTTATTTTAAGTTACTTTTAGCTATTTAAAGTTATTTCATTTTATGTTATTATTAACTATTATAGGTTATATTATCATAGATTATTTGTTTCTATTTTATTGATGGCTATTATTGGTTATTAATATTTATTCTATTGGTGGTTATTATTGGTTATTTTATTATAGGCCATTGGTGGTTATTTTATTAGTGGCTATTGATGATTATTTTGTTGGTGGTTATTAATGATTATTTTATTAATGGTTATTGGTGGTTATTTTTGTTATTTTAAGTTATATTATCATAAGATATTGGTATTTATTTATTTTATTATATGTTATTTTAAATTATTTTTCATAGGTTATTATTGGTTATTTTACCTTAAGTCATTATATTTTATTTTAGATTCTTTTAAATTGTTATATTTATGATAATATAACTTACAATAACATAAAATAAAATGACCTTGAATAACCTAAATTACAACTTGAAATAACATATATTAACTAAAAATAAAATAACCTAAGGTATAACCCAAAGTTAGTTGAATAATTTAAAGCAAAAAACCTATAATAAATTATCTATGATACTTTAAGGTAGAATAACATATAATAATTTAAGGTATAATAATTTATAATAGCCTATAATAACTTAGGGTATAAGTTAAAATAATTAATGTAATTTAAAATAATATAAGGTATATCATAAAGTAGCATAAGGTATTTAAAACAACAACATAAAAATAAACCTATTTATCATAGTCAATTATAATAGTGAATTGTGTCAACTAATAATCAAACACTATGTTTACATAATAATATTATAATGAAATAACTTTAACCAAGGTGAAATCACTAAAGTGCACTGAACTTATCTCATTTTTAAGGTCCTATAATGATTTAGGCTAGTGAATTACACCCCACTTTTGTATTAATGTATGCATGTAAATATCAATAATTGTATATATGACATGTAAATTTTGTTTAAGTGTAAATCAATTACATTTACACTTCTATTTTTCTTACATTTACATGCATCATGTAAATGTTTTGGGGTGTGTAAATGTATATACTACATACCCTTAATGACCAAACCTTCTTGTAAATCCAAATTAATTAGTTGTGGGTGCATCCCAAAACACAATTTTATTTTTTTATAATGGGTCACTGTGATTAATCCCTCACAAAAAATCATGATACTTTGAACTCCCCAAACATTAACATTTTCTACCAATATGGGATTACATGGTGGTGTTATTCCAAGAAATATTTTGAACACACATTTTGCCCCACCTCATTGCTTAAATATAATTTTTATTAAATATTAATACTATTTTTATGAATAATAATCAATAATAATTTTTATTATTGAGTACTACTTATTGTAGCTTTTACAAGGGTTTAACTATTCATTTTACTTATTGTGATTCATGTTAATTAATTAAATTAGTTGTGATGTGTCCCAAAACACCAAAATGATTTTTTTTTGGCAATGGGCCATTTGGTTGGCATGTCACCAAAAACATAATTAAATTCCCCCTTCCCCAAGTAAAAAACACAATTTTTTGCATTGTCTTATGTTGTTTTACATAATCACATAAAACCATATAAATGTATTTGTTTTACACTTATACTATTTTACATGGCCACATAAAACCATATAAGTGTATTTATTTTCACACTTACATTTACATTGTTTTACATGACATAAAATTAATTTACACAATTTTACACTTACATGAAATGTAAATTTCAAACCATTTCCATGCATAGCATTGGTCTTAACCTACATAGGAAACATTTGTTAATGGGAATGAAATGAAGATTATTTTTCTATTGGTTGTATTTGCATTTATATAAATTAAGAAATATTAATTGATATTTATCAATATTTGAATAAATATTTTTTACATTAAGACTTTATTATGTTACATACGACAAGTGACAATATTACCATGAAAAATAACATTCATTCACATGACATGTTGTTTTTATTATTTTATAAAAGTTAACAAATAAATTGAATTGATTTTATTTGCATGAATCTAAAAAATTATATTATAATAATGAATTTTGTCCTAACTTTATTCCAATGTTGAAATTTGTTGTTAATAATCCAACCACATAATTTGAATACATACAATAAATGCAATCACGCATCTCAAGTTTCAACAAGATGATAATTATTTGTATACAAAATATAACCCATAGGTTTAGTTTCATGCCTTAGGTTTAAATTTAGATAGAAATTTAACCAGATTAGACAAATAAATCCATGGACAAACCTTATTTAATGAAAATTCATAAAATATGAAATGTAATAACAATAAATTTAAAACTTTGTTAATAAAACGTTTTAAAATAATATACACCACTAAAAATTACAAACCATTAAAGATTATGCTACTAATCTCAACTTTTATATCATTAACATTATTATGGTGATGAGTAATTCAACCAAATTTCATGCAAAAACAATTCAGCCTAAGTGTTTTGTTATTTAATTCAATCAAAGAAAATAAGTACAAGATCATTAATCACAACATTAAAAGTATGAATTCTTTTTCACAAATTTCAAAGATTAAAAACTAATTTTCTATAAATTGTCTACCTTATGATCAACACCATGAACCATGGCCAAAACTAAGAATTAATTATGTTAATAAATGTGAAGTAATATATTATGAATAGGAAGCTCATGTGCATGATGGGGAGATCAAAATGGGAACAAAAAGGGAAATATTTTTTATAATGTTAAAATCAAATCAAATTACTTGCCAAAAAAATTCAAACATGTTTTTACCATGTGTTCAACTTCTATTATATAGTACACCATACTTGATATTATCCATGATAATTTAATTACTCATAGTGATTAGATTTTTTTCAAATTTTAAAAATATATATATATATATAATCAAAAAACAATTAGTCCATTTATTTGTCACAATTTTTTTAATAGTACCATTGAAGCCAATAATGCAATACATAATATATATTTGAAAATGGCCTATAAAACACTAAAGATTATAATCCTATCTTCTCAACTTAAAATAAACATTATGTCCCAAAAATAAATATATTTGATTAACTCCTTATGCTAAAAACAATAATTCAATAATCTTTCCATGAACTTAGACAACTTAAAATCATTAAAACTAGTGTAACATGTGCCATTGACCCAATTGTGAGCACATTATTTATTTTTCACATTTTAAAAATTGAACTAAATTTAGCAATGTGAACACATTGAGGGCTTGACTAATTTTTTCCTTTCAAACCCAATTTTTGCAATTTGTTTGAATTTCTAGCAACAAAATCCACTCAAAAATAAATATTTCCACACCTTAGCTCTGAAAATTGTGAAATAAATTCAACTAAATTGGACTTGCTAAGGGCTTTTCAACAACACCAAAAACACTCCCAAATTCCAATACAAATTTCAAAATCAAATTTATTTAATTTTTATTGAGTAATTCATTCAATAATCAATAGCTTCCACACTATAGGCTCCAAATAGTTTCAAACCAAGTTGGTGCACTCGTTTTCATCAAGAATTTTCTAAAGAGACCAAGAGCGCAACACGAAGTGCCATGGTTTGGGAAATTTTGGCATGACAAAACAAAATAAACTACATAATTTCATAGATAAATAGGTAATCAACTCATTCCATATTAATTTTTTTTAACACGCATTAATGGTTACATTGCATGCTACCAGTATTGTTAAAAGTGATATTGATTTCACATTACATGTCATTTGTGTCATTTTGCAAAAAATAATGTATAAATAATTAAGTTTTTATATTGAAAATAATAGACATATATTATTATATATTGGTTCACACATTGTTATTGTAATTAAAATATTATCTTCATACAATTTTAACATTTGTTGCTCATAGGATAATTTTTAAACATTTAATTATTTTCACAATTTGATTGATCATTGTTTTGAATATCATTGATTGGTTGATTGTGTAATATGTACATGAATGTTTTGGCAAATTAAATTTTAACCTCCACTACATTAATATTGTGTAGTATTCTCTTAAGGTTTTAATTTCCTTGTTAATTAACCTTTAGATGACACATAAAGATTCCTTTGAATTTTGGTCAAGATTATTTTAATAAGGTCAATTATATACTAATGTAAATCATGGTTTTTATGTTGGCTTTGTTTACTCAATATTTTTTCTTGTCAAACATTGACACTTTTTGCTATAATTATGATGAGCTAATTGCTAATGACAAATACAAATTGATTAAGTTATTATTAATGCGATGAGATCATCAAAATGCAACATGTCATCAAATTCATGTTTATTGTGGCTAAGGTTTCTTATGTAGGCCAATTGACATATGCTTTGCAACCAAATTGTTTGATAATTTCATTGACATGGGTGCCAAATCTCATATTTATTTGTTGAATTTTTTTTTGTCATTTTGAAGTTTTTGAAAAAGAAAATAAATGCTAGAATATTTTTTTAGCAAACATTTTTAAATTCTTACCAAAATATTTACAACTTGAAAAAAAATCATAATTCTATTGTGATGAATTAAATTTGATCATTTCATGTTTACTTGTCATAAAAAGCTTTTATCTATTTTGATTTTCAAATAATTTTGCAACATTATTTTTGGTTTTGGCTATAATATTTACATTTATATGTGATTATTAACTTTTAAAAAATTCTAATTTTGCTTCCACAATATTTTTTACCACATCCAACATAAAATGAATTAATTATTTCCGCACACCCACACATAAATATGAAGAATTGGACAACATTGATTGAGAAACCAATTTTTCATCGATTTCATTGAATTGTCATTATACCAAAACATGGTATTCATGATTTGAATATTTTATTATTAATACCCAAACCTAGTCATGTAGTCATATGTGGCATATAAAATGTCTTGTAGTTTTTTTTATGACTATATGATTATAATCATTTCTTCCATTGGTCATATTTAATTGCAACTTGAGATATAATAATGGCAACGAATCCTTCCAAGCAAATGGATTGTGGCTGATTTTTCATCCACCTAGCCCATCACATATCACATTAGTTATTAATATAACCAAATATTGGTCACAATGATCACATGGACCTAGATTTTTTAGATGTATATTAAAGTTTACTAAGGATGTACTACAAATATATTATGTAAATTTATATAAAAATGGGTATAGGGGTAAGTTATGGCCTAATATTAGGTAGGTGGTTCCCTACCTAAGCTACCAAATTATCATTACATACTTATTTACCTACTCACTACCTACCTACTTAACCTAAGGAGGTATAAACAAAATAATATAAATTAATAATAACATTTGAGCAAGTTTTGAATAGTTTCAATCATTATGAAAAATCTTGTCCATTGAAATCATAATACTTTGCAGCTAAAGCTCGAAAGCAATTAATATACAACTATGTTACAATTATTTAAAATGTGAAAATATGAAAAATTAATAATAATAAAATGCCACATTAGAAAATTAGGGAGTTGTAATGTAGTTGCAAATGGGACACCTATACGATGTAATGTATGTTTGTACATGTGGATGTAATCAATCATGTTTGATTTTTTAACAAGTTACATTTTAGTTATTTGCAACTATATTACAACTAGTGTAAATGTAGCACCTAGTCAACAACTATGTTACAATTAATGTACAACATCAACACATACAATCATGCCATGTGTACACATTTTCTCCAACCATTGAATATGACATTTGTAATTAATTGTTAGCTACGTTTTCCATTGGTACAATTAGTTGTGCCATTATGTTGCCATTGTAGAAGTATGATTTTCTCACTATTTTTTGATTGTTGTCTAACTCTTAATAAATTAATATTTAATCTTTAATATTTATTAATGAATTATATTCATATTAATTATTAATTAATATAAGTTAGATAATTAGTTTTTCAGATAATTAATTAAAATAATCATTTATTATAATATTATAATAAATATTTTAAAATAAAATGATTAATTATCTGAATTTTATTTGAATTCAGATTATTAATTTTCTAATAACTAATTCATTAATTATTTGAATTAGAAATAATTAATTCAAGAAAATTATTCAAATTACTATTTTAGATAATTAATTTTAGATAATTAATTCACATGTATGATTATCACGTAATTACATATTAAGTTGTACAATTTACAAAATTAAAAAAATTAGAAAGAATGTGGAAAATTTATTTTTTAATTGCAACCCAATTTGCAACTAATGTGCAAACAAAAACATTTAACCTATATGTTTTGTCTTTGAATTTCATCTCACAAACTATATAGAAAAGGTGTATTTTTTTGTGCTCACATTAAATACATGTGTTAATTTGGGATGAGCTAAAACAAGCTTAACCTTTTTAAAAAATTAAAAAATAAAATATTTACATGACTATTTTTTAATTTAACTACCCTTCTACCTTCATATCTACTTGCCTACCTAGCTAAATAAATAGGTATGTAATGTAGGTAAGTAGGTAGGTATGTATTATGTAACCTAGGTATGTAGGTATGTAAATATGTATTACCTACTTAGTTTTATTTACCTACTCAATTTTACCTATGTACTTAAGTAGGTAGGATTTTCTTGCCTATTTAACTATGTATATGTATCAACCTACCTAATTGCTTAAATACATATTTTTTCCAAAATTCAATTAACATGCCACATGGTAATTTTCAACTTCACCACATGTTATAATCAAAAACCTTATAAAATGAATAATCATAATAGATGGTGGAGATCAATATTTTAAATTTCACCCAAAAATTTCAATAGTGTCACATGTTAAATTTTGATGGATGACAAAATGTAATTTTAACATGAGATTACCATTGTAATTGCAAATTAGTTGCATTAGAATTGCACAATAGTTGTTCTTACATAATTGTAACTAAATTACATGAGTTGCATATGTATATGATTTCACCTATAATGAATTGGATTCATTGGAACTTATATGACTTGTTTAATAACTCATGCTCATAGATATACACTAAGTTGCAATGAGTTGCAAATAATCGTTATAACTCAGAAACCTAGTTGCAAAATGAATTACAAATCACCCCATTTTCTCATAGTGAATTGTGTGTTGAACAAGACTCCTTAAATAATGTTAAACATCATTTAGATTTTTTTTTACATTGTTTCGTAATGTTTTATAAGTATGAAAAACATTGATTACAAATTTAAAATGTGTTGAAAGGGTACAACCATTTAAATAAGAGCCACAACCACCCCTTTAAACTTGTGTTTTTTCAAATTTTTTTTCAAGAATATTCTTGAGATACAACACTTTCAAAAATTAAAATCCTCAAAATTTAAAAATATTATTATGGTAAGGTTTATATTAATTTTTTCCCAAAATTTTGTAATTAAAAAAATTCAAGCTCTGTTTTTCACGTTTTTAATGTTTATTATCACTTAAAAGCATTGGTTACATAACATGGAAAATGATTTTTTGTATTTGTTATTCACTAGATTGATTCTAATGTTTTTGGATATGTATGTTATTGAAAATAAAATTAGATAAAAAAAATTCATTTGTAGTTTTTAAAAAAAATTTAAAATACATAAAATTATGAAGTGATTATGACTATTAATGGTATATGTTAATGTGACCATACAAACACATAATCAATGGTTGGTTGCAAAAAATAAATGTAAGCAAAACCTAAGGAAAGCCCAAGGTGGCACTTTGTTTACATCATGATTATCAAGTTTAACACCAACTTTTTCTTACCCCAATCTCTTATGTATTAGGTTTCTTAACTAGGACACAAAATCCTTAGTGTCAATGCTTTTGAAACTTAAAAATGCAACAAAGTTTCCACAAGTCAAATTGTTTGAATATAACATTATGAAGGTTTATTGAACAACACATAATATCATGATAAGGCCTACCAAAATATTGTTGACAAAGTAACTTAAATGGGAAATTCCAATATAAAACTAAACTATGGAAGTCAAAGTCGAACCTTTTTTACAATGAAAACACTTTCAATGAATCACTCTAGAAAGCATATTTTCAAGATATCATATTTTGGAAAAAAATTTATAAAATTTACATTGAAAAATGTCTCAAATGTTGCTTCATTTTAGAAACCAAAAAAATTAATTTTTCTACATTTATATTAAATGCCATGTCAACATCATAAGTGATAACAAATAAGCCACATGACCGATTGATCAAGTTGTTACATCACATAAATTATGCATAAGTTATTTCAAATGATTAATATTCATCCATTCACTTATTTCCAATTTTGTATCTTCATGAAACATTTTTTCATGAGGGGTTTTTTAATCATATAAAATACATGATAATTTAAATTCATAAAATCCAATGTCTTTGGATCACCCTAAACCCTAAAATCCAATCATTCATATTCTTATGGAAATATTGGAAACATTTGTTTTCAAACCTTTTATTTTCATAATATATTGAATATTGATGAAATTCATATCCTTTATGTTGTAGCATTATTTTCTATAGTACTTTCATTATAACATCAATGTGTTGTAACCTTAACCACATTGTATTGTCCATAAGTGTCCTTTCACCATGCCAATAATAACAAATTTCATTATCTAATTGTGTAAATGTTGAACAATCATTGTTTTTTGCCCTTTTGTTCATGTGAAAATTACTCTTTTTCATGTTTGGGGATGTGTTTTGAATATCTTCAATTTGAATGTCTTATAAGATTACAAACCTTTCAATTGATTGTAAATAAGAAAAAATCACATATATGTTGTGCATTATAAATGCCATGTGGTCTAGCGGTTTATGTAAATCAACAAGAAGCCTATCAAAAGTTTGATCTTGTTTGTTGTAATATGTAAAATAGAAAGTTGGATGTGATGAAATTTGATCGTGTTTAATAGAAATATTAATTTCTAATGAATGTGTTGAAATTTACAACTACATATAAAGGAGGGTCTATGAAAGTTGAATATTTTTTTTTGGTATAAAATCATCTATCAAAATTTTATGAACTATGCCCATTGTCCCAATTATTAGCCCAAATTTAAGATATAAAATTTCTATAAGAATGACCTTCATACCTTTGTATGATTTCAAAAATGGATACAAATTATTAGTATTAAAGCTTTGAAACACTTATTATATCCACCCTATCTTCTTCCTTTTTATAAACCACCAAATTGGATGTAACAATAACTCAAAACATACAATAATTTCAATATAATTTCAAGATGAATCACATTAATGTGTTGCCATAATTATAAATGAATTTGCAACAATGTCTATGACTCAACATTCTTCAGCAAGTTCATGCAAGAAACAACATTAATTTTGTTGTTGTTGTTGGAAGTCATTACCTCTCTAGATGTAATACTCCTTGAGGACTCTAAGAGCCCTTAGGCTTTTTGCGTGTTGCAGTTGTTTGACAAAACCACACATGTCTATCAAATTTTGCCACACATCATGGTCAAACTATGTCAAGGTTTGCATGATTCTAATTTTGTAATAATTCAAAGGTCTAACTCATTGCCAGTCAAGGAGGTGTACATTTATGATTGGTGACTAGACACTCAACTAGCAACACACATTTGAAGTTAAATCATTGCATCTTTTTTCCTAATAAGAGCTTGTGCACAATTTGCATGCAAATTTTCAAAACTTGTGGGAGTGATGAGAGATGTTGCAAATGGATTTTTAATCTATTGCATTTACTTCCTTCTAAGTACAAGCAAAGGCCACTCACAAGTGTTCCACCAACAAAAACTTGAATGTATCCAAACAAGAACATCATTAGCAACTCATACACCCATAATTTCCATTGGATGAGTAATTTCTAGGATGTTTTTTAATATACTGGCAGCTAGAGCATAAGCAATGTTCATAATGGCTCATCTATGAGTAGGAATGGACATAGCAAGCACAACACCATAAAAATCATACAATCACAACATGTAAGGTGATGAAAATTGAAAACACAATGCAAAGTTCCAACACACATGTGCATCTTGAATTCCATACCCAAATTGTCAATAGCACAAGTACAATTATTGCAAACCTTCATCCCCAAAGGAGGGAATTCCTTGCAGGAGTGCATGAATGTAAGATAAAAACAATAAAATGAAGGCAAGCATCAGATCAAACTTTAGGAAAGTACCAACCCAATTATCAATTGTCTTGAACAGTTCCTACAGTATAACTACTGATTCATTACCCCCAAACAAGAAGGGCATCAGTTTGGCATCCTGTTCATAATCAAAACCCTGACAACTGTTGAATTTATGAGGAACAACCATCAAATGAGTGGAGACCCAGAAAGCACAGTTTTAAAGAACCTAACAGTAATCTCAATACTTTGGGAGAAGAACAACACCTTGTTGCATCTTACTTATGTTTTTGAGCTGGTATATGGGAAGTAGAAGGCTAGTATTACCTCAGGTATCGACCCACCCAACTGGTATGGGCATAAGTCTGGTATTTGATACCAGTCAATGACCCTACGACAATATACCAGACCAACACTGCTACAGACCAATGTTGAACCAGATCTTGATAATTGACCCATTCGTCAAGTAGGGTCTAGGCCAAGTTCTGAGTAAACAGACCAAGTGGATTGAAGATGAATGTAAAAACTTGACAAAGACCCTTATCACCTAATATGTCAATTCTGTAAGAGATACAATGAGAAACTAGAAGTTAGAATGAGTGTTGAATAGTTCTTTGATTTTTCAAAGAACCATCAATTCTGAGTATTTGAAAAAAATTCAGAATCAAAGAACCAGCTGGTTCCAAGTATGTCAATGACCTCAAAGAATCACTGAGTTTCATGAAAGAACCACTGGTTCTTTACCAGTTCTTTTGCTTTTTATTTTGCTGGGTCCAAGCCATGTCCTTCAAATTTGACCTCTGCCGGTTATATATCTATATACCCAGTCTGACCTCCAATGAGGGTTTGGTCCAGAATCAAAGAACTGCCCAACAACGGTTAGAACTTAGGACCCTCTAAGCCTTGTACAATTTTGATAATGATGTAAACCCTTCATGTATCCTGTATCCTCACTCTTACTTCATGGTTCATACCAACAGGTTATTTCTCCCTTGAACCCTAAGTTTTCAGATGGCCAAGACTCTCAATTATACGCTTGAATTCCAGCTTTCTAATCCAGCGCCTAATTCTTCTGATGATGATGATATGATTTTAAGTCCATCTCTCTAGGAAGAATCCACATTTGTTGGTTTCAAACTCTGTACCTTGTCAATATACCAGGTGGTTCTCTAGGTGGGTATAACACAACTGTCATGCTCAATGTAATGGTTTTTGCATATCCTAAACAAATAAATAAATAAAGGAAAAACACTTGGCAAGGGAACAAGAGAAGAAAAAAGGGAAAGGACTGAAGTTCAAACAAAAGATCACACCCAAAAGCACAAAACCCACAATGGGGAGCGCCTAAGAAGAGAAATCAAGAAGCCTTGGACCTAAACCCATCACTGGTAACATATAGCAAGTCGTGCAAGGAGATGGTTTTTGCAATTCTAAACAGTTGAATTGGTGACCAGATAACATGCTCCAACATACAAATTGATACTTGGTAGGTCTTAAAATATAAGTGAAAATCCAGTTATTTGGGACCTTGATGTGCACAGACCATTTGACATCAACCTAGTGCTCCCACTGGTATTTCAAAAGAAGTGAGATCCAGCCAACACTTGCACATATATAGGACTCACATCCACATGCCACACAAATTTCCTTGATTGAAATTAGGGTAAGGAGTAAGGACCAAGAACAGGGCCATTCTGGGAAGGAGGGCCTGGCACAGGTGCATCATTTATCAGGTTTAAAGTTATAGCAATCTAGTTGAGCTAAGATTAATCTAGTTAAGAATACTAGACAAGTTCATTGTCTAATATGGCCAATGCCCCCATGTACTACAACAAGTACCTATCATGTAAAACCATTAGATGATGGTGAACCTCTGAGTTGGGCAGGAAATTATAACCGACTATGTATATATCTGATGCCCATCATCAAATTCAAATGTATCACAAATAGGCTAAAAGTTATTAATATATCTCTAAACAATGTTTCAGCAACTAGCATGGCTATATGAAATCAAACATATCTACATCAAGAACATGGCATAAGCGAGGAATAAGGTTTCATGACTCCATAATCAAATAAGACTCATTGCTTATACCATGCTTATAATCATGGATGCCATGTTTTGATAGAGATCCCATGTTAATATCAACATTGCAAACTCTGAAATTTGCTAGCTTTTCATAACTTTGCAAAACTACATTAATTAGGATTAAATGTGCAAAACTATCTTTATATCAGGATTTAACTGTTCAACACTAACTTAAACAGGATTAACAGTGCAACACTAACTTGATCAGGATAAACTGAGCAAAACTAGCTTGATCCAGATTAACTTTATTCAAAACTAACTTAATCAGGATTAACTTGGTAAAACTAGCCTAATCAGGATTAACTTAGCCTAGGTCTTCTCAACAGAATGTATGAAGAACTTGATGTAAAGACCTGGATGAATGACTATTTTATCTGCAAAGTAATCCCAGAAAGATCAGTGTATTTGGAGGTCACCTTGTATCCAGGAATGTCCTAAAAAGGAGTGCCCATCTTACACCTACTCCTCAAAAGGGAGAGGGAAATTATGCCAACTTAAAGGTGCATTCACACTTGGTGTTAAGGACTCTAGTATTAAGTCCCCTAACACCAAGCTAATCATTTAGAACCTAAACCTTTTGACAACGAAGATTTTATGTTAAGGTAACATTCACTTAATATTAAACAATCACACATTTAACATTGGGTACCACCTAAGATGTCGCCTAGATTTTCACTTAACACTGAGTTAACACTAGGTGTGAATGCACTATATAAGGGTAAGATCTGTTCCACTTTTAAGGAGTTGATATAAAAACCCTCTACTTCCTATGCCTTGTAATATTTGCATGTTCTTATTTGAGTTCATGATAACTTCTGCCTTGAGCTTTATGATGGGTAAAGCCCATGGGTAGCATAAATGAGATGCTGATGACTTGTTATTGCTTCATCCTCCCCATGAGATGTGAGTTAAAAGGGATGGAATCAGGCAGTTCTCTAACTCTGAAATATTTCTAACAAACTGAAACCAATGATTATGAACAAATTACATGCCCTCTCACCTTGGAAACTAACAAGAACAGACTTGCCAGACCCATGGTTCTTAAGATTCATATCCAAGGTTCTCAAAAAATCATTGAACCAAGTTCAAAACAGATGACCATGGTTTTCACAAAACTTTTTAAAAAAATCAAATAACTGCCCTTACAACTGTTAGTGCTTCACCAGTTCTTTCATGAAAGTTCTCTTTGAGCAGTTTCGAAACAACAGGAACCAACAGTTCTTTGATCCCATGGTAAACCATAGAACCGGAGGTTCTCTAACTTGGCACTAGTTAAGAGCAGAAACCAGCATTTACCAGAAAATTAAAATACCCGTCCATTTTTCTCTGAGGAGTTTTGAAGCAAAGGGGAGGAAGCAACAGTTCTTGGGTCCCTATGTGGAGCTATAGAACCGGCGGTTCTCTGACTGGGCAATGTTTTTAGAACACAAAACTGACAGTTATTTAGCGAGATCAAATACCTGCCCGACACTGAAAAGGAAAAGAAGCTCACAAGCAACCACAGATCCCACAAGAAACAAGGGCTGTGTCACACTGTGACCTTGCCATCATTAAAAAGTCTCTTAAGGGAAAAGATGAATTACGGAAACTCAAATATTTCACCATGCAAAAATATAATCTTCAAAAAAAAATCATCTGAAAGAAACCAAAATCCTTCAAGATATCATAACTCTATAACTAATCTCAAGTTTCAACACAAGCCAAAATATCATCTTTCAAAAATCCTCATATAAAAATAGACCTATTATTCTTACCTAGGGGCCAAAATCCCTTAAGCTACTGTACTCTATAATGAATCTAAACACAATATCCTTGCTTTGGTAGGCTAGGGCCAATAAATACGCGAACTTTCTTTGTTTGTTTTGGTTTGTTTTTTTCTTTTTATTTGACATTGGCAGATTCCCTCTTCCGTCGGCGGATGCTGCGGATCCGCTGCACACGAGATTGCAATTGCCAGAAATCGCGCGATCTTTTGTTGGTGCTGGTGTTTTTTTGGCTTTGTTTTTTTGGTTGGGGGAGTCGGGACGACGATGTTTTGCAGAGAAAAAGTTGCCAAGTTTTGTTTTTCCTTTTTTATGGGGTGGGGGGTTTGGAATTCCGCGAGTTTTCGTCTTCTGGTTCTGCAGACATGGTCGCCGGCAGAAGAAGAGATGGTTACAGAGCGCGCGCGCTAGAGAGAGAGACACACACACACACAAACATGTCCTGAGACAAAAGAAGAATCGATGATAGCACAATAATTTGTAGGGCGTCGACAAGCCTCATCACACTAATTCCTTCCTTCGACAGAGTTAATTTTGGGTTGTAGTTTTTTTGTTAGGTTGTTGTTATTTTTGGCACACCAGCTAGCGATTAGCTACAAGAGCTAAATAGCGTTGTGAGAAATCGGTCGGAGTTTGCTGTATAGCGGTGGCATTAAATTGTTGTTTGGGTGGTTTCTTCAGACTCCTCAAAACAATTATCATGGGCTCTTTGATGGCTGGATGGTCGTCAAATCCATTGACAGCTGAGTCAGGTAAAAAAATCCACTCACCTTTTGTCATGCGCAATGATCATGTGGTTCATGACGTTTGATTTGGATGGACGCCTGCAGCTCGTTGTCTCTGTCTCTGTCTCTCTCTCTGTGCCATGTTCAATCGTGAAATAATGTTGTAGCTGTGGTGGGTTAGAAGGATGATTGACGACTTGTGTACTTGTGGAATTTTGTATGGAACTTTTTTTTGTTGTTTCTTTCTTGTAGTGATGGTGAGGAGTAAGTCATCGCTGACGAAGGAAGAAATCGAGGCGTTCTGGCGTTCTAGGCAAAAAGCTATGGAAGAGCACCTCAAGGATGCAGCTGCCCAAAAATTGTCTGATCATCAGCAAGCTCAATCGGTGAGCAATGAGCATGCACATTTCTTTCTGGGCTGATCATGATGATCTTGCTACCATCATGAGGGCATCCCCATCGGTGCTCAGTCTATGATCCTGCACTTTCAAATTCGACGAAGAAAAAGTTAAAAGTCAAAACATGCCCTTTTGGCTCAGCAAAATGGTTTTGGCCCTGCATTTTTGCACAGTTTGCTTCTGGGGCTGGTACAAGGCACAGCAAAGCCTAACAGTACCCGGCAGAGAAGAGTGTCATAAATTTGATCTGACTTGTTGCTCTCTGGCTCTGGTTGACAGCCAATTATAACGATTGGTCCAGGTAGTTTTGCTATAAGTAGTCTTCCACCTAGTTGCAGTCCCAGTTTTTGTTTTATGAGTGGGGTTGAAAAAAAAAGTAAAGAACTAAAGTTGGATGTGAGAAATATTCTTAGGGGGTCACATACTCAGCACCGTTGGGGCTCTCATAACAGCTCTAATTCAACGAGAGACAACGTTCAGAGTGAAGCAAATTAGCGTTGAGTGCGCCATGGCTAGTAGTGCTGTCAAGGATGAACTGGAAACAACTAGGGTTTATGGTTTTCTAGTTTGGATGAACTAGAAGAAACTAGCGTTTAGAGTTTTCTAGTTTGGATGATTGGAAGAAGCTAGGGTTTAGGGTTTTCTAGTTTGGATGAACTGGAAGAAACTAGCGTTTAGGGTTTCCTAGTTTGGATGATTGGAAGAAACTAGCGTTTAGGGCTTTCTAGTTTGGATGATTGGAAGAAACTAGGGTTTAGGGTTTTCCAGTTTGGATGAACTGGAAGAAACTAGCGTTTAGGGTTTTCTAGTTTGGATGAACTGGAAGAAACTAGCGTTTAGGGTTTTCTAGTTTGGATGAATGGAAGAAACTAGGGTTTAGGCTTTCTAGTTTGAATGATTGGAAGAAGCTAGGGTTTAGGGTTTTCTAATTTGGATGAACTTGAAGACACTAGCCTTTAGGGTTTTCTACTTTGGATGAATGGAAGAAACTCGGGTTTAGGGTTTTCTAATTCGGATGAACTGGAAGAAACTAGCGTTTCGGGTTTTCTAATTGGGTGTACTGTGGGATGAAGCACAGAGCGACAGCGGTACAGGATCAGCAGCAGCTGTACCTATTCCAATACAGCCTGCAGGATCACAAGTGGTTGTACAGGAATTGCCGAAGCCATCTAGTATTGCAGCAAGCCCAGATTGGTATTTACTGATTCACCTTGCACAGATTATATAAATATTTTGAAAGCTTTTGTCAAGCTTCTGATCCACTTTTCATGCATTAAAAGTCGAAATTCTGCAACTTGTTTTTCATTGGTGAAGAAGGTACTTGCTAGTTTTGCACAAATCACATAATTTTTGAATCTCTAATTAGCCTTGCTTGCTCTCTTCTTTGATTTTGAAAAGCCATGAGCTTTTATGCTGCTCATCCATCACCAATGCTAGAGCTGTGCAGCATGATTGATAATTTTCCAATTGGGCACAGGTGGACAAGGAGCAACTGGGCATTCCTCAATGATCCACCAGAATCACGCATGAATTATTCTCCAGGCAAATACACTGCTCAGTTTGATGTTGCAACAAAAGCCAACTATTCTGACCAGTTGTACACTTTTCAAGCAGGCTCCTCACCAATTCTGTAGACTAATATTGTGGTCTGCTGCAAATCTGTTTTGTTTT
>Ga0116231_10001767_pt1 | contig 44891 bp, 39 predicted proteins | sample S1TSphgellanicum_2_FD_89695 | JGI IMG/M metagenome (GOLD analysis project Ga0116231, IMG submission 89695) | Host-associated microbial communities from peat moss isolated from Minnesota, USA - S1T2_Fd - Sphagnum magellanicum MG | ecosystem: Host-associated > Plants > Peat moss > Unclassified... | reverse complement strand
TTTTTTTTTTTTTTTTTTTTTTTTTTTATTTTTTTTTATATTTATTTTGCAAAAAAATTTTCACAAGTTTTGTTTCATTAAATATTTTTTTTCTATCTTTTTTTTTTTTTTTTTTGTACAAAGATCAACTTAAGTTTTAATTATACAAAGACAATAACTAACATATAACCCAATTCTTACTATTTTTGCAATATAAAATACAAACTAGGTTTATAGTTTGTCACTGCTACTTTTACTTTTATTATAATTACTTCTACTATTATTTCTGCTACTTTTGCTACTACAACTCCTGTTGCTATGGCTGTTTTTTTTATGTTACTTCTATTGCATATAGTTATAAGGATGGCATCACCAAGTGTGACAGCTGAAATGTGTAATGAACATGATGCATTTATGTGATCATGTAATGCCACCCTAATTGAATTGCCCTTTACTGGATCAGAAGAGGCATCTAATATTGATATGGAGGCAATTTGGCAACTTTTCATTCCACAATTCCAAGCTAATAAAAAATTATGGTACCTTTTCCATCACACCTCTAATTTTTGGGGGTTTTTTAAATTGTTAATGGGCATACTACAATAATTTTTTGCAATCCACAATTAATACGATGTATTGTATGTCACCCTTTTATAATGCAAGTTGATGTTGGGAAACCATCCCAAGGGAACCGTGGTACAAGTTGGTAGGTGCAAATTCTACTCATAATTATTTTTTGCCTACTAACAAACAATACAAATTGTATTTTCAATAATACTTATAACATATGTAATATGTTGTTTTACCCCATTCAAGTTCTATTGCAAACTACATTCACACAATTTTATCATTATTGTACTACTTCATTATTTCCCAAATTTTATATTATTTTTCATAATCAAAATTTGTGATTAGATTTTAATGATTATAGTTTAGAAAAAAAAACACAATAGTTCAAAGTATGTTCTTCATCAATTTTTTTATTTTTTATTTTTTTGCTTAGAATTGAAAATATCAAAATCTCTTGTATAAAGTGTAAAAATCAAAAATGAAAAACATGAAAATATGTGGTTCACGACCCAAAATAACTTTAAACCACATATTGTGTTTTTATTATATTTTATAACATCTCTCTAAGTATGTCTATGTGTAACAATAATCATCATCACCTTCATCACAATCAAGATCTAAATCTTAATTCCTTTCCCTCCAAAATTAAATTGAAATTCAAAATTAAACAAATGTCTTAATCTTGTTTTGTTGAATCTTTACAAGTCACCAGGTAACACAAGTTCATTGGGAAAAAAACTTCTAATGAACATCCCAAGGTGTATAAGAGGCGAGGGTCTTTTTTGCTATAAACAATTGTAGAAACTGTTAATGAAAGACAAGTTACAAAGAAAAGGAAATTGTTCTTCCTTCTCAAATTACAAATCTTTTTGGCAACCATAAACCTTATGCAAAATCAAACTCAACACAAACATATTTTTTGGAAGACTTGATGCCATACATTGCTAAAGAATACCATCCTTTGTCATATGTAGAAAATCCATGGTTGAGGCATTTAGTTCTTCATCAATGCGAGTGGGTTCAATTTCCATTTCAAAGGCAACTAATGAATGAAGTCCTTCCAAAATTATGACAAAACCCAAGGAGAAATATGTTTTCCCAACTTTTGTTTTTTGTATTACATGCATAACCTCTTTTGATTTTTGGATGTCGTGCGTTGGGTATGACACATTTGCTATGGTGTCAACTTTCCAATAGTTTTTGGGATCCCACCCATGTTATTGTTGGGGTTTTTGAAATGCAAAATACAATTGGCGAAACCATGGCAAACCAGGTAAAAATTATATTAGACACATTTGGTTTGCTTGGAAAAGTCATTGTTTATGTTAAAAACAAAAACTCCAATCTTAACACATCAACTAATGTTTTAAATTCTAATGTAGTTTCAGGTTCTCCTTTTTAACTCCTTACACCATTTGTAGGACAAATGTTTTGGCCATGTAATGTCAAAGGCAATTTAGTATGCTAGTGATGATGCTAAGCTTTGTCAAGGTTTTTCAGAAGTTATTTTGAAGTCTATTCAACCGTCAATGTAGAAAACTATTACTTGGATTAAAAACTGGGGGAAGGGGAGGAAAGAATGGAAAGATGCTTGTATCATTGCAAGGTTGCCGACAAGGATGCTTAAGACTCTTGTGAAGATGCAATTTGCTTCAAGAGTTATTTTATTTCAAGAAACTTTTGAATATCAAAATGCAATTTCCATATGTTATGGATAACAACATGTTTTACACTTGTCTTCAAGAATGTCGTTGGGCCAAACTTGGGCCACATTTGAAACAATTATGGATACATTACTTCCAATTGTTAGGCAATGTGTTTGAAACCAAACTCGAGGGTATTGGTTATTGTTAGATGTTCTTATTTCTGTTTTCAATTTATGCAGTGTTTTGAAAGTTGGTGTGGCTAGCATTGAATCTTTGAATCAACCATTAATCTATGGTGATTTTGATTGAAATTGCAAGAATTTAAGTAAAGGATGATGGTGCAAGTTTTGGAGATATTCAACCTATTCTTGGGGTTTTTAATGGCTTACAACCATTATAAGGCCCACAACATGCTAGCAATCGTGCTTGACTTGCGTCATAAAAACATGAAATGTATTCAAAATTTCGTGGGAATGTTGCTATTATTGAAATTGTTGCAAATTATGACACTAAGATTGTATGTCCTTTTTTGACAATTGAAGAAGTTGATATTTATTTTGGGCAAGTTGTGTTAGCTAATGATGTGATCCTTTTGACTTTGAAAATGAACTACAATTATTTTGTTAGTTACTTGTGCGATCAAAAGATCATGATAACCCCTTGGTTTGGTGGGCATAACATGCAATGCAATTTCCACATTATTTTTTTAGTTCGTTAGGTGCTTGGCATTATGGGGTCACATATAGAGATAGAGCAAATATTTAGTGTTGCTAGTGTCATCACAAACCTTCGGAGATCATGCTTGGGGATTGAAAACTTGGATCACTTAATTTTTGTGATTAAAAATTGGCTTGATGTTGCTCGTGTTGGATGTGATGGGGCTTCCAAGCCTATGAGCATGACAAATTTTCTTACCTCAAAGTCCAATATAATTGAAAAAAATAATATGGTCATTGAGGAGCAAGGTCTTTTGAAGATGACCTTGATTTCAACTTTTGATTTTTTGTAGGTATTCCATTTTTTAAAAAAATAGTTTTCTTATTAGTTTTGCATGTTGTTTATCCTCAAAATGTATTTGATAATGGGTTTATGTATGTGAATAGGGTATAGGTGCATAAAAAATTATTGGCGGTGCAAATTCAACATTTAGCCACAACAACCCACTTGCATTGAAAATTAGTTTTTTTTTTTTTTTTTTCAATAATTCAATGATGAGAATAGCATGGTTTTGACAACAACTTGCCAAAGGATTTGTACCAAGCTAAAAAACTAGTTCATAAACTAAGGCTGATTTATAATTCCATTCATGCATGTTACAATGGGTGTGTCCTATTTAAGGGGGAACTAAACAATGTTATAACTTGTCCAAAGTAGCAGTTCTTGATTCATTGAGGGGTCAAATTATGTTCCTTGCAAGGTTTTTTGATAGTTCCCTTTCTTCAAACATGGTTGGGCAATGCGGGGTCCCATTTTTTCCCATGTGATTTTTGTTGACACCAATTTTAGTTTTTGAAAGTTTCGATTATTTTATTCTACCAACCCCCATGAATTTGAGATTGATTTGTTTATTGTAGATTGACTGTGAAGTTTGTCCATTTCTATCCATTCTTCAATTTTGTCCAATTATCAATGCTATATATTTTGTCCATTTCTGTACAATATGTCCATTTTCTATCCTTTTTATACATTTCTGTTCATTTTGTCAATCTTGTCCATTATGTCCATTTCTATCCATGTTTATTTCCATTCATATATATTTTTTCATTTTTTATGCATTCTTATTCGTTTTGTCAATTTTCTCCAATTTGTCCAAATTTGTGGTCAATTACTATTTGTTTGTGGTCCACTATATTTGCCCATCCCTATTCCACTAATGTCTATTTGTGGTCTACTATGCCCAGAAGCCGTTTTTGAGGATAGTTTTTGTAAAGTTGATTACACCATCAAAAGTGCTCAACTTTTGTTAAGTTTTTTATTTCACATGTTTATTTCACATCATTAAACATAGTGGTTTAAACATAATCTAATTAAAATTTGGCTAAACCTAGTGATAAACTTAATGGCTAAATTTCATAGCTAAACTTAATGGCTAAATTTAATGTTTAAACATAATGACTATGCCTTGGTTAAACATAATGACAAAATCTAATTGATAAATTAATGGCTAAATTTAATGGTTAAACCTTGGTTAAACATATTGACAAAATTGTGACTAAACATAGTGGTTAAACATAGTTGATAAATCTAATGGTTAAATTTCATGCTTAAACTTTGACTAAACTTAATGGCTAAATCTATTGGCTAAACATAATGATTAAACCTTAACTAAACATAGTGGCTAAACTTAGTTGATAAACTTACTAGTTAAATTTCACGTGCCTAAATTTTGGCTAAATTTAATGGTTAAATTTATTGGCTAAATATAATGATCAAACCTTGGCTAAACATAATGGCTAAACCTAGTTGATAAACTTAATGACTGAATTTCATGCCTAAATTTTGGCTAAACCTAATGGCTAAGTTTAATGGTTAAACATAATGATTAATCCTTAACTAAACATAATTGATAAACCTATGGCTAAACTTCATGGCTAAACTTTAGTTAAAAATAGTAACTAAATCTAGTGGTTAAACCTAATTGATAAATTTAATGACTAAACTTCATAATTAAACCTTGGTTAAACTTAATGGCTACATTTAGTGACTAAACATAATCATTAAACCTTAGCTAAAAATAGTGGTTAAATTGAATGGTTAAACATAATGACTAAACCTTAGTTAAATATAATTTAGGTTAAATCTAATGGTTAAGCATAATGACCAAACCTTGTTTAAACATAATGATTAAACATAGGTTAAACTTAATAGCTAAATCTAGTGGTTAAACATAAGTTAAACCTAATGGTTAAATATAATGTTAAACCTAAATTAAATTTAATGGGTAAATATAATAGTTTAACATAATGGCTAAACTTAAACTGTATTTAATGGTTAAATTTAGGTTATACTTAATGGTAAATCTAATAGTTAATGGTTTAAGGTTCCAAGTTTAGGTCTAATGGTTCAACTTGCATCACAAACTTCATAGGCCACAATTTGGTAATAATTGTTGTGCGAAATATGGTTTTCATAGGTTCGTATGGACTAGACACGAATGTCATTCATCTATTTATATTGTTTAAACATTGATGTTGTGCACATTATTTAAACATGAATGTTATATTCCTATTCATATCGTTTAGACATGGATATACTATGTTTATTTGTGGTGTTTATACAAAAAAGTTATGCACACGACTTTTGTGTTTAAATAATGCACGATATTTGTGTTTAAACAATATGAACCTATGAAATAACAAATTCCACACATATTTGAAATGAACCCATAAAACCTATAATTTTTTAATGTTAGGTTAAACCTAGTGCCATAATGGTTAAGCATCATGGCTAAACTTAGTGGTTAAATTTAAAGTAAACCTAATGGTTAAATTTTGGGTAAACCCAATGGTTAAATATAATGGCTACACCTAGTGGCTAATTTTAAATAAATGGGTGGATAGGTATGATGTAAGTAATATGCAAGTAAATGGGTAAATAACTTGGTAGGTGAAAAGGTATAAGTACTAAATAGGTAGGTAGGTAGATAATAGGTAGATAAATGGGTGGGTTGTAAGTAGGTAAATAGTCAGGTCGATAAATAGGTGAATGAATAGGTAAAAGGTACATACATAGGGTAATAAACCATGTCACATCTGATTAAAGATCATTGACCATTGTGACTAAATGTTCAACTTGACTAAAAACCATTCATCACTTTCTTGAAATATCATTGTCCATTTAGATTAAATGTTTAATTCGACTAAAGATCATTGGTCATTTTGATTAAAATTCATTGGCCATTTTTATTAAATGTTCAATTGACTAAAGACCATTGGCCATTTTGATTAAGGTTATACAACTTGATTATACGTATGTAATCAAATTAACCATTATAGTCAAGTTGATCAGTCAAAAAAATGTGTGCCATTCAAGCCCATGACCTTTAGTCAAAATGTACATGTCCATTAGTCAAAATAATTAATTAATCAATTTGAACTTCTTAAAAAATCATGATGTGTAGTAATGCTTATAAATTAAAAAAATTATATCATTTTCTGGTTACAAACATAATATGCATTATGCACATACCTGACATGCACTTTAATACCATTTTGTTGTCTTTTCAAAATTTTGTGACAATGGATGATGTGTTAGAGAGTTAGATGATGGAATCCTTGTTAATTTGAATCAAATAATAACTTTTGAAATCTAAACCTTAAAACTTAATTATATTCAAAATTGCATCCATTTCAACAATCTTGAACTTGATACCTAATAACCTCCACAAGTTGGGAAAAATAAATTTAATTATACCCAAGGGTTTTGAAATATATTATGATACCCAAGCCTGATTGTTTTATTGAAAAATAAAATTTTCACAACATTGGTTCATACATAGGTAAGGTTGTTTTTAATACTTACTTATTAACAATTTGTTTGTGGGTTATTAATAGGTAGGTGGTAAAAAAAACATTGAGCTAACCACCATGGTTAGTTAAGCAACTGGAACCCAATAAAAAATTGTTTCCTAACCATTTACCATTCATCATTTATAGTGCACTCATGGATGCTAAGTCACACCAACCCAAGTGGTTAGGACTTAAGGTCATTGGTCACCTTGTCATTGGTTATGGGGATCAATTCACATGAAGTTGGATTCACACCAAAGTTTAATAGGGATATTTTTATTTCATTGAATTCTATCTTGATCTGGGGGTTTAAATGATTAAAATATAATGTTGCAACCCCACTTTGAGGGAGTTGTGAGGTCGCCACTCACACTCCCGAAAATTGGGACTTGGATGTCCTTCGGGACTTCCGAAAATTCAGAGCGCGATTGCAGGGGTCAAAACACCTCGCATTGAGGCATTCTTTATACCATTGAAAAGGTCTTGAAGTTTAGATGTCCAAAATGGCCTCACATGAACCATTTGGACATTTGCAGCACAAGTTATGGTCGAAAGAAGGGTCGGGAGTCAAATTGGCAGTTTGACTCCCGACCACTAAAAGTCAGGAATCGACTTGATTCCAGTGCATGCAGGTGATGTGTGACACACCGTTGGAAATCTCTCAAGGAGAGCTACAACTTTGGTTTAGACCTCGTTTCGATCCAAGTTTGGGGCAAGGAGTTATGAGCGTCCAAAGTCCCAGGAGTCCAAACCGGGACAATTTCGAGACTCCACTTTGGGAGTCCCAGGAAAAAGAGCCATTTGGATGCAAGTGCGGTGGAGAGCTGTAGAAAATACTATATGGGGGAAGGTGGTGATTTTCCTCAAGTCTAGGCTGTGGTGAGTCAAGTGAGTGCAAGTGAATGCAAGTTAGCCCGTGGTTTGTCCCAACACCAAAAAGGTGCAGAATGAGTTCTAACCAACTTGTTGGTTGGATTTGGATGCAAGACCACATAATTGAGTAAACTTGTCCCTCTTCCTAGTCTATCCCGGAGCTTTCAGCACGCCCTTCTCATCCCCTTTTAATGCTGGAAGTTAGGATCGTGCCCCGAATCCTAGAAATTCCGTAACTTGAATGACTTAGCCCAACTTGGGGCTAACTTGGGACTTGGGAGCGCATCATATAAGGAATAAACTAACTTTTATGTTATTCACACAAAATTGATAAATAAAATAGCATGATGGGATTAACTTAACCTTACATTGAATTCACTATGAGAAATCATGTCCTTTGCAACTAGTTTTAATTGCAAAGGACATTTTTTAATTGCATAGGACAAGTTGCAAAGGACACAATTTTTCATAATGATTATACATTGGGGGGGTTTCCAAACCATGCAAAAAGTTTGGACAACTTGGGGAAATTTACATTTTTTTTTTCAAGTTGCCCATAAAATTGGGCACTCTGTAAAATTCTTGAGAAATGTTTTCCAAGATGCTCAAAAATAATTTTTTAGTGTGGGAATTTCATATTTGCTCAAAAATTTGGGAATTCAAAAAATTAGGATGCTCAAAAGACTAGGGAGAAATATTTTACAAGATGCTCCACAATTTCTGGCAATCTTGAAAATGTATGCTGGCCATGAAGATTATAAAGGTTGAAATTTTCTCATCGCTAAACAAAAATTGGGCACTTTGGAAAAATCATGATGCTAAAACACTTTAGGCATTTTGAGAATTTAAATTCTGCCTTATCATTTGAGGCACCTTATAAAGGTTGACAAAAAAATTTCATTTGTGCCCAAAAACATTTGGGCACTCTGGGAAAAATTTGGGCAGTTTGGGAACTTTTATATTGCCCAATGATTTCAGGCAGATTGTAGAGGTTGAAAAATGCTTTTGTTGGTGCCCATCATTCTGAGTGCTCTCTCAGTGAAAGAGAGAGTATGCTGGCAAGAATAACATTAGAAGTGAAAGAGAGAATATGTTGGCAAGAACAACATTAGAAATTCTTGTGAACATGATGGGTATATTAAACCTTTGAAATCAAGGGGTCAAACTAACCTCCGTAACTTGATCACAAATTTAGAATAAATGAAGATATTTATTCATGGTGTTAAGATATCACAACACATTTATCCCCCTCTTAACGCCAATACCATGTCATTTGTTGAGTCACTTTTCACCTCTTTTGTGTGAATGGGATAACATTAAGGTTGGTTTATTCTTTCAGTTTTTACTTTTCTACCTTTTCTGACTTCAACATGAATCAACATTAGTAGATAATGTTGTATACCACAATCAATAGTCATAACCTTAATTTGGTCATTCAACAAGCTCCCAAGAAAATATAAAGAAATATCCTCCAAATGAAATGAAGTCATAGGCTCGGTAAGGAATTGGGCTAGTGCAAGTTTAAAACATCATAAGAATTTAGACCTTTTAAATTCCTAGAGACCATGAGAGTTTTGTGCAAGAATTGATCAAATATTTGATAGGGAGCTAATGAGTACCAAAGTTGGGTACTGGCCAAGTAGATAAGGTTGTCATAAGATGATCTATTTTCCTTCACAAAATTGTGTTCTATGAAAATAATATGTTTTTTGAACATTTTTACAGACAATACAATTAAGTGTCCAAGCCGCCAAGGCACTACAGTACACGTACAAGTTAGTTTCTCCAAGAGACCCTTCTCACCCAACATTGGTGGGTAATGAGTACTTAGGTCAAACTTTTGGAGAAGGATTGGACAAATTATGGCATACCTCAAATCAACTTAAATCACAATTTCTTTCTTTGGCACACCAATCTCTGGCCCTTTTATCTCATGACAAAAGCTGATAATATACCACAAGAAAGGGTACAATTCCCATGCATTCCCAATGCTTTTATTGTATTCTCAAAATCCTAACAACATTTTGCATATACATATAATTTTCCCAAGCACTTTTTTCTCATCTGACAATACACAAGAACATTAGATAAAAACATAAATATTCTTTTCCAATATCATGACAAATCTCCAGGAGCTTAAGAAAATATTAGCTTGAAAGAGAATAATTGCCATGCACTATGACAAACTACAATAGAAATGGTTTACATACAAATATCAATGTGAAAAGAGAACATAAACAACAATATGAACACAAACATGGAACAGAAGATTTGTGTATTCACAACAAAATTATACCAAAAAAAAGGAACAAACATAATGAAACCATACCTCAAATTGGCATGGGTGAAACTAACAACATTGGACTTCATTCCTGGTAACCACAATTGAATGTAGAATACTATTCAACTATACCATTTAATGCAAAACTTTCAAATCTATTTTTTTCCTCTCGACCATTAATTTCCAGGGCCGCAACTGGAATAGTCAAGAACTGGAACGTTCTAGAAAAATCAGATTGGCATGGTGGTGAAATTTCCAGTGCATCAAATTATGTACTGTAATTCCAGTGACTGACGCAAAAAATCACTGGAATTGCTTGACATGAGGAAGATTTTGGAAACATAAAATCCAGTCCCCCAAAAACATGGGCCAAGCTTTTCATGAAACATGACAGAAATCAAACTTGTAACCTTACATCTGTTGCTCAATGGATTTCCTTCTCCATATGGTGGATAGGCACCAATCATTGTGACAATGCAAGTTGCAACTTCCTCTGTCTACAGATGTGACCACTGATTGAGGTAGATATAAGATTGCAGTGATTGTAGGCCATAATGGTGGAGAAAGACAATGTTACAGTACCCACTTGTGCCTCAGCCACTCATTGACACAGGCTCAAGTGTCCACCATTGCAAACCAAATGGCAGGGGTAGTTGTAGGTGATGAAAGTACCTCATCTTCCAAAAGATCAAACTAGCCCCTTCAGCTTCTTTCCAAAAGTCGATCAGGGATGACACCAAATATTAGGTAGTCAAGATCTGACAAAATAAGTATTGTAGGTTCAGGGACCTATTCATATAGACCTTCTTGCTCCCACACATCAACAAGAAAATCCACCATTTCCTGCTAGTTCAAATTCAAGTAGTTAGACTAGATGATCACATCCATTGAAGTCTGTAGATACAGCATATCATAGGAGATTCCAGACTCAGAGCCAATGGAAGTATGGAGGAGATATTTGATTTGAATTACCAACAATAGTGTATGGAGCTGGACATTATTTGAGATTCCAATCTCAGAAGCCAATGAGGTATGGGCCATCGTCAATTCAAATTACCAACAACATTTTGTATGGAGTTTAGCATTGTTAGTCTCGTTGCTTGCATTGGCACAATGGTAAAAGAAGAGGCTCATGGAGAAGACAAAACCAGTAGTGAGTTATTTCACAGAGACCAAGTCCATCAGTTTGCATTCAAGTGAAGGCACATTGGGGAGAAAAACTCACAGGTAAAGGAATAGGTTGTGGGAAAAGTCTGCTCACACCAAGCAAGTCTTCATAGGTTGTGCTCCAACTGCCATTTATGCCACCCCAGACATCAAAGGTAAGCTAGTTACATGACATTCTGTAGATATGACTTTTGATGAATCAAATACTGAACAGCAGGACATTGATCCATTGTTAGATCATAGAAGCTTCACTGACTGTGGGGTGGTAAAACCCACAAGGGATCAAGTGAGAAGAAATTCATCAGTGACACCTATAGAGAAAAATGGTTAATTGTACCCAATGACAGGTTCTCGTGGTTCCTCAGGTCGTGACTGCCGCTGAGAGCCAACCCACTCACGCCTTTTCTCAGTCCACAAAATCAATGCTGCACAAAGAACCTTTCACATTCAGGACCCATTGGATTCTCCAACTTTCCTTACACAAGTATAAGAACATTAAGATAAAGCACAACCAGAATGAACATTGTGGCATAAAGCATACCATGATTAACAAAGGCAGTATTGTTGACATTGTCAATAGTTGTTGCTTGTGTGTCCTGTGCACTGTGGTTACTGCTTAATGAGACTGTAGTTTTCTGCTGACAGGGGATGTTCCCATTGTTGTCCATTTCATTGGAACTTGAGGTGCACCAGGACCTGTTAAAACAGACCACGTTCCTCTGCCAACCCCTGCCTGACTTCTTGATTTGTTCAGGTGCCTCTACTGCAGGAAACACACCCAATATGTGCAGTGTGCACAAGACACAGAAACCTTTAGACCACACACATAGAGGGACTTCTTGTTGCACCACTTCTAATGTAGGGACATTGACCTGGGAAAAACCCTGTTCTTAGGATTGCAGGGTACCCATTAGCACTTCCAACATCCTCAAAATCCTCTTATCCTGTCTGCCAGATCAAGAGTTCCTAAATCCATTATTACTCCTGAGAAAATCCAGCATAACTATTTGCCAGGGCCAGACCAAGATGGGCCACTCTTGAAAACCCCCAATACAGAAATTAGGGTGAGGATTCAAGAATCCCAGCTCAAACCTCAGGTGAGTGTTTGAAATCTGACAGCCAGCACTAGAGTGTCACCAGATGTCTGGCTTTGAATTGTCCAAATGATCAAATAACAAGAACTTTGCACTTTCACCTAAGAATTACTTCTTTACAGAGATGACAGAAACTTGACCTCCTCAAGCAGAAAAATACAGCTGCCCATAACTTACGGCAAGAAGTCTCCTTGCCCAAGTTACACACTCACACTATAACCAAGGTGAAATATTCAAGGACAACTTGCCTGCAGATATCCTGCTCTCTGAATGATTTTAAGTAGATACTCATGCATCTCTCCACCACCAATGGCTGTTGGATATTTCAGGCTGCTTAGAGAATTACAAGAATCAGAAAGAAATGTTGTTGACAGAGTGTTAAGGGCATAAACCGTAGCCAAAAGTGCTGAAAAAAAGTGTGAGGGTTTTCCCCATATGTGAAGCTATTCACCTAGAAGAGATATTGACCAGAAGAGAGGTTGAAAGAAGTTGGAAAAACGAAGGTGAAACAAGAGAAATCGACATTGGCAAAATCATGAGACTTCTATGAAGCTGAAACTGGTGACCGTCGGCAAACAGGAAACGAAGAACAAGAGGAAGAAGAACAGCGTTTCGTTTTGACAGACGAACTACAAGACCGGCACGCACGCAAAGCTCGGAGAAATTTCTCCGACGAACAGATGTAAAGGAAAACAGTAACCGAATAAGAACAACCCAAAAAACCAATTCATAACCTCTGACGAAATCCACATGAAACTCAAAACTACCCACGGCATGCAACAACCGGACCTATACAGGCCATATATCCTACACCAAGAAAAACAGAAACAGGGAAAGTAGCGAAGGTTTTCTCACCTTGCTTTCAGCAATCTGGAAGAATGGAAAGAAGCTGGAACGTAGATCTTGCGGGCACCATCACGAGCTCCTCCTCCACATCGAGCTGACAGCGGTGACCAGAAAATGGGGCGAAACCCGCCACACACCACATCAAAACGTAGGTAAAAACCAGCAGAAGTAGACTGCGGGGTCAGATATATAACTGCTGCAATGGAAGAGAAGAAGGATCAACAATGGCGCCGACCGCACGCACGCACGAGGGTGCGGAAGATGGAAGAAGAGCTTTGCGAGCTTTCCTCCCTGCTTCTTGCATCTTCGGATTCCAGGTCCTGATTGAGGTCACCAAAACTGACATACACCTCGTCAACTACCGATTCTAAGGAAAGCGATTGGATGTAAAGTGGAATAGTCGAGTTGATGGTCCGGAATCCACTGGACATCTTCTGTCATTCCGGATCCTGATTGAGGTAACCAAAACTGATACGCACCTCATCAACTCCCGATTCACACGACACGTCATTCATCACTCAGATTCCAAGCAAATTGATTGGATGTGAAGTTGGAGTAGTCGAGTTGATGATCCGGAATCCAATGGTCGTCAACCCTATCGTTTCTACGATCTGAAACCCTAACCAGAAGGATCTTAAACCCTGAAGTAAGGGAGGTTGCAAGAGCTAGCTTTCCTCATTGTGACTCATGATCTGCAGATGAGAGAGAGAGAGAGAGAGAGTTTGGAAAAGAATGCATAAATTGTTGAAGCAGCTGTGGGCAGTTTAGTTTGTCTCTTGTGGAGCAGAAAATGTCAAGGTTTCTCTCCTCTGCAACAAGGAAAGTACACTCTGGAAGGTGAATTAGTATTGAGTTAGTGAAATCTGGAGCTTGGTGAGAGAATCTAATGGTGGACCCGGGTGGAAGTTACCAACAATTCATTAGAAGGGAGAATTGTAGCTACTTGATGAGATTAGGTTGGCCCTTCCAGACATAATCCAATTGGAGCAGAAACTCTGCAAATCTGTGCCATTAGGTCAGTGATTACAAAAATTCCTTTGGAATTTACACAACTCCAAAGTGACTGGATATAATGATGCAGGAGTTCAGCAAAAAGTGGCAGTCCATTCCAGGGGAGTTTCAGGACGGATTGTCTACAAGTACAACATGAAGGCAGGATTTTTTGTGGAATCTCCCACCTTGGCAAGAGAACAGGTCATAAATGCACCTTGTTTTTGCAGGACAACAATAATTGCACACATTGTTGTGCACATCTTCATGTTAACAACCAATTAAATTACAAACACCTGAAGATCTTGTCCAGGATGTACCTACTATACAGTGCTCTTGATTAGGACATGCCACCACTTGCCAGACTGTGGAGTTGTGACAGAAAATGATGAAGTTGGTCGATGGTGAAGGTGATGTCCTCCTGCATCCAGGCAGGTGCTGTGTTCACCAAGGTTCCTAGCAATACGACCTTACACTCCAGTACTGTTTGTTTACCTTCTCCCAGCAACATCTCATCCTCAGAAGCCATTTCCAGTGTGAATGAAAGTCCTGCATGGCAAATTTTGGACACAGAAATGAGCAACATTGTTTTGCATCAACCTTAGTGAGCTTCCACCAGATCAGGTGGGTGTCAGCATAAAGCCATGAGACTTGCAAACAGCATTCCCATACCCAAACCATTGTCGCCAACTGACAAGAATAGTTTCAAGAACTTGGGAATATGCCAAACCTGAATCACTGTGCTCTAGATCTGATACAGATACCAACTGGAGAGGTTTTGATTTTGTTAGTGCCAGTTCACAGATTCCAAAAACTGCCAAACTAAGTTGTAAGATTGAATGGCACTAACCAGTTGCAGGATGCATAAAGAGAATCTTTGGGGGACTTCCAATCCTTGTCTTTGCATCAATGGTGAGGCTCAAATTCATCATTTGCTGCAGAAGACTTTGCAACAACTTCCTCTCCTCAAGCAACCCTTCTATGACTGCACATTTTCACACCAGAGACTTGAAACTGGCACACTTAAATGATACTTCTTCCTATACATCAACTTGATTTTTTCTAGAACTTCATAGAGTATATGATGGCTGCCTCCAGGCCTTAGCTGAAGCTCTACCAACAATTGTGCAGACACAAGAAAGTCAATCACATAATTCATTCACAATGTCCTCTCCAACACCAAAGCCCAGGTTACCCCAGTGATACAGGTACATAGTGGAAGTACTTTTTGCGAGGTGCAGCTCCATTCCAGTAACGTCAGCTCCATGGGTATGATCCATTTCCTGATCACTTGATTTATCATGTGCCTTTGCTGAGATCTCCAAGGCCAAGTTCCCACTTGTGTTCCCACTTTCTGCTGTTGGCATTGCAATATCTCTGGATTCTAGAAAAGGCTCAATTGCTTCAAGGCCTTCTACTGCACCTATTTGCTGATCCCTGCACTCCAAACAGGGATCAATTACTTCGAGGCCCTGGTCCTGTGTGTCCATTTGCTGGTCACTTACTGCTATGACAGAGGCATGCCAAATTTCATGCTCAGTAATACTGATCTCTTGTGTTCGCTCAGTTGTGAGGCCCTGTAGCTGTGGGCTGCTGTGTGGGACACCCTCTTCTGTGGGCACATCTTGTGTGGCTTGAACAGCAATATTTAGCAGCTGTGAGGGGTGGGAGGAATTTAGGTCATTACTTGAATCAATCATCACCTGTGGCTGTGTGTCATTTGGTACCTTCCCCTCTTGAGTGTATGTCTCTTGCATGTGTGCTTCTTCCTGAGTGGTGACCATGTCAAGAGGAGGTGACTGGCAGGGGTGTAGAGAATCTGGACCATCTCTTGGCACAGCTACTCTGGCTGCAGACTCAAGGTCAATTATACGATTCTGCAACTCCAAATCTGCCCCAACCCATCCATCACCTCATCAATCGAAAATATAAGCTTCCTTAAACATGTAGCATGTAGGGAACTCAAAGTTTACACTGGAGCTTGATAAAAACAGCTGCAATACATAGTGAATAACCAGGACTTGATCTTCTGTCAAGTGATCAGCAAAGACTGCATACATTTGAGCTTACTTCGAGCATGCTCCGTGACCACATCATTTTTGCACTCAATGTACTTTCTCTCAAACCACCTCAACCTACAATGTTCCCCACCATGTATCAGTTACAATAGCATCAAGAAATTCAGAAGCAATAAAACATAGTTGAAAGGAACAAATGTTGCACCTGTTCTGAAGTGCTTGAATATCTGACTCTGCAAATTGTGCTTTGAGCTGGACATTCTCTGCTGTTAATTCTTGGATATATGCATCAGCTGCTGCAAGAGTGTCACAAAACTCCTCTATGTGACGTTGTAAATACTGATCAAGGGCTAAGCTTTGAGCCATTTCAGACCGATTGCCCTCCAACTCATATCCATCATCAGATTGGTTCAAAACAGAGTTGTTCTAGGACATAAGCAGCTCTATCCTTCTCTTCAATCAACAATAGACAATTTAAAGGTTTGGTTGAAGTAAAGCCTTACTGTTGCAAAATTCAGCATGGTGATGTTTCTGCTCCTCAAATAAAGCCTCTGCATCTCCTAACTTCCTGACCTTCGTACACACAGCAAAGCTCGAATGAAGAGATTAGTTTGCACGTCAAGGTGCTGCATTGCTTGGTGCAAATCCAGAAAGCGTTAAATTACACCTAAAACAGCATACAGTCTTACAGCAGCCGACAGGATGATCATGTGAGCAAAATGCCACAAAAGCACTGAGAAGCTCCAAAGGAAAACTAATAATAAATACCTTTTGCTTCTTATATTTTTTGTGCAGCTTGTCGTAAGCCTCCCGTAGCTGCACAGCAACGTCTCATGGCACTGAAAATGAATTAAAACTCTGAATGAGAGAGAATTCCACAAGCGCATAGATCCCTATGGCGAATTCCCCTCACAACATAGAGAAAGTTCATACCGTGGGAAGAACGGCCTCCGCGGAGAGAGACGTGTTGGCTTCCGACATGAAATAAATAGGGAATGCCGCGCGAGTCTCGGGGTTAGTGTCGGGATTCACCTCGTGGCCGGCATCAAACACGACCACCGCTCCTTCGCGCACCATGAGCAGAGGCAACCAAGAGCTCCCTGGAAAGAAAAATTCCGCAGGGGTCAAGAACACATCTACAAACTTGTAAAAGAAGCTCCGGCGCTCCCGCTCATCTGCAATGCGTGACTAAGCCAGTGCAAAACCCTAGCGAGAGCTTCAGACTATGAAGTTGAGAACCGATTTGACTGTCACTCTCGTTGTAGACAAAAATCCAACCATCGTCGTAGTAGGTATGTTACACCAAAATGCGGGAGCAAACCAGACGAAGGAGAGAGAGTGCGAGGTCAGAAAAGCTCCATCTTGCAAGAGGATAGATAGATAGCTAGAGAAAACAAGAGCGCAAAAGGCTCGGAGAAATTTATTCCTTCCCAGCGCATCTTACATCGTGAGCAAGATGAGACCAGAAGAAGACGAATATGATGCCAGAAGACCGGGCATTGTCAAGCCAAAGAGAGAGAAAAAGCTCTCGCACAATTCTTTTCTTCGACGCTGGAGGCGACGGCAAAGAACGTGGCAGCGCGGGCGCGAAGTTCACACTCGGGAGTCCCTGGAAGTGCACATTCAGATCCTAATCGAGATCTTAGTCAACGTCCACAACCTAATGGGCCCTCGAATCAGTGAAACAAAGCACAATCGATTAGGTACCTTTCTGAATTCTCGAGACTGTCGGAGGAGGATGTGAGAATGTGGACCTCTAAAGGATGGATGAACTGAAAACCATCCCAGGTGAGTTCTTTTCCTTTTTCTTTCTCTTTTTGAATTTGTCTAGGCTTATACTGTAGTACCTTTTCAGAAGAAAAACCCTGTAAATAAAAATCAAGGATGGGAACCCATCCGTTGAAAGTACAAGGCAAGTGAGAACACAAGGAGACACAACCCAAAGAAAAAACAAAAGCAAGCAATCAACATAAATCAGGTAATGATCCTATCCAAAGAAGACTCCTGGTTACGAAATGACAATCAACAATAATAAAGAAGACTTAAGATGAAAAAGTTGTCATCTACCACAAATTGGCTAATGATAAAGGTGCATTAACTATGATGTGTGGAAGAGATGAGGAACTTTGACCAAGTATAGCAACTCGTTGAAGAATCGCTATGGTTTGTGCACATTGCAAAATTATGGACATGCGTTGTGGTAGTAAAAAAACAAGCGTTGAGGGCATTAAAAAAGATCATTGACAATGTGCGATAATGGTTTGTGCACAAGCGATAAAAAATGAATGAAAACAAGAATGAAAACACCCATATGTTTCAATAGCAAAGGGAATGAAGTCATCGCTTGATGTTCATTCATTGTATGGTTGTGTCTTCCCCTGAATAGCCATGATCATTACATGTGTTGTCGTTGTTGATGCTTGTTGCACCATATTTGTGCAAACCAAGTCAACAATGATGATGTCCATCAAGGTTTGGAAGTCGTTTCTAATGATAAGGATATCCACTCCTTGTCAAGTGTGATGGGGGAAAAGGTGGGAAACCTCCCTCTAAACATGTGCTCCATTCTCCAAAGTAATAATTACGATAGTATCCCAAAATGTATTATGGGTTATTATATGCTCATTCTCACAAGGGCACCGAAGCAAATGGGTACCTAGATCGTAAATGGTATGACCACACTAATAACATAAAAGATGGGCAACTATAAGATTGGACAAACCAAGACGGGTATGTAATGTTATAAGAAAGTGGGTTGAAGATAAATGAAATGTAGGTGTGGTAGGATGAGCTAATAACTAAGTGCTTCCCTTTGGACCTACACATGAGAAATACGTGCTTGCATAATATTTGAAGGAACGCTTACTAGAAGTAAAAAAAAAATTTGCTTGTGTAGGCAATTCGTTGAAGAAATTTGTAACTTGAGATAAAATTAAACCACTAGGCTTTCAAAAGGTGGGACATGAAAGCAAATAACCCGGGATAATAAGGCTCAGGTATCTCATAGTGTCATTTGGAATGGGGAAATGTTAATTTCAACATGTGCTACTACATCTAAAAGAATAGGGTGATCATCATGTTGGAAATGAATGACAAGTGTAAAAACAATCAATGCCCAACATTTTAAGAATTTGGGGGTAGCAATTCAAACTACAAAAGGGAGGCTAAGCCCACCCAAAGAAATAAAAAAAATAGTTTGACAATGAACTAAGTGATCAAAACAACCATCAAAAGGTCCCACACTAAGTAATTTCTCCAATGTAAATATGGTATGAATATTGAACTCAACATAATGTTGCAAAATACTTAGAGATGGAAACATTGTACAAAACAAATAGCTAGGGCATTGGGCATAGCACAATGAAAGCATTACAAAAGCTACCTAAGGATCTATAAGCATAGGGAGAGTAAATTTCATCCCAAAATCCTCATGAAAAGCTTTAGCCACAAACGATCCAACGAATGATTTTCATCCCATTAGTGCACCCAAAATACAAAAACCTAAATCAAGAGTAAAAAAGCCAAGAGTAATAAATATAAGAGGAAGTGATATAGAATGGTCCAACCCTTGTGGAGACCAAGTTACACATTTCATTAACTACATTGAAAGTCTTGATGCTAAAAACTTTTATTATAATCATAAAAAAACATGAACCACATTTGATGTGGGACCTACTATATGCATATCATCCGTCAACAAAGGGAAAACAAAAGTAGGGTGGGTTGTTATTGTAGGGTGAAGAACACAAAAGTGAATTAAAGCAAACAATGTTCCTCCCAATGGCTCCCTCCATTGTGTACTTGATTCTAACAAAATGACCATGAAATCCCCATGTTGAGAAATTTGAGAAAATATGGTGGGGATGGGTGCGCATAGAATTGTCGAACAAATGGGAAATTTGATCCAGAGAATCAAGTGAAGATTGTAACTCCTAAAAAATGGTTGATTGTGACATCAAATTGAAAACATTATGGACATCCACTTGTAACACCACCCAATTTGGGTGCAAATCTAACATTGCTTGAATGTTATGAACCTTTGTCTCACATCCACCATGAGTCGCTACACCAAATTAATGAGGACTAAAATGTTATGTGATAGTAACCCTAAATTGAATACTAAATATGTGGGCAATTAAACAATAGGTCACCTCACTGATTGTAATAGGACTTATGCCTTTAGACTACTTCTCCAATATTAAAAATTGAGATGTAGAAAATGAAAACAATATTAAAGGTGGAACATGACCTCGAGCAATGTGCTCACATATTTTGAAAAAAAGGTCAAAACCACTCGTAGAATCATCTAGGACAATTTTTTTTTGTAAAAGCTCATACAACATACTTAAAGGGCCATTGGAATAAAATGTGGTGAATGAGTTAAGGTATAAATAAATGCCCTTCAACTTAAAATAACCTTGATCTCACGATGGAAATCATCAACAAAAGGGGGGATACCAACTTCAGCAAGTGGTTGGAGAAGGTGAAGGATTCTCATGGTCTTGTCAAATGGGGCTTTAGGTGTGTTTGGAGTTAATTCACATATTGCTCGAACGTACTCCTACATATGAACAAGGGTTCATGCATGACCTAATTGTGTTGATAGAAATAGGGTAGGATTTGGAGTTGACTCCAAACATCTTTGAGAAACTAAAAATAATGTTCTAATTGTGTGCTCTTCCTATAATGTCTCCCCATCATCACCCATGTATTGACATAAGTGAATGCAAGTCTTTTGGTGACCTTTTTCACCACCTTATGGAAGAAAGGACAAACACCAAGAAGAGAATAACAAAAAACATGTCAAATTGTGATACTAGAAATATTGGATGTTAATCGAAATAAAAGGATATGCAAAGTTTGTTAAACATCAACTCGAAAAGCATATGGAATATGATGGTATGAATGAGGACAAGATAAACCCAAATGGAAAACATCAATAATGTGTATGGATGTAATCCATGTCCATGCAATCCATGCTCAAAAAGGAGGAAAATGTGGTAAAGTCGAGGGCAACATTACTTTTGAGACAAATGACTACCTATGAGTGGTGCATGAAAGTTGGTGTCGTGCTAAACCCCCCTTGCACTAAATAGACGATCGCAAAAAGGACAAGGAACACATGGTTGTGGAGGAAAGGATTATATGATGGATATTGGAGAAACTTTTAGTGGGTGTGACAAGCAAGGCAGAAAGAGGGTTGATGGACGAAAAAAGGATGAAGGGACTAACTGAAATAAACTAAGAGGGATGGGAATGATGGGTGGATAGATGAAAGTTGGAGCACAACTAGGCATAGAGGTAAAACTAACTACTAACTTTCAATTGAATGTTTGGGGGATGTTCGATGATGCTTTGGGGACAAAGAACCCACATGATCTACCATGCCTGTCCTCGCTTTAACATATGAAAGCTAAAACTTCTCGTTCTAAAATTGGGACCCTAAACCCCAATCTCAAAAACCCCTTTAATCCCTTTCAAACCCTAAGATTATTGCCCCAAAATAGGAATATTTACAAACAAAATGAAAAACTAGAAAGGAACATATGGAAGCAAATTCATGAAAACCCAAAGAATGAGTGGGAATTGTAAATGAACCTAATTACAAATTCATCACTACTCGTATATGTGTGTTACTATTCAAGGGCCCTGCTTGCTTGTTGTACATGCTCTACTTTGCCCTTGTTTCGTTTTGTTTTGCCTTGCCCTACCCTTGCCCTTGCCCTTGCCGCACTTTGTTTTGCCTTATTTAACCCACCCTACCTTTGGCCATGCCTATTGTGCCATTGGCCGTGTTGGCTTTACTTGCCCTTGGTTGAAAAACCCAAATCCTCCGACTCCCCTCCTCCAAACCCTCCACCTCCCCCACATGTATTAATAGTACCCAAACAACTAGCTTTTGAAAGGAGGGATCCATCACCAGTGAATGTCATTTACTTTTGGAAGTGATGGTGGAAGTCTTTTCCAAGCCCTTAAAAAGTGGATTTTTAGGTTTGGCAATAATTGAATTCCTTGGGCTTTGCATCACAATGCCATGCACTAATACCAATGATGATTTTTTTTTCATGTTCTCATATGGTTTCTGATAGTTCATCTTTATTTATGTCAATGTCAAATTTAATTTGAATTATTATAAATACCATATCCATTTTAATGAACAAGGAAAAGGAACAAGACAATTAAACTTGAAAATGAGATAATTTTTTTTGAAATTGTTCAAGGATGACCATATGAAGAATTATGCAAAATTAATTGTTTAAAGATGACCATACAAAAAATTAAATATAAAATTTCCCATAGATCAATTCTTCAAAAAAATTCACCACTAGTTTTTTTAATTTTAATTTTTTTGAAATGTCTATTCCAAATTATCAAATATAAGGAAATTACAAGAGAAAGCAAATGTCATGCGCTCCAAGTTTGGCACCTATAACTATCGCTGTCACCATATTCACATCACATAACATAAAAGTACCTAACTAGTACATCACATCCAAACCAAAGTTCTATTCACCTACAAAACACAAGAATCCAAGTACCAACAAAAACCTCGACAAATTCCTTGCATAACAAGAACATAAAAACACAATAGAACATAGTAGAGTTACGGTGTGCTTCAAAATCCAAAAAACTGGATTTTGATCACACACCATCCCACTTATTTTGAATACCAAAAAGTTGGAATCTTGTTCACACTGGAATTGGTTATAGTCTTGTTTACCCCAAATTACCTATAGTAACTAAAATAAAAATCTATAATTATAGTGAAATGTGCTCCAAGGTTGGCACATACAACTATTGATGTCACCATACTCACATCACATAACATAAAAATACCCTAACTAGTACACCACATCAAAACTACCCCCCTATCTAGGTTTGAAGTCCCCTAAAGCCAGACAACATTATAGTATTACTGCCAATAATCCATTAGGGTGAATCTTTCAGTTCCAAGGTAAAAGGATCATTAGGCTGGGTGCAAATGTGAGCCCCATCATTAGTCGCTTATATGAAATCCTTCAAATCCTCATCCAAAGGTGAGACTTCCTAGGGGAAAATCTTAAATAATCTTACTATGTAATTGTGGGAACCACATTCATTGGGCGCATTGAGGGCAAAACCATTTTCCAACTAATATTTAGTCCAAGGGCAGTGTCAAACATGCCATGTGCCATCATTTTGAACATTGGTCATATACCAACCTAATGGCAACTCTTGTGGATTGCCCACACAACATACATCGTAAACCAACAAGTATAATGGCCAAGGATGGGTCAATCTAGCCATCCACATTGGGAAGATGACATCGCGCACAATTATGCACATGGTCCTTCCAGGTCTGACCATCTCGTCCTTCCAACAATAATATTCCAGAAGGTAGGACCTTCTAAACACACAAAATCACACGACCTACAATCACATCCAATGTGGTGGGTGCTTTTTGCTACAGGTAAACATAATCCCATGGCTCGAACCCACAAACCTTAGGTTGATAACCTCCTCCACAAATCGTGGCACACCAAAGAATATTTTGATGTTGAATAATTGTTAGATTCTCCATAGCCATATGCATCACTTGCCTGAACAAAACAACTTGTTGCTCACATGCCTAAAACCACACTAAAAGATCATCAAGACTAATCACAATCATAACATTGTGTCGAATAGAAGCAAGTAGCTTGGGATCCCGACCAAATAGCAAAAAGTACAATGAAAAAAATGTCAATGAGGCCTATTGATTAAACCTATATCCCATGGCCAACCATGGTAATTGCAAGTCGTAATTTCAAATGTGGCCTTTCTAAAGGCCATACTTCCACAATCCTTGCTTCACCATCTACACCATTCATTTAACCAACCCATCTACCTCAGGATGATCTTATAAAATAGTCTAATGATCTATCACTGCCTTTTCACACAATTTTTTAAAAATCCCCTCAAAATTCTATACCTTGGTCGGTGAGAATTGTTGAGGGAGTAATTATTCATGGTAATAATTAGTTAGTATATTTCTAATTACTTAGTTATTATTTTCAGAATTATTAGTTAAATTACATAATTTTTGTCATCGTTTGAATTTGAATAGATCATAGGACTATATTTTTTAGATGGTTATATCTTGGAAGAAGGAAGAGAATGAGAAGGAGGATTAATTCATTTGGAACATTGAGTTTTGATGGAGTATGAAACGAGCATTTTGTTTTCTGGAAAAGCTTCAATTCCATAGTTAGATTTGTTGTTTTGATGTTTTTCTCATACTTTCATGACTAGATTTTAATTCTGAAACTAGATATGAATAGATTTGAATGAGTAGATTTTATTAGTATTAGTTTTATGATATATTTCAGTCTAGAATTAGATTAGAATATAGGATTAAGATTTTGTATTTACCATTTGGCGACCATCCCAAGGCTTGAATTCAAATTTAAATTCATAATGTTATCCATGTCTTGTTGTTGGAATTTTTGTTTCTAAAAATTGATAGTGAACTTCCGTTTCATTTTTTCATTTTTTTCCAAATCTTGACCATAAGTTTTTGTTCAATAAGTAGACCTAAGTAGAATAGCTAACTATGAAAATTTTGTTCTAATGTAGAAGTTTGTTCAAATTTTAATTAGAATGTGGAGAGATGGAAAACATAATTGTAACTAGAAGTTTGAAGAGATAATTAAGTCAAGTTAAAGTACATGAAGGAGTGGAAAATGGCATTACCATCAATAGTAATTTGAGTGTAGATAAGATAGATCAGCAGTTTTCAACACTTAGAAGAGTTTATTAATCTAAACATAAACATTCGTGGACAGAAGATAAACATGCATGCAACAAAACACATCAAGAAGCACTGATAATTCTTTGGAAGTGTAAACTGGTGAAGCACAGAGGCACACCAACAATTAATAACGAAATTCCAAAAAAGAAGAACATCAAATTGAAAATGCAGATTCACAAGATGAGTTTAAACAAAGGAATCGGGAATCTGAACCTCGATAGAGAATTTCACTAGAATCACTAAGTCTGATGCAACAACATGACTCTAATGCTTTAATTTATGAAAAAGAATAGAGATTCAACAGGTCAAAAAAAAAAAAGTAGTATTAAGATATAGATAAACCTCACATTTTTATTATCAAAAACAACATGAGGATGAGGAGCTTGAAGAAAGAGCTCATAATTTTGAACCTAAAATTGATTATGTGGTTGAGCAAGAAGTCACAATTCAGGGCATCAAATTGTCAATGTAACTAGATAAGAAATTGTAGTCTTACCAAGAGCAAAACCAATAATAACACAAGGTGTACTTTTGGTTGTCAAAGTAAGGTATAGTGAACTTAGACTTAATCAGTAGAGTGGAAGCATTGTTAAAGGAGTCGTAAGGGATTGGACCCGAAGAATTCATATTGTGAACAAAGTTCCAAGACCTAACCCTCCACAATGCACATATTATCATTAGATTGGACATGAGATCAATGAATGTCCATTTATTGAAAATAATGTGAGGTAAAGATTTGTTGAACATTTCTAGAATCTGAATCTAGAACCTACAAAAGCAAAGAACTATAGACATGTTGAACTAGAGGATCTATACCATGAAAGGGTCATAATTCCAAATAGATGTAAAGAACAGATTTGGAAAAATAATGGAATGGAAATGAAAATTTAAACTGTGGCAGATGTAATACCAATTTCTGTAGCTCTTGTACCAAATATGTTACATCACAACAATGTTGGAGTTACTTATGTAGGAATTTTTTATTTCAAAATGGAACCAATAAGATTTGTACCATTATATTATATATGTGGCAATGTTTTAGTCTATGGTTATAGTTATTAAAGTTCCATTTGTAACAACACCAACCCATACTGTTATTGGTATGAAGTATAAACCCCAAACTCCAAGGGGAACAAAACTTGTTAGTGTGCATACAAAAATGCCCAAAAGAGGTGGACATGATCCTTGCTCCATAGCCATTATATCTAAAAGGAAGAGGCTCAGACCCACTGAGACCACCAAGACCTCAAAGACCTTCAAGATATTTTGGATTGCTAATGATGAATCCAAACATACCACCATTACCACTAAATAGGCCTTATCATTGACCATTTAACTACCTTGAGTATGTGAAGGATTCTGATCCAGATGCTCATGTCAAAGTTTTTAAGGTAGCCATTAGGGCAAATGATGAAATATAAGATGCAGAGATTGTTATTTTGTTTAGTTTACCCTCATAGGTACTATGTCTAATTGGTGTAACAATTACACGAGAGATTACCCAAATTTTATTTTTGCAAAATTGCAATTAACTTTTTATAAATAGTTCAGAACAATTTAGAATGATGAACAAGTCTATCAGTAGTTGAAAAACTTGAAGCAAGAGAAGAATGAAATAATGGAAGTTTATTATGAAGGATTATTGAAGTTATCCAATAATCTTCAACACATGACAATAGATAGTTTCCTAATTACTATTTTCAAATTTGGATTATAACCATATATGCATGTAGCAACAACAAGGATGAAGAGAAAAACCCAACAACATCACAAGGAAATAACTTTGGTTTATGAAAGAATTTTAAAGTTGAGGCAATTAACAATCTGTTAATACCACAAAGTAATAAGACAATATTAGTTCAATAAACTTAGATAGTTATAGACAAAACATGATTGTATTGTGTAAACTATCACAGGACAAATCATAATGTTGAAACATGTAGAGTCAAAATAAAAAAAGACCTTGTTCCTATAATTTTTGAGGTTACCACTTAATAAATCAAAGTACAGAAACCTATGAGGTATTCCTATCATATCTGTGGTGACACTAGACATAAGATCATAGATTGTCTTAAGTACAATGACATTCAGAATATGTTTAAGAATAATGGAGTGACTTTAGATTATAGAGAAACCATCTATGGTGGAACCTAAAGTTACCAATCCTTTAGTTCATATAGTGGATGTCAACATGGCCATTATTAGGAACAAGGTTATTAAAGACCAAGTGTTCAAGGAAAAAGAACCAATCAAGAAGAAGTCTGCTATTATCTAGGAAGAAGAGTAGAGACTATAACAATCTTTTGTCAAGACTATAGAGGAAATGCAAGCGGAAAACCCACCAAAAAATTTGAATCAAAAGGAGAAAGCATAGTGGAGTATAAGTTGGGCAAGATTACCATAGATTGAGGTATCCATAGAACAGTTGCACCACAAAATTTGTTTGCCATTCCTAACAACAAAGTTATGTCTATGGAACAAATATTCCAAAATATCAACAAACAGATGATGGAAACTATTTATACCTTGATGTTAAGTCAACTACTAAAAATACCACCAGATCCTAAAAAATATATGTGGCAAAAACTAAAGCCAGGAAAACCTAATAAAGTTATTCAAATGATATTAGAGCCTAGTGTAGCCACAATGATGGAGACACACTTTGAAATTGACATTATAATTATAGAGGTAGATAACCGAATGGCAGTTATCCAAGTACAAGTTGGGAAGAACACTATTAAGGATGTTTTGTTAGATGGAAAAGCAAGTGTAAACATCATAACAAAAAACCTCAAAACAAAATTAGGTTTATCCAAACCAAGACTAGCTCCATACCACTTCGAAATGGTAGATCTAAGTATGACCATACCTTTAGGAATCATTAAAAATTTGAAGATTCACATAAATGGTATACCATATGTAGCCACATTTATTGTTTTGCAAAACATTGTGGTAGATTCTAACTATTTTATGTTATTAAAAAAACCTTGGGTTAGAGATGCAAAGGTTAAACATGATTGGGGCAACAATGTCATTATTGTTCAGGGTAATGGAGCAATCAAAACAATATTAGTTAACAAAAAACTAGGAGCAAAAACTAGAAGGCCCTAGGTACTTGTTTGTTATGATTTAATGGAAGGTCGAATCGATGAAAAAGAAGATTTGATCTTTGAGACAAAACTAGAGTTGTTCTCAATTGGCACAATCACTATTTCAAATGAAATAGTTTCATTGTTGACTATTGAAGTTTCAGATATCAAAATCAATGGAGAATTTGAACTAGAACAAAGGATATCATATCAAGGAATAGCAAAATTAGTGGCTTCAACAAAACAAAAAAAAGAATTTAATGTTAAACTAGAGATATCACTAAAAGATAAAGTTTATCCAAAAACCTATTATCATCATAACCAAGCTAATATTGAAGTGGATGAGACACTAGTCAAAATTTAGGTACAAAATCTTTATATTGCAAGTTGGACTTTGATTAAAGAACAATTTGTTAAATTGAAATCTTGGCACAAAGGCAAATCCACAGTGCATTAAAGTTAATGCATAATTCACAAAGGAGAAAATTGAGGAGCTTTAAACTTTACTCAAAGAGTTCAAAGGTGTGTTTGTTTGGATTTATAAAGATCTAAAAGGCATACCTCTAGAGTTGGCTCGACATAGAATTGAGTTAAATACCTCAATCCCACTAGCACATCAAACAAGGTATAGATTGAACCCTAACTATTCTACAATTGTCAAACATGATATTGACAAACTATTAGCAACATGATTCATTCAACCAGTAAAGGAAGCTACATGGTTATCACCCATAGTGGTAGTATTTAAGAAGAATGGAAAATTAAAAATGTGTAAATTTTAAGAAGTTGAATAAGGCAACAAAAAAACTCCTTATCTTTTACCATTTTCTAATGAAATACTAAACATTATAGTAGGGTATGAAGCCTATTCATTCTTAGATGGATATTCAAGATACCATCAAATTTCTATAGGCCTTGAAAATAGATATAAAACAACCTTTGTAACAAATTGGAGAGCTTTGGTTTGGATGATGATGCCATTTGGTGTCAAAAATGGGCCACCAACATTCCAAAAAGGAGTTAGTAGAACTGTTAGAGAGTATTTAAACTAATTCATGAAGATAGTTTGAAATGATTTCATGGTCTATAGTACTATGGAAAGTCATCTGATGAAGCTCAAATTTTTCTTTCAAAAATGTAAGGAATACAAAACGAGTTTTAACCTAGAAAAATGCGCTTTTATGGTATTTTCAAGATTGATTTTAAGGTTCATAGTTTCCAAGGAAGGAAAACTACCAAACCCCAAGAAGGTTCAGGCAATAATGAATATGCCAGTACCTACAAACCCACAACAAATTTAGGTCTTTAAGGGTATGGTTTAGTTTTATAAATGTTTTATCAAGAACTTTGCCTTTATCATGGCACTAATCACAAAGCTGATGAAGAAGACATAACCCATTATTTAGACCATAGGATGTTAAGAAGCCTGGGACTAAATCAAGCAGAAATATATGGAAGCACTAATTTTGTCACGACCTTAGCCTTGGGCTTATGACCAAGGCAAAGGGCATGGAAAGGTGAGGGCCAAAAATGAAACCCAATAGTCACATTTGCACTCATGGGAGTGTGAGAAATGTGAAGGAATGAACTCACACACTCCCAAGTGGGCTCCCACTTTGGGAGTTGGAGTTTTAATGGACTTTTGAATCTTCTAAGAGTGATTTGAGAGGTCAAAACTCATTGGATTAAAGAGTTATTTATACCATTGGAAATCTTTTAAGATGTAAATGTCTGAAATGGGCTCGTATGATCCATTTGAGTACTTATAACACATGTTATGACCAAAAGAAGGGTCTGGGGTCAAAATGTCAATTTGATTCCCAAGCATTAAAAGTCAAAAATTTCCTTGAATTATGTGTGTGCAAGTGGTGTATCACATATCGTTGGAAAGCTCTTGATGAGGGCTACAAATTTCTTTAAACCTAACCTCAATCAGAGATCTACATAACGAGTTATGGGCCTTTAAAGCGACAAAAGTCCTAATTTTGGGAATTTCGAAACTATCGACTTGGAAATCCCAAGAAAAATGACATTTGGGTGTAACACCTATGGTGAATCGTAGAGAATACTATAAGGGGGAAGTGGTGGCCTCCCCCAAGTTTGGACCATGATGAGTCTTGTGAATCTATGTATGTCCCTAGCTCGTCCGTGCACCAAAAATGCTCTAACTATGCACTAACTAACTTGTTGTTTAATTTGTGTAAATCAATATGAATAATTGACTTGCTTGTCATTCATCTTAGTCCCCATCCTGAAGCTCTAGCATGCCCCTCTTACCCTCGAAGTGTTGTGAACAAGAAAACGTACCCTAACTTCTTTTTTTTCCTTTATTTTCACTTTGGGATTCGCATTTGAGTCTTTCAAGGAGTTTGGGGGTGCATCAAATTTTGAAACCTCCAAATTGGCTATTGAAACTCCATGTCCACACATATGCGTCTTTATTGGTAGTAGGTGTAATGTTAGCACAAAACCCAATTAATAAATATGACCAGCATATAACATATGATTCTAAATTGCTAAATAAAGTAGAGTAGAATTATACTACTATAGAAAGAAAAACCTTAGCAATGGTTTATGCTTTGCATAAGTTCAGACTTTTTGTTGGGAAACAAATTTGTCTTTTATGTAAACCACATGGCTTTTGTATATATGGTCAACAAACCACAAGTGTCTAAAATGATAGCTAGATGGTTATTGTTATTTTTAGAATATGAGTTCATAGAAATTTTTAAGCCTGGTAGAACACATGTGGTAGCTACTGATTTATCCAAATTACCAAATAGCTTAGAACCATTGGGAGACTTAGATTAGACTATAAATGCATCATTATTTTCTGTAAATCTTACATGGATGTAATGTTGCAACCCTAGCCTTGGGTTCGCGACCAAGGTAAGGGCTTGCAAGGTTGCAGGCCAAAAAGGAAGCCTGAAAATGAAGGAAAGTGTGACAGAATGAACCCTCACATTCCTAAAGGAGTTTCCACTTTGGGAGTTGGAGTCTCGGTGGATTCTCAAATGTTCAGAGAGCAATTGCAAGGGTCAAAACCCAATGGATCGAGGAGTTCTTTATACCATTGGAAAGTTATTAAAATTTAGATGTCTAAAATGAGCTCACATCACCCATTTGGACATCTAAAACACAAGTTTTATGGCCAAAAGGAGGATCAGGAATCAAATTGGCAATTTGACTCCCAACCACTAAAAGTCAAGAATCGCCTGATTTCCTTGTGTGTAGGTGGCGTGCAACATACTGTTGGAAAGCTCTCAACAAGGGATACAACTTTGCTTAAGACCTCATCTCAATCGGAGGTCTGAACACAAAGTTATGGGGCCCCAAAGTCACGGGAGTCCCAACTTTGGTAATTTCGGGACTCCCATTTGGGAGTCCCGGGACAAAAAAACCATTTGGATGTGAGTCTCGTGGAAAGGCACAGAATATACTATAAGGGGGAAGGTGGTGGCTTCCCCCAAGTTTGGGCCATGGTGAATCTTGTGAGTCCAAGTTTGCCCATGGCTCATCCTAACACCAAAAGTGCTCCAATTATGCACTAACCACCTTGTGTTGGTTTTGTCTAGGTCCGTGTGAGTAGTTGATGCTTGTCACTCTTCCTAATCCCATCATGGAGCTCTAGCATGCCTCTCTACCCCTCAAAGTGTTACGAGCCAGGGAGCGTGCCTCGACTCCTTACTATTCCGCTATCTTTAATTTGGACTCACATTTGAGTCCATTGAGGAGCTTAGGGGTGTGTCATGCAAGAAATGAAGAGCTACTTAGAGACATGTCAAATGCTAGAAACTCTGAACCTAATTTAGAAGTAGAAGTTAAATAGAAAACTAGAACCCTTTTGTCTAAAAGAGGGAACCATGTATAGAATGGGACAAGACAATAGAATGCATAAATGTTTGACCACCACAAAAGCATAAATTATTCTTAAGGAGCTACATGAAGGAATGGCAAGAGGACATTTTGCTGCAAATATTACTGCAAAGAAAATTTTGGATGCATGTTATTGGTTGCCAACTCTATTCAAAGACATTCATGAATTTTGTAGAAGTTATGACAATTGTCAAAGAACTGAAGGACTAAAAAAATAAAATATGGCCAAATTGGTAATAACATTTCTAGAAGAACCTTTTATGAAGTGGGGTCTAGATTTTATAAGTCCAATTAAACTAACATGAATATTAACATGAAACATATACATTTTGGTAGTTAAAGATTATGCAACCAAGTGGGTAGAAGCAAAGGTAGTCAGAAGCAATAGTGTAGTAGTTATAGCCAAATTTTTGTATCCGTATTCTACCCATATTTGGATGTCCTCTGACCATAATTATAGATCAAGGAATACATTTCATTAATGATACAATCAAACATCTAATAAAACAATTTCTGTTAAAACATGTTAATTTTATTACCTATTATCCGTAGGGCATTGGACAAGCAAAGTTTATTAACAAAATCATTGGTAGATTATTGACCAAATTGGTCAATGAGAAAAAAACAAACTAGGATGAACATATGTCCACAATTTTGTTTTCATATAGGATTGTTTATAAGGTGGTAACAAGATATACACCTTATTAGTTAATATATGGTTTGCATCTTCTAATGCTAACAAAATATGTTCTATCGACTATTAGTGGGGACCACATAAATGCATAACTAACCAAAGTACTAATTGTCAAAATTATAGAGTTGGAGAAGTTGTAGGACAACAAATTGGAAGCTTAAAACAATGTTAGAGCAAACTAGTGGAGTAGATTTCTATGGAGTCAACAACAGAACATAGAAAAAAAAAATTATTTTGGAAATTATGTTTTCTAGTTTCCCAAGGGAGAAAAGACACATCTAGGCAAATTCAAGAAAAGAGGGTTTGGCTCATTTTGGGTATAGTATTACATACCCAACAACATAGTTCTTCTTATTTCTGTCAACAATTTTGAACCAAACCCAGTTTTGGTCAATGTTAATAAGTTGAAATTATATAGATATGTGGATCAAAAATTGAAGAGTATTCAAAGTTCATAGAATTAGAAATCTTTAGAGTCTATAGATTTTAACCACATGGATGAGAAATTTGATGAGGATTCAGAAGATTAGATAAAGACAGAGACCATTGGGACTGATTAGATAGTAGTATCAAAAAAAGCCTCAGTAAATTTGATGAATCAGCATGTTGTGAAAATATGTTTAGACCATGATTACACTATTTCACAATCACTAGACTATAGGTCAGATAAGTTTGTCACATCAAAACAACATTCTATTGATTTGATGACTCAACATAGGACAAAAAAAAGTTTGTAGTGTAGACAACACCAGGTCATCAAATTTAGACATGTCATCGGAACAACCCAGTGCCATGTCTATAAAGTTGTTAGGTCAGAATGCATTAACTATAGCCCATATTGTTGTCAATATGAATTTAAACAAAAGACAACAAGTGTTAAAAAGACAAAAAAAGGACAAATCGTCAAGACATAACCTTATAACGAAAAGTGAAACATTATTTCACGAAACAAAATAATTGCATTTCAAAAGGCGACAAAGAACAAAATGCCTCTTCCTTTTTGTTTTCTACAAACAAATTTCTATCATTTTTTGTCTCTAGAATGAGTATAGAAGAAAGTTTTGTTGAGATGTTGCAAAAATAGTCTAGAGAGAGATTACAGAAGTTGAAAGAAGAAAAAAAAAAGACAAAAAAAACAACATAATTTTACAAATATTTTGCCTTTGTAGTCTAGGTGTTCAGAAAGAGGTTTGCCATTTCCTGTTTATTATTCTTTTTCCTTTCAAAAGTCTTCTCTGTTGTCTAAGTTTGAGAAAGCTTTTGAAATAATTAAAAAACAAAACAAAACAGAGATTACAAAGAAACTTTGAAGAGATACAATTTTAGAAAGCCCAGAATAGAGGCAAGTATAAGTGAGCAAGTTCGTCACATTTCCATTTTTGATTTTGAAGAGGAAAAGTAAAGGGACAATTTGCAAAAACATCAAGAAGCACCATCATAATAAGAAGAGCTTACTTAGGAGTAGATTCCAGAGAAAGTCCACATTCCAAACAAGAAGTGTAATAAGAGAAGAAATCAGCAAGTAATGGTTACAAATATGTGAGGGATAAGGTGAAGATTCACCAAGATGATGAGGTTAGGTACATTTTTATTCTTACAAAACTGAGTTATAATAACAATTTGAAGAATATTTTGCTTTAGACAAGCTCTGGAGAGAAGAGAACATGGACGAACAAAGTTGATTTGGTACGTTTGTTTGAAGTTGAATGGAAGATTCCCCATCAAAACATTTTAGTTGAATTTTTGAACAACTAGAAATTGGATTCTGAACATAACAAAATCGAAGTCATGATGGGAAAAGAAAAGAAAATTATATAGACATCTATTGGTAGAGGTTTTAAAAATTTGCCATATAGGAGAGATAAAGGGAGACTAGGTAGAGATGTTGGATGCCAAAGTAACACTGGCATACATAGCTAATAGAGTCCCATATACTTACAACACTAATGAAAGGTGGGTTGTAAAGAAAATGATATTAAAGTATGTCAATATAATTGTTGTAATTCTGCTCATTATCTATAAAAAAGATAAGGTGCAATATTAGCAATAAATTTGCCATGATGATCCCCAAAACATATTGTGGATAATTTATTAATTGGGCTGCAATTATGTATTCTCAATTGGTCAAAAAGTTGATCAAATGGGAAAAGTGTCAGAAAAACATGATTGAAGGAACAATCAAAAGAGAACCAAAGAAGAATGTATGCCATTTTGCTATTATCCTAGAAGTTATGTTTCAAAAGTGGTTTCCACTAGAAGGAGCAGAGCCACATGAGAAGAAGAAGCAAGCAAAGTAGTCACAAGAGGACATGAGAAGAAAGGAGATTCTGAAGGAAAGGTTTATAAAAAAAAATGACATTTGAACCCTGCATATATTTCTCCTAAAAAGGAGAAACAACTGGAGACCAGGACAACTATAAGAAATTTTTTGATGTCCCAGTCTAATGATGATGAAGAGAAGGAAACTCTACTGAAGAGGTAGAGAAGACAAGAAGATATTGTAATGAAGTGAAGTATTAATCCTCAATAGGTAGCAGAATTGTTAAAAAAACAACAATAACAACATCATAGACAAAAGGAAAAATCATTATCTCTTAAATTTGATCCAAGATCACAAATCTCTCCTAAGTAGGAACATAAATTAAATGAGTAGGAACACCAAAAATGGTCCAAGAAGGAGCTAGAATCTCAAGCTTAACAGGCAACTAAGGGATAGATATAGGACATGGACCTAGATCCACTAAAAGTACAACAATATGTTCCAATACCATAGAATAATGAAGGTATGTTACCTTTAAGATCAAGTTCTGCAACATGAACAAATATATTTGGAGAAATGTGGACTACACACAAAAGTCTAGGTTCTTTAAGTATTAGATATAGGGGACAAACTCCTAAGTTTCATACAACAGAGTTTATACAAGGGTTATAAGTAGACTTGGATGAACATAAGAGAATTGTTACTATGTTTCAACAGGCAATAAAATACAATGTATAAATGACCAATATTTTACTTAGACATTCTTATTTGGAAATTAGATATACGCAAATTATAGAGGAGAAGGATAGATCTATTTAGAATCGATAAGGGCTTTGGCGAAGGAACAAAAGCTTAAAACAAGTTATAAGCTAGGAAGAATGAAAATAGTGAGGTGTTAGCATAATTGCAAACAACCAGATAAAAGATTAACAACATGGAGAAACATAACAAGGATTGGAGAACATCAAAGTAGACAAGGATTCTTTGTAGGCAATTCTGAAGTAGACATATGCTTATTATTAGAAGTTGAAGATAGAGAAGGATTCTTGAAGTGTAGAGCATAACAAACTTTAGAGAGACTACAAGAATATGGAGCAGACTCTTTTGAAGTAACAAGAGTTAGAGGAGCTTATAGTGGGCATTAATAATGTATATTAAGCCAAGAATGAAGTACAAAGGCAATTTGACCAAAGGTAAGTAGAAATGGACAAAAAATTACAGAGGCAAATGGCTTTTAATGAAAGTTATAGAAACTTTTGGAGGAGGCCTAGGGGATCAAGCCTTTCAATTATGATCATGTTTTCAAAGCAAACAATGAACTTAAGAAACGACATACTTTGTTTCAAGTAAAAGTCAAGGCATTAACAATGGAAGAAAAGGATGTAGATCTATGGTGGGATGTAGTGCATGATATTGTCCGGAAAGATATTGGAAAGGTATGTTGAAGGTATGAGAGAAATGAAAGGCTATATAGGCATAAAATATTGTAGTATAGCAAGATCAACATCACATTTTTGACTCACATGATAAAAAATAACATTAGATTTTGCTTTCTTAACATATTTTGATCTAGAATTTCAAAATGTAAGTCAAAGAATAGGTGGGGTAATGTTAAGGGAGTAATTATTCATGGTAATAGTTAGTTAGTATTTTTTACTTACCTAATTACTATTTAAAGAATTATTAGTTAAATTACATATTTTTTGTCATCGTTTGAATTTGAATAGATCATAGGATTATTTTTTTAAATGGTTATATCTTAGAAGAAGGAAGAAATGAAAAGGAGGATTAATTCATTGTAGAACATTGAGTTTTGATAAAGTATGAAATAAGAACATTTTGTTTTCTAGAAAAGCTTCAATTCCATGGCCATATTTGTTGTTTTGATGTTTTTTTCATACTTTCATGACTAGATTTTAATTATAAAACTAGATATATCCATCTACAAGTACCTTTAAAAAGCCTTCACACGGTTGTGGTGCGTGTGCGAAATCCCATAGCTTTTTCTTATTCATCAGCATTGGGCTCCTCCATGTTGGATGAATTGGCATCCCAAATCATGCCTGGACGCCATCTTGAAATGCATGAAAATGGGGAAACTCAAAAGAGTAGGTAAGGCTGCCTGAGGTAGGCCAACCCTATTGATTATAACTAAAGGTGGTCAATTGTTGTGCTAAACAACAAAAGAATGTTGTCTTGGATCCAAAATGTTATCCACTAGGCATGGGGGTGACCTTAGAATGAGTTAATATGCATTTTGAAACACATCTAGTAGAACTAGGTTAGTCCATAGCCACCAAAAACAATGGGCACGTGAATTGACTAGTACGGCATCCACCTACACTAGCTCCCCAATCCAAGCCCTAATTTGTTGCCATGTTGCTAATATAACTGACCAATAATCCTTTAAAGGTGGGACATTCTCCAACACATATGCACATGAGTGCCGTTGAGAGGTCTACAAATATTACAACACCCGAATCAATTTTCGAAATAACCCTGATCTGGGCTTGAAAAGTCCTTGACCTGTGCTAGCCTATGATAGACCTTTACATTACCATCTTGATATTACTAGGTCCATTGATCCAATCCTATCCAAATCATGTGCCCACAACAATGTGATGTTGCTCGGTAAGGTGCATTGGTAACCTTGGATCGTTAATGTAGGCAACAATTTAGAATGTTGTTGTCGTAACATCATAATATGGTGCATGGAGGCTTGTTGGGCTTGAGGATCCTTCTCCACATGATAGTATCAATGAACCCTGATGTCAAATTGAAGGATTGTTGTAAAGCCAGAACAAATGCTTCCAAAAAATTCTACCAGGCAAATCCCATCCTCAAGAATATGCCACCGAATAACTTTAAAATCTAAAGATTGTAAATTAAGTGGTCCATGGCCTAAATCTATAGGTATTTGTGGACTTGGTGATGATAGAATGTGCCAAACTAGATGAATATAATGTCTAGTTGATGCTTGAAGCTCCAACAATGTTCCCCATAATGGTGGATGATCATGTGATGAGACTTGAATGAATGGCCCAACTTAGGCACTTGACATCTCCAGCTCATGAATAGAGGGGGCTATCCATAGCATGGACATTGCTTTCCAACAAACCAAAACCATGGGGAAGCCTTGAAATCTTGTTAACATCATTGAATTTTTGGATTTTCCTTCATGCCTCCTAATGAAGGTAATTGGCAGAAAAACCTTATGGCTATTTTTTGTTTGCCATCCTAGTCAATAATAAATAGTTTCTTCCCGAAAATCCATGGTGACTCCCAACGAATACAAAAATTGGCCCCCCAAGCAACACATCATACGATGTAATTTGCGTAACCACTACCTTAATATAAACACTATGAAAAAATATAAGGTTTTACAACTGGGCTTGCAACTAGGTTTTCCAGTTGTAATGGAACTTGCAACTCATGGTATGTATATGGAATTGAGTGTTGACGAACAAGTTGCAATAATTGTAGTGGACATCTTATGTTATATATGATATCGTATATATGGTGCAACTCACATGTAACTATATGCAACCTTTTTACAACTAATTTCCACATTCTCATGCACATTCTCACATGGCAAACAAAATGCCAACATGGCTTTTCATCCATTTGTTAACGGATGACATATTTTAATACCTTTTACAAATTATTTATAATTATTTTAGAACTAGTTTGACAAATATAATCCTTAATTATTTCATTCATCCATTTGATGAATGAATTCTATTCTTATGTTTTATAACTTATCTACAATTATTTTACAACCAATTCAATAAATATATTCTTTCATTATTTCATTCATCAATTTGATGTTAATGGATTCTATCCCAATCCTTTGCAACTTATTTACAACTATTACAATTAGCCTGATGAATATATTCCTTCATATTTCATCATCCATTTGACAAATGGATTATAAATATCCTTATATTTTATAACTTATTTACAACTATTTTATAACTAATATAATAAATATATTTTTAAATTATTTCGTTCATCCATTTGAGCAATGAATTATATTCCTATCCTTTGCAACTAACTTATGACTAAAGATGAAATGAAAATAAAGGATTTAATGACTAATTTGCAATTAAGTGTTTAAGTTTGGGTTTCAAAACAATTGCATGGTAGTTGATTTTAGTAGTATTAAATAACTAAATTACAACTTACAATGTGATAATACAAACTTCACACAACCATTATCATGTTGTTCTAATTGTAATAAATAGTGTTGAATTACATTAGACATCACTATTTATAAACATGAAATGGATTTGAAACTTTAAATAGATTTACATTCCATGTTGAAGAATACATTACAAAAAATAATTAAAAAATGTTTCTATCAAAAGACAATTTAACTATGAATCTAAATATAATGCCCAATCTATTTATAACAAACATTTTTTCTATCTAAATAAAAGGTCAGATCATAAAAATGATGACTCACAATAATCAAATATTGTCATTTAAAACACTATGTTTCATAAATGAATGTTTTTTTTCTATTTTGTTGAAATGGAACTTGAACCATGCAATTTCTTCAATCCACTTATCTCCTTGAAATCTACCATGTTATGATTTTTAGTTCCACATGTGAAATGAAATTAGTAGCATATCATAACATTTTAATGTCAAAAATATCTAAATAATCCTTTCAACTTGAATAAAAATAATTTACAGTTGTACGACCACTAACATGCAACTTATTTGTCAAAAAAATGCAATGTATGTAGAATATTGATACAAATTAAATTATAATTTGAGGTACTTTTGAAAGAATCCTACCTTATATACATAATTTTGATGTTGATGGATTGAAACATAATGAAAGTTCGACCTTATAACATAAAAATAACAAAAGTCATCACAAATGTTCAAACACAAAACAAAACATATTTAACATGATTATCATTAAAAAATCACCTTTCATAAATCTCTCATCATTATAAGTTAAAATAAACTTGTACAATCAACTTTCAAATAAAATGGAATATATTTTCACATCATTTTTCTTTAATATATGCAAATAAACAAAAGACCAAGAATCACAAACCTTCAACATCCAAGAGTAAAAGTAAGAACCTTCAATATTCAAGAGTAAGAATAAAAACTTTCAACATCTAAAAACAAAAGTAAAAACTTTGAACATCCAAGAATAAGAGCAATAACCTTTCACATTAAAAAGTAAAAGTAAGACCTTCAACATCCAAAAGTATGAGCATGAACCTTCAAGATTCAAAAGAAACAATAAAAACCTTTAACATTAAAAAATAAAAGCAAAAACCGTCAACCTCTTTAAGAGCAAAAACCTTCAACCCCTCTAAGAGTAAGAACCTTCAACCTTTTTAAGACTGAAGATAAGAACCTTCAACCTCCAAGAGTAAAAACAAAAGCCTTCAACTTTTCTAAAAGCAAAAACAAGAATCTTCAACCTCTAAGAGCAAAAACAAAAGCCCATAAGCATAAGCACATGAAGGTCATTGATGCATTGGGCCGGTAGATTTGTTGATGTACTACCATGTGTCATTTGTTTAAGGGCTTCCCACCCAAATTTCAGATCTTAAACTTCAAATTTTAAGTTGAAATACATTTGCATACTAATTGCAAATGATTTGAAATGTCATATATATTAGGTGGTGGAAATATAAACATGTGGCATGATCGTATGTGTTACTCAAGGCCGTACATTTGTTGCAAAGTAATAATTGATTAATAATTAATTTTATTTTAGTTATGATGTAGTTGTTATATGCAATTAAAATGCAACTTGTCAACAAAGTCAAACATGGTTGACTATAACCGTATATACAATGCATACATTGTATTGTATAAATATACATTTTGTAATTAATCTATAACTATAATATAACTCCTTGATTTTTTAACGTGGCATTTTATCTATTAATTTGTCATATTTCCATGGGATAATTATAATGCAGTTATATATTAGTTATTTTGGAGCTCTAATTGTAAGGTAGTTTAGTTCTTGCAAACACAATTTCTCATAATGGAACCATGGTATAATGTGCAAGTTTGACATGATTAATTTGAATGACGACCTCATGTTTGGTTATTTGTTAAGTTCTCTCTAACCCGCCCATCCTTGTCAAAATTTGGTATGGGCATGGTTTCAAATTAGCATCAGTCAACCTTAGACCCTCCACTGCTGCTTTGCCCAACATTAGAGGTTGAGCTCTTAAATGCAATAATATCTTCTGGGGTCCTTAATATAGTCCCAAAGCCCCCTCATCTGAAAAAACACCTTCCTAATTTTGTACCACCACTACACCAGATAGAACCTTTGCTCGATCAATGGGTGGGCATGTTAGAAGCTCCTAGAGTTTGGTTACTATGACATGCCAAGGTGGTACCACCATAATAGGTGATTGGCCAACATGTATCCTACCAACATGTAATCCATTGATAAGTGGATCTACATGTTGGTCAACAAGTAAGTGATCGACATGTATGTAGGCAACAAATATTTGATCGATTGGTGGTTGGTTGAATAAGACCTCAAAGGAATCCTCGACAAGTGTAGCCACCATTTTTGGTGTATCCATGCCATCACATAATGTGGTTGCCATTCAAAATATTGTAGTTGGTTGGAAATCATGCATTGCTAAAGTTGTAGTGGAAAACAATGGTGTTTGGCACACCAACCTGATTACCCCTAACACACTATTGGGTGTTTGAGTTCCTAAAGTGGCATAAGACAATTTAGTGGTCATAATCGATCCCTTTGTGGGGTTGGATGTGTCCATCAAGGTGCGGACTGTGTGGTAGACGAACTTGGCTCTAGGCCTCCCCACACTTAGGATCTAATATTTCATCAGCACTTCGTGGTTCCTAATTCTAGCACTTGCCCTAATAATTGGTGCAATTATTGAAACCTTAATTAAGGTTTGTCATTGGCTACCCTTGAAGCATGATCATTGGGAATACTCGATTCGATTTCATTTAGACTTATGGCCCTAAGAATTTAGCCCCACAGAAAAATCTAGGGTCAAAACCTTGAGCTAAAAAATCACTTTGCATAGGTGCTGTGGGTTTCATTTATGTTACCATGTTGGATGCCGCATTCGTCACCAACGCCTCCAAATGTGCAAATTGTGCCTCCATGGCATTGGGTTGGTTTGGAGTTGACTTGGTGGCTAACTTTTTATCGGCCACACCTTTCACCTTTTGGCCCTTAGTAAACTTGGGGACTTCCGCGCATTTCCTGTTTGGGATTGACCTTGCCACAACTCTTCATAAAACGTGAAGCAATGGTTTGCATCATGGCCATACACCTTGTAATGGGAGCAAGGTTGGCTAGGATTAGGGTTGGAGGTGGTCACCTAAAGAGGATTAGGACAACCCTTCTTCCGATGTGGCCCACCACACCTCTAACACTTATCTTCTTCCCCCTATTCAACAGTGTAGGACAAGGAACCCCCATTGGGTTCCTGTTTGGGCCCCTTGCCTTTTTGTGGTGTAGTCCTTAACGTTTGACCACATGACTACTGAGTTGATGAAGTAGGATAAGGTTTTAAGGTTTCCTTTATTAAACCTTAAGATAACAACTTTCTCTTCCACTATGTTGAGTTCAATGCATTTAAATACTTAGAAAACTAATGCCAACATGCGTTAGTTAGGTTAAGTGAGAACTATGTCTTGTACTCATCACCTTAAATCTTGTTTCCAAAATTCCATACCAAAATTGGATAGTTTGGGCCTTTATGACCCCCTTGGTCACATTGATCAACCTTTGCATCCGCGTGTATGCCTTTCATAAACTCTCATGGGGTTGGTGTTAAAATTCCTACAATGTATGGAGTTTTTAGTTTTCACACCTTGGTAATTGGTGCAAAGTTCCTCAAAGAACTCGATGACATGGTTAAAAGTGGGAAGAACCCGTGCTTTGATAATCAGATCATTGCCATTGCCCCTATGCATAGAAGGACCCACACCAGCCCTTGTGATAGTGGTTGATGGGGTAGGTGTCGACGTAGCTAGTCGACCTTTAATGATGGAAAAATAATTTGGCAACTAATACCTGCGCCATTTTTCAATCTCAACTTCATGGGCATCACAAAATTCATGATAGTCATCCATGGGTGGTCCTTCCAAATGCTGGAATAAACCCTTCCATGTTAAGAAAGGTGTAAATTATTGTGGATTTCGCAATTGCTGCATATCACATCAAATATCAAACTTTCAGATGAAGTCATCCAGTTCAATGGTGTCAACTGCCCCCGAAAATTGATGGGGCCTTTTAGAGGCGCCATACATGTCCTCCATGTCCTACACAAGTGGTATCGACACTATTAGTGGTAATTCTGCCTTAGAATCTAAGGAATCTCCTTTAGGTGATAATGTAGGTGGGGTAAACAGTTGGAATCACACCCCTCACCTAGTAACCCTTCGACAAACTTGTCTTTGGAATCCAAATCCTAACACTTGTTCATGATGAAACCTAACCCTAGTCTAGATTTCCTTGAAAACTTAAACATGTAACCTTGAATCCTGTAACCTTGGAATCTTGTAACCCCATTATGACCATGATTATTGCACTTGTATCAACTCAATTAATCCTATAGGGATGTTGACTTGTTGTAGCTTTTCCTAACCCTAAAATCTCCCAAACCAAAATGGTGACCAAGGTTGTTGCACCTGTATGGTTGGGGCACTTGCATCCACAAAAACATTTTACAAGGCCAAGCACGCACTTGGGGCCTTCACAACCATAGAATAACAAATGCAATTTCACTAATCCTTATTCCGATCTCATTGCCACAATGGGTTTATCGGTCATCAACCTGATCTCACCCAACAACAAAAATAAACACGAAGTATAACCTACCTGCCACTAAACCCTAATATTTGTGTATGGGCAAATAAGGGGTCAAGCAAGACCTATTTGGTAATAAGAGTTGGGGTGGTAGCCTTGTCCCATACTCAGCCATTAACCATTCCAACTACAACCTCCGGGCTCATTGTGTGCTATAATCAACACATGTGGGAAGGTTTGTAGCCTTTTACCTAGAGTTTTTTATTAAACAATATGCACAAATTTGCAGGAGATCATCACATGAACTTATGCTCACCCTATGATGTAGCCCGAAGGCACACAACATGATAGATTTCCTTACCCCCTGTTAAATAATTAACAATCCCAAACACAGACATAGGAAACATGTGCAAAAACCCACAACACAGAGGGGAGGAATTTTTTAACACATACACCTTTCCACACCTGTAAGCTTTGTTTGGAAACTTACAACAACAATTTAAAAAATTCAAAAGTTGATGATGTGGCATTCCACCACTTGTTGGTATCACGAGTTTTTACAGGTAAGTCACCCATGTGTTGCTCTTGTGTTTTGTGCCCTCTTGCACACCTCATTCCTCCCTGCACCTTTTGTGTCACACCACCAGAAAAGGGGTTGGGAAGTGACCTTTTGCCAATTTAATTGAAACCTCTTAAAATGATAGCCTCCTTCACCACAAGAACAATGGTGAAGATGACACCTAAAACAAGTCTCGTATGTGGGAAATATCAATTTTCAAGATTTTATGTAAATAAATCCCAAAAATAGGAAAATTAGTCCCTAGACTCTGAAAATCATAATCTCCAATAATGGCTATAGGCCCATTGATGTTTAGAGCTTGCCAAAAGAAATTTGATGACATGAAAATTGCAAAAATCTGAGCCCATATGTGGAAGATATGACTTGCGCCTTAAGTTCAAAAATTTGAAAAAAAAAAGAAAAAAAAAGGGAGGTCCGGATTGGACCCATTGACCCTCCTTATCCCGAGCTTCCCCTAGACCTCATGAACTTCCCTACCTGTTGAACATGGTAGGTTGGGGGGGGGAGGCTTTGGTGAATTGGGAGTTCACATCGATGGCACCACAGAGCTTCACACTCCCGCCATCATTATAACCCTCCAAGCTTTTTGAAATTTTCTTCTTCTTTTTCCTCTCTTGTTCCCCCTCCTTCTTCCTTCTTCTTCTCCTCCTCCTCCTTCTTCCTCCTTTTTTGTTGCTACCAACATGACTATAAAAAAAATTTACCACTGCGGTGACCAAGATCACCACTGCTCCTACTGTAATGTGAAAGGGGGGGCTGTCTACTTATTGTGCAATCTGATCTAATCCTGGATTTTAGGCATAATTGCATCAACCGTTTTGTGGTGACGGCGCCCCATCATTGTTGCATGGAAATGCAT
>Ga0116231_10001766_pt1 | contig 44916 bp, 38 predicted proteins | sample S1TSphgellanicum_2_FD_89695 | JGI IMG/M metagenome (GOLD analysis project Ga0116231, IMG submission 89695) | Host-associated microbial communities from peat moss isolated from Minnesota, USA - S1T2_Fd - Sphagnum magellanicum MG | ecosystem: Host-associated > Plants > Peat moss > Unclassified... | reverse complement strand
TTTTTTTAAATGGGATTTAAAGATCACAACATTTCCAAATTAATTTACATTTAAATTATTTGAAAGGCCTCAATGAAAATTATAATATAATGAGCTTGTTTTAACCCCAAAAAAAAAAAAGGAAGAAAAAGGAAAAAAAGAAAAACATTGTTTCCCAAAAATGATGAAAGTTTGACAAGTCAAAATTTTTTTTATCAAAATGATTCCTACCCATTCAAAGGATGATTATGTCCAATTTTGGAATTTGATATAAGGGTACATTCACAGTTAGGGCACACAAATGGAATGTTTTGCCCCAAATTCACTCTTAAGACATTATTTTGAATGACCATTGCATTTATGAAATAATTTTTTTGGTAGATTTTTTTTTTCATTAGATATTCACATACTTCTTGATTAAAATGGTGATGATTTTTTGTGATTTGGATGATTAAAACATGTTCATAAATGTTTTGAAATATGGCTTAAGAACCATGTCTCATTACGGAGTTTTATCAAAAAGGACTCAACATGATTAATATTTGTTCAAATTGCTCCATATTTTAACCATAAATAGAATAGAGTATGTTCTATATGATAACACAAATTTTTAGTATGATAAATCATTAAATTTTATGGAATTGATGTTAAAATCTTAGATTTTTTCATTAAAATAATGTGTTGATAAAGATAGTAAAATTCATTTCATTAATTACAAATTTACATTCCAAAGGTTTGGAACAAAATATAGGAGACGTGACTGCAAAAAAATGACATTATTTGATGTTTTTAATAATATTTTGGCACTCCAAATGAAAATATGTCATTTTGGAATGTCTAAATAATCTTGTTTTTTTTTTTAATTTATATTAAAACAAGACATTCAAAATTTGTTCAATTGATTTGAATCATTCATTATAACATTTATTAGTTGAAAATTTATACATACATATCCCCTTTTCATTGTTTAGTATTTTAGAACATTCATTTTGTTAAGTCCTTGCTTCAGGGATCATGACAAAAGACAAATGGGTGTCATGGTTCTTGTTATGATACCCTAACTGTGAATGGACCCATAACATTGAAAAGTCCTTGAAAATAAGGTAAAGGCAAATCGAAGGGGAAAAGTCGTGGCAATAGCCTACCCATAGTTGTTAACATTAACAACTATGGGAAAATGTAATGTTAGGGTCACTTGACCCCACCCAACCACCTAATCTAGAGACGCCTTCTAGGAGTGTGTTGTTTCAAAGTGGGTTGAAAAATAGTTAGGTGATCATAAAAAACACTTTCACCTTTGATTTGACCAATTTAATTGTAATTGGGTAGTGGGTGGTGGGTAGACATGGAAATTGGCGCTAAGTATTGTTGTTCAAATCAAGTGATTTTTTACTCAATGACAAGATGTTGAAAAGGGTTACAACAAGCTTTTGCATATTCAAAACAATGAATTTTCTTGAGAGTCATGTCCATGTGAAAAGTTAGGACACAAATTGTTTGGCAAAGTCCCAACTATTCAAATGTTGAGTATTTTAGAATATTTTAAATTTATTATATTAATTCCAAATTGATCCACATGTTTGCATACTATATTTGAAACATTTTCATCTAAATACATTAGAGACTTGCAAATTTAGTATGAATTTTGACATTAAAACATGGAAATTGGAGCATTGGTTACATTTTTATGGTGCCTATCACTATGCTAAAATGTGAAAAATATGACTACAATTATGACTATCATATTTATAATGGAATTGGACTTGTTGCAAAGATCACATTGTCACATCCGTGGTCATAGTGGAGGTGCAAATGAAGCCTAATTGGTAAGCTTAACAAGCATTGAAACCTCTTGACAAAAGTTTCTAAAAGGTGTACTTGGATATTCAATTTGGTTAAGTTTCTTGAGAGATTGGAGGTAGATCTCTCAAATCACGGGACTCTTCACATTCACAAGACAAAACGAAGTAGAAGAAAAGACTTCGAAAACAAACAAGGAGAAACAAGTGAAGAAGGATTAGAGGAGAGAGAGCCCAGTGTTGTCAGAAATGCTCCCACTGGGACTTGGCAACACAGTTTTTGTATATCCTTAAAAGTCATGATTTGAAACAAATTAGAAAGAATGTTGCCACCCTAGTTGGATGGAACAAAAAAATGGATGAAAATCTAAATTCAGGAGCAAGCATGTCATTGTGAATGAAACCCGAGATGGGATAAAAACATTTTAATTAATAAATTTGATTTTTAAATAAAAATGTGGATTATCTTGACTCTATATCGGTAATTGAAACTAGGGTAAATCCACAGTGCTTACGTTAAGATTATGTTCATATTGGAAACAGTAATCTAACATATGGACATGCATATGTTCTGGGTTTGGGGAAGAGCTTTGGGGAAGTGAGGTGCATGCTCAAGAATGGAATTGATCAGGACAAGCTTAATTCTAACAATTTGTACTCTTGGAGCAGAGGTAAAATCATCTGTATAAGAGAGTGCCATCAATGGATGGACTAGAGCATGCTCCCAAGTATGTCAAAGTGTGGATCTGTACATTTTGTGTTTTGTTCAAAAGTTGATAGCTGTTGTTTTATAAGTACCAACCAATATCAAGTTTTATAAGTGCTTTCCCCAGAGTAGATGTCAAAAGGACCACATGCTTACACAACTCCCGACTTCTGATTTGCATCTTTCCCTTGAAAATTGCTATGTTCTGATCAAATACCGAGAGACCACATGCATTTGTAATAGAAAAGAAACCCAACAATTTTTTAGTTCAATCTTTGCATATCCTCATGGTGGATAATAAAATCATAGTTGAAGCTTCAACAACAAATTACCTCTTGCGTCTCCTTGTATGATGTTGTTGGGTCGGTGTAAGCATCTTTATATATGTGATCTTTCTTGTGACACAAAATTCAACTCTTGGGTGCATTTACCAGAAGATACTTTTCTTTTGTAGCTGAGCTTTTTCACATCAACAAAGACTTGAACAGATGTGTCCGTCCCTGCATCCTCTGCACAAGAGTGCAAATGCCCATCCACTGGGCAAATCCTTCTCACACTGATATGGTACACTGGATCAGTTTTAGTTGCCTTCTTCAGGCATTGTTAGCGATGGAGCCGAGTACTCAATTGACTACTGCAGCATGATGAAGCTGGAGTACTTGTATTAAACAATTGGGTTTTGTTGATGGTGGATCCGGGACTAAAGCCCATACCCCTATTGCATCTGTGCCTAGCTTCAGCTTCTGGATTCAGTTGTTCATGTTTGTTGCCGTCCAGTCTAGCTGCATGACTAGAATTGGAGCTCCCAGATGACACAACAGATTTGGGTGAGTTGGGTTCTGGCAATAAATTACTGATGCTAGATGTGCCAGGAGTTTGGACAGCACTCAAGCGGTTCTGAAACGATTTGGTTGTCATCTCCCTTGAAGGATGGTTTGCTGCTGCAGTCCTGGTGCCATTAGCCCTTGAACCATGTCTTGAAGGTAGTGTTGCTGATGATGCACTTGTCCTTGAGGTTCTGTGTGCACTCAAGCATCGTGTAGAGTCAGGCAAGTTTTTTCGCAGGTGCAATTGGAGAAGCTAGAGGGAAGTTGTGATGACTTTGCATACCTGGGTACTGCAGGATTGAGTTCCAAGTTGGAGGCAGACATGTGACTTGCTGTTGGTGGATTCGAGTTGGCTTCTGACTTGCAGAGGGGAGCATCAAGCACCGACTTTGGTGTCACTCCTCCCAAAGATGCTGCTGATTTGCATGATTTTGCAGATGAATTCAGAGGTGAGGCTGAAGCCTGCAAAGCTGCAAGCTCTTCATGTTCAGGATCAGCCTGCTGATCCTGCAACTGTGGTACAGCAAGAAAGTGGTTGAAAGGTTGTGGCTGGGGTTTTCTTTGGCGGTGAGGCATTGCAGCTACAAGATCGACAGCATTGACATACTGTGGAGGCACAGCAAATGGACCTGGTGTTCGGCTTCTCAACTTGATGCATGTAAGTGGAGGAGCTGACATCCCTACTGATTTTGTTCCAGCTTTAATTGCTGCAGGTTTCCATGGTGGCTTTGTTGGTAAGAAATTTGACTCAGAACAATCTTTGTTTGCATTTTTCCACTTTGCAAGCGATTGCCTGGATTCCATCTTAAGAGTTACTTGTGCAATCAAGTAACCTCCAACAGTTCAAGTATGCAAGTTCCAAACAGATGTTCTTGCCATCTCCAATCCAAGAATTACTTGGAAACAAAACAGGTCTGCCACAAATGCACAGCAACCCCACACCCTAACAGCAATCCATTCTTCTCCACTTCAACACAAATCTGGAGTGAGAGATGTTTTTCTTCTACAATCATTCTGGGTCTTCTTCCACAATGCAGAGTTACAATCACTAGCCCAAAGAGCCTTGAATTGAGGACTGTGAAACCTGTTTTCTTTCAAACACAGTAGGCATGCCTGTTGCCATGCTTATTAGGTCAGGAGTCCACCTTACCCAAATGGTAGTCTCTGCATCCAATTTTTTTCTTGTTGGCAAAATCTGCCTACTTCCTTGAGCTTGGTAGCTGTAGAAAAGGTCAATGGGTGGTGGCACCTATAAAGTCATCAGAGAATATACAAGCTTTTCTGGACAATACAAGCTTGTGGGTTCAAAGCCCAAAGGCTAGGTTGAGAAAGTTGAGAGAAGATAGGGTGGGGGGAAGAAGAGATTTTGAGGGCTGTTGGTGGCGACCTTTCTGTAATGGAAGTTGGAAACCAACTTTAAAAATATCCAAGACTCCCAGGCCCTTATGTTTCTCTACCTGTAACTGTACAAAACAGGTAGCAGTTAGCCCTAGGATTCCTAGTGACCCCAAGTAAATCAGGTTGGAGAAATTCAGCTCTCAACTTTCATAGGAACAACATCTAGAGTCTATCTAGAATGGCTGAGAAACCAAATAGCCAAGACTTATCTTGTTAGTAAAGTTTTCAAAACCATCCATCCTCTAATGGTCAAGTATGCCATTTCTCACCTTCAGTATTGCTTTTGATGCTTTGGTGATGATCCTTTCTCCCAGCAGTTCTGTGATGAAGTCTCCTTCTTGCCAAATATATCCTTTCTATGGCATCATTGACCAGAACAAGTAGTGCCCACAAAATCATTGTTTGTTGTAGCTGCAATCTTAAGAAGCCTCATCAAAGTAATGACAGACTAACTACCAGAGAATACAAGGATGCATAAAAAACACCATTGGAAGGACTTTGAAATACTGATGCACAACACCATGAGTTCAAATCATGCTTTACATCAGCAGCAGCAGAAGAAGAAAACAGTGCCCAAGATCTCAGGGAGACAACTCAAGAAAGTTTAATGAAGAGTGAGAGATTCCCCACTAGGAAGGCACCCACAATTTTTTGCAATATCATCTCTAATGTGTGATCCTACTTGAGCAACTAATCTATCATCTCTAGCTCTTGTCTTGATAACTTGATTCATCTATGTTTCATTCACTAAAAATTTCTTCCCTTTCGACCCTCCTGCTACTCAAACCTTTGTCACCTTCAATATTTTCCATCGAGTGCAGCTCTGCAGATAAAAGATCTTCCTCAGCCTCTGCTATGTCTAAATCGCTTACTTCCTCGCTGCTGCTTCCTTCAGCGTCATTGGCACCCAATTGATCCATGGCTTCTTCATAGGTGCATTTCTCACCCAACTTGTTCTCAGTTGCATCACTAAAATCTTGTCTGAAATCTACACTGGCTAATTCCCTGTCATCATCTACATCAGCATCCAATTCACTTCCAACCTGAGCAATCAGAGATTGCCCAAATTCCTCACTGTTGATTTCCTCATCTTCACTTTCATCTTCACTCAGTCCCCAATCATCTCCTTCATCCCCTTCTTCATCCCCATTCCCGTATGGGTCTGATTGCTCCAGGTCCAAAGCTTTGTCTTCAACCCCAATGGCATTTCCTACCTCTGAAGCACAATGCTCTTTGTTACTTCTTTTGGTCACCAAATCCGGGCGCTCTTCCAGCCAGCCCCTGTAAAATATCAACTTGCTTGATGTTGATGATACCAGTATTCCTCCCGTTGCATCCTGGCATGACACCAAAAAAGAGCACAATTACAGACATATGGGTGGGATACAGATGTTACTTCAGAAAAATAGCAGATAATTCCTGTCTGTTCCTAGATCTCATTCATGCAGCAACACTGTTTTATGACTATTAACATTTTGTTCAGGATCATATTTCTCATAATATCAATATTTTGTTCAGAATAACCTCAGAATTGCAATAATGGGAAAGCAGGAGGGTTGTATGAGGAGAAGCTTTCTACCTCCAACTGTTGTACAATATCTGCCACCGAGGTACCTTTAGCTCTGCCCTTCACACCCAATTTCACAATAGCATGATTTTGGAAAAAGAGGCGGATAGACTTTCCTAATGCTTCATCCACGTTCTTTGCTCCTGGAATCATGACAGCCATGGTTTCAATGTCAGAGGTTTTGGGTACAAATTCTGTTGACAAAAAACACTAGGACAAGGTCAATTGGAAGCTTACCAATATTGAAGTGTGCAGCTTTTTTAAAAGTTGCAGCTTGCTTCTTAAGTATGTTCCTTTCTTTTCTTGTCAGGGGATCTAGCCTGTAAAAGGGTTCCGGTGTCACCTCCAATTCCTCATCCAAAAACACATCAACGTCATCATCATCATCATCATCATCAGCTTCCTCATGTGATCCACGTGTTGCCAGCTTGGAACTTTCTGTCACAGTGCCCATAGTGGACAGGTTTTTGAGTTGCCCAGCATCTGCTCTTGTGTGATTCTTGGCACGCTCAGCTTTTTCTTCCATTTTTTCCTGCACAGAGAGAAAAATTCATGTGCACCAGTTACCATTCGGTGACACACCACCATGCAAATCCCAAATTTCTTGTGCAAGCAGACTAGTCTCTCACTTGATTGGATCTTTGTTTAATTTCCAATGCAACTCAAGATGTCACACAAAATAGGTAACAAGAAAAGAAAAAATGGGCTTGAGTTTGTGCAGGGCATGCAGGGCTTCATACCAAGCCCGCTTTCATTTTGTCAATCTCCCTCTGCAACATCGCTACATGGCCCTCCAGTGACTACAAACACCCACCCACATGGATTTGATTAGACATCAAAGTAGCCCAAGTTCCAGTGTTCAAAACAAAAAGACTGACAATCTAGAACTGTAACCCTTCAGTGTGTCACAATGTGTCCCTCTAGCAAATGCACAAAGAACTAAGGTGATTGAAATTTTCTGACCCAAGTTAAGAATTGTGGAGTTTCTTTCACATGTGCCTTCTTGAATGAATAACTTGAACAAAGTACCTTCTTTCGCTGCAGTTCAAGGGAGAGTTTCAAAGCTTCTCGCTTTGTGAGAAGGTGACGGGGCTTGATCTCATGGGGACGTTCATAGTTTTTGCCCCGGTACATGATTATGGCTTGACCCTTTGAGACAGTGATAACATCAACGAGAATCCCTCCGCTCTCATTTTCAAGCATTTTCGCTATCCTAATAGCCTCGTCCATTTCCTCCTTCACAATGATCTTTACTAACTCCCTGTACTTCCAGTGCAAGTGCATGTTCTGTACAGTTCCAGAAAACACTCCTCGTCGCCCTGACAATGCACAATTATTTATTTATTTTTGTCATTTTCCTTGCCAAGCACTTCACTTCCAAAATACCTTTCTTCATTCAATCTTGCAGTAAATCTTATATGCAAAAAACGGCAACTAACTAACACAGTGTTCAAAACCATATGAACATGGTTTATTGCACAATGAGTGTCTTTTGTTTATTTACAGTCCTTGCCAGAGCTCATACGTGTAAAGGCTTTCACAGGACAAAGGAGAATGAGCATCACACAAAAGGAAAACTTACCCATAAGAAGGAATGCATGCATACGTCGACCAAGCTTAACAAACATGTGTTTCTCTTCATCTGTGATGTGCTCCCTATCCACTGCTGCAGGTACCAACTTCTGGTCCAGTTTTGCTATCTCCTTTTCTGCCCTTCTTATCTTCTGAAATGCCTGTGAGAAAACAACAGACAGTAACAGTAGTGACTTCAACAATATTTGAAGGATGAGGTATGTAAACATTTTGTGAAGATTCTGAGACTCTGGAATAAATTTTTCATAGAAAAGTTTGAATACTTAAGCTACTAAAATATTGAAACTGAGAGCAATGCTCAAGGGTTGAAGAAGCTGAACTAGAGCTCTGGTACACAGAGAGAGAGAGAGAGAGAGAGAGAAGGGGGGGTGGGGGGGAGGGACTTACCAGTTCTACTTTACTCTGTATCTTACGAGTAGCCTCGAGTCTTGCAGCTTTGCGAGCTGCTCGTCTCATCTCCCACATTTCTTCCTTGCTCTTCCATTGTGTCCACTTTGCCTGTGCCTCCAGTGTTTCAACCAATGTCCCCACCTTGCTGCAAAGAGACATACAGACATGATCATAACACCCATTTAGTAGCTAACAGAAATTGACGCCCACTGGTTGGAAAAAATATCAGAATGATGGCAGAGAAGAACTCCACAAAAGCATGTAAGGTAATCCAAGCAAATACTGGTAGTAGCTGTGGCTTGCTGCACCATGGAGCATATCCCTCAAGCACCGCCTCAGGGCAGAAAAATCACAAATACCCATATCTACATATATACAAAACTCTGCCACACCTGTCTTCTGTTGGGCTTTCAATGATGGGCATTGAGTAGCTGCGACCTCCCATCCGGACCCGCTCTTCATCTTCTTGCCAAGATCTAGCCATGGCCTCCCTCTCTTCAAGCGCTGCTTGGACTGCTGGTGGAAGAAAGTCCTTACCCCGATACAGCACAAAGCACTGCTTGTCTCTATACAGCAGAGTACCTCCTGCTAGTTGCTGCAGCATGGAATCACAGAGACTAAGATTCAGATGCTGTGAGGTACCAACCTCACTACAGGTTTCTTCTGGCAACAGCAACCCTTCAAAACAATATAGGACCTTCAATTAGCAGCCTCTTTGTTGTCTTGGAAAGAAAATCAGCTGAGCAAACTTGTTTTACTGCCAGGGGGTAGGGTAAGGGTTTAGGGTTTAGGAACCCTATTCAAAATAGAATAGGAAAAGAAATGAGTCAAACAGAAACTAGAGTCTTGACCTTCAATTCTATAGCAATGCGCTCATTGTTGGTGTTTAATACACCTCGCTTCACAGCAACTTTTGCAACCTCAATCTTCTCCCAAAGCTTCACTATAGCCGCAGCCACACCTCTTAGGTCCTTATTCCTTCCTGATTTCCAAAACCCATTCCCACATTTTCAAGTGTTTGAAAACACCTTTCATGTTTAATGTTCAAACAAGCAAGTCATGCAAGTCGTGCCTTGGTTGGATTCCTGACAATACTGTCTCAAAAGATGACCACTTTCCCCATGACACAATAATGCTGATAGTTGTTATTTTTCCAAAAGATATCTCCATAAGACCCATAGATCCTCCTCAAAGTTTGATGGCAGTCTGATTCTCTAATGATCAAACAACATAAAAAGCATAAAAGAGTTTGGAAACTGACCCAACACAAAATGTGGTGGCAGGTGTCGAACTAAGTGACGCAGCTCTGTTATCTCCACAGGGGACAGCCCAGGTTTCATGCCATATGGAAGTAGCCTAAAGGGCTTTTTGAAAACTGTATCAGAACCCAGCAGTAGATCCCCATCTATAGGCACTGGCTTGCCTCCTGCCCAATCACTGTAGCGTGGGCCCAGTCCTTCCAGTATATCATCTACAATATCTATGTCTGTCACCTCATTTTTTCCTTCTTCTCCATTGAGCGTTTCTTCACCAGCTGCATGAGAGGGAATTTTACAATGGTGTAGATTTGAGTATGGTGGACAACAAAAGGATCAAGCCAAAAACCCAAGAGCTGGAGAAAAGAAAGATAAACCTAAAAACAGCCTGCACACCTGAAATATTGTCTGCAACAACCGTTTCGGTGGTGGTGACCACATCAACAGAATCCTCTTCCTCCAAGTCAAGAGACATGAGCCTCTTCCTCTCTTCTTCTGCCTTCTCCTCTGCATAACGCACAGAAGGGGGAACATAATTCTTCCCACGATACACAACAGCAGCACCTCCTGATCTCCATATCACCAAACCTCCTGTCCTACTCTGCATCCCATTATGGCGTAGCCCAATAACATCAACAGCACATTCTTTTCAGTTCCAAAAGATTAACATCCCTCTCACTCAGGTACCCATGTAAATCTGAAAATGTGAAGCACATTATTTCTTTCTGCTGAAATGAGCACAATTTTGGTCCACCCACAAGTGTCGGATTTGACCAGGCTTTCATAGCACATCTCTGAATGAGAAAGTTCTGTCTATATCTGCAGTTGTTATCATTCCAAGAATTTGCCATAAAGATCAGAAATCCGGAAATAATGGGAAGAAGCAGACATGATCCTGGCTCGCCAAATACCACAAAGACATGGAAAAAACTAATAGAAAAATAATAAGAAGGAGAATAACACAAAGAATACAAGCGAAAGAAAAAGGCATAAAGGCAAAAAAAACAAAATGTATGAGATTGCAGAGAAACCTCTGCAATAACACTTTGAAGGTAAGCATTATTACATTGGTTCCAGGCAAACCAAACCAAATACAACAAGACTCTAAGTTTTGTCACATTTCTGGAAGCAATAGTAAGGCTCAGTCATGATATTGGCTAGCACTCAAGAAACATAGCTAATTTTAGAAACAGGCCAAAAGTATCTGCATTCAAGCTGCAACAAGCTTGCAACAAGCTTGCAAGGATAAGCTTCCTTTTTTTTTGGCTTGCCCTTTTGCCTACATAGGAACGGATACATTAGAACTATACACACAATATATCTTCATAAATACTGAGAATTTCTCAATACTTATGGTTTCACACAATACTTATTATACTTTCTGAAAGGAATTTGAATTTCAACCATAACCACATGAGTGTTACTCACAAAACATCAGGCCATTGTCTTCTTCAGTGTGCATGGCAGTGACTAGGTGCCATTACTCTCCACTGACTTCATGAGATCCTCGATGGTGTGTGTAGATAACTATATAATTCTCTGCTCAAGTTTTCAGGAAAAAAATTGTAGATATAATCTGCATCCTGAGTTTTTGTCAGTTTCTGCAGAAGTGACAGAAAAAATATTCGGATCATAATGTTGGCTAGCACTTGACAGACAGACCAACTTAGAAACAGTCCATGGTATCCTCATTCAAGCTCCAACAAGCTTGTGAGGTAAAGCCTCATTTCATTTTAGAGCTTGACCCTGTACAAGTCTAAGGACTGAGAGGAGATCATTTGAGAAGCAACCAAAGATTTCAGAATACACAAACTGTGAGAAACAACAAACCAGAGGGAAAGCTTACAATATAATCCAGATGCCCACAAACCCTAAACCCAACATGCCAAGAAGAAAAGAGTCAGTGGATGCATGAAGCAGCACTTTCTTTTTACCTCCAGATCTTCATGAGTTTTCTTCATGTTGAGTGCAGGAGGGCCATCACATTTGACCTTAATAATTTCCTCAGTGCGCCAACCTTCATGAATTGCATCAACAATACCAGGAGTGACTCCCAGTCGGCCAATCTTCAACCTGCGTCGAACTAGCAAACCAAGGTTCCGCAACCTCTTGAGCTCGTCTTCAGGAATGGTGAGCTCTGCCATTGTTGGTGGTTTCACCCTTGCCTTCTTCTCAGCAGAAAACTCCTCCCTTGAGTTCCACTCATCTGCACCTTTCTCCCATGGGAATTTCATGCCTGAGTCAACGACCTCTGTGATGGCTGGTTTTGGAACTGGATGATTGTGCCGCATCTGTCCCCAGCCCGGAGCAGGAACACTTGCTTCACCACTAGACCTGAAGAGAGATAGATACCAACATAAGCAAGCTTGTGGCAGGCAGGCAGACAATTGAGTTGCAAACTAACTTCCGGCTCAAATTCTCACACCCATCTCGACAAACGCAAATTGCAAATTGCCAAATCATCATCATCATGCAGATTGAACTTTTGAGATACAATCATGATGTGCAAAACTGTCAACCCCTAAACCCTAAACCCTAAAAGGAGAAAAGTTCAGCTCATACTTTGATAAAGAACTGGATTCGGGATACGATTGTGAGGAGGATTTATTCCTCTGCTGGAACTTGCGCTCCTTGATTCTCGTCTGAAGCACAGGATTGGTGTTCTGAATGTACCGGAGTCTCTCAGCAATTTGATCCATGACAAAAGGCTTTTGCTGAGCTATCAAAGGCCCTGCAGCAGCGGCAACAACAACGACCGCCATCTCTCTGTCTCTCTCTCTCTCTCTCAAGCTAACTATGGTGCATTACAGAACAACAACAACAACAAGAAGTGCAATTGTGGAGGCAGCCATTGAAGCTCCTGCTGGTGCTCCTCTTCGACATTTTTCCTGTGCTCCAGCGGGCATGAACAAAGGTATAGATAGACTGGGCACATGCTCCTGTGAGCCTAAGCGAGGCAGATTAGCCTCTAGTGTACTGGGCCCCATGCCATGTACCTACATACCATGGCATACCAAAAGAGCCATACACTAGTACATGACTCCAACCTCAAGAAGCCAAATGGGTCAAAAAATGTTCCAACCATAGGTCAGTATATGACTCCAACCCTAAACCCAAATTGTTAAGAAATTGTTTCAACCATAGGCCAAAATGTTAACCAAGGTTCTAATCTTTGGCCAAAGTGCCCCAAAATACAAATTTTAACCTTAGCTCATATTCTAAAAATATAATCCATCCTTAATCCAATATGCCCAAAAAAAATTCCAATCCTAAGTCAATAGAGTTTTTTTTCATATAGTTTGCTAAATACGGGGCTAGTATAGTTTGCTAAATATGGGGCTAGTGACATGTGTTTGCCCAAAATCTAGCTTGTAATGCCCAACACGGTATGAAAAATTACACTCCACCCCCACGAAGCACCAAACTAGATTTTGCACCTCAACTTGGCACAAACCAAGTTTGGTGCCAAGTTGTTGTGGAATTGATCCCCTCAGGTTTAGGGTTGCGACTCCTTTCAACGCACATCTTCAACAATGCCTTTCTCTCCTCCCTCTCTCAACAAAGCTCCAACCTTTCTTTCATTTATCTCTTTTGAAGGTTGAAACCCAACATTGATGGTTTCTCTCTCTAATGTGAATCTTCAACATTGCGTAGGTGCTATGGTTCAATGGTGAGAGTTTCTTTTTTATCTTGCCTTCATGAAGTTTCAAGTTCTATAAGTGTGAAGGTTCAACAACAACAATTTGTTTTTTCTCTCGCCTCTGTGGAGCATCAAAAAAAAAATTCTTGCCTATGTGGATCTTGGACATTTTTTTTTCCCTCACCTTTGTGGAGCTCCAACATTCTTTTGTAGGCAAGAAGGTGCTAAGTCCACACCCTTTTTTTTTTTCTTTCAGCTTTGTAGAGCTTGGGTGTTCTATGGGTGACAAAGGTTCAACAAGGTTCAAGGTTTTTTTCTCCTCTCTAGCCTTTTCTCCTCTCTCACCTATGTGAAGCTCTAACCTCAAGTATGCATTATTGAATATATGTGTAGTAAGCATTTTCAAGTTTGTAACATGTAAGCACGAAGCTTCGAATATCTGAAATAGGATTTGTCCTTTCTATCTTGTTTGAAATTCCAATGTGCCAACATGAAACTTTGGAGATCGAATCGAGTTTTTCTTCTCCTTGGTTGTTTATCTTCTTTGGTTTTTTTCCTTTTTCACATGTGTGAAGTTCCAACCTGCAAGAACAAAACTTTGAAGATTCACACTTGATTTTTTCTCCTCTCTCACATGTATGAAATTATAATTTATAGGTGTGAAACACTATAGATCTACATTTGGGTTTACTCTGAACAAACTGTTTGATGTTACAAGCATTTAAGTTTCAAACTTTTTAATGTTATAAGTGTATGAGTTTCAAAATTGCCCAATGTTGCAAGTGTCTAAGTTTGAAACTTTTTAATGTTATAAGTGTATGAGTTTCAGATTGCCTAGTGTTGCAAGCATTTGAATTTCATACTACATGGTGTTATAAGCATCTAAGTTTCAAACTATTTAATGTTGCAAGTGTATGAATTTTAAACTACCTAATGTTGTAAGCATTTGAGTTTTAGACTACTTGGTGTTGCAAGCATCTAAGTTTTAGACTACATAATGTTGCAAGTGTATGAGTTTCAAACTGCCTAGTGTTGCTACAATTTGTAGGTCATGAAAATGTTGCAAATTCTAGAGCCTTTGTTCCTATGAAGCTCAAATTACCTCTAGTGGTAATGTGGCGTTAAAAGTGGAGGGAATCAAATATGAGGAAATTCACAACTTTTTTTTTTTTAAAGGTGAGGTTTATCCCATAGCCTTGGATACCATGTTTATATCCACTTTTTCAAATGAAGAAGATTAAATTTTTTATGATTGTTATGTTGAAGACTTTATTCTTTGATAATGTTTCTTACTTTCATTGTGGTCACATTGTGTCTTTGTTCGTAAGCTTTATGATATCCTACAAGCTTTAACAACATGGATTACAAAATCCATGAAGAAGTTTGGAAATCCTCTTCCGACCACACTAGAATTTCAATTGTTTCATGCTTTGAAACCTAAAACCTTGAACCAAAAACTTTATAAAAAAACTAGATTTGGAAGGCCCCTTTTACCCTAAAACCTATAAAACAGAAACTTTCATGTAAACATTTGTGCCATCTTCTCCCTCCTTTTGTAGACAGTTTTGTTATTGAACATATTCTAAGTTGTTTGCCCATGGACCCATCAATGATGTGGCACCTTCATCAAGTTAACAAGTCTTGGTACAATGTTGTGGGCAATACCATGGCATGGAACACAATTGTGAGAATTGACGATGCATTTTACCATGAAACCATTCAAGCTTACGAACTTCCAAGGCATTCTTTAAAAACTCGCTTATAATTTGAACTATAATGCTTGAAATGTTTGTTAAAGATAAATAACTAAACAAAAATAATCTTAAATTTGATTTTTTTTCAATCAAAGGATGTAAATAAACATGGTTTTAATATGACTTTTGTTGAATCTTTTATAATTTTTGGAATAGACCAAAAATAATAATTTGCATTTGTTTATGTTGGTATTTTGTATTATTTGGTCATGAATGCAACTACCATGTTTCAAATGGTTTTGTTTATGGAAATTTTGACTTTCTTTGTAATGGCACATGTGCAAATCTTAATTGCCTTGTACATATTACTCCAGAATATAACCAAAAATTGATTTAATTAAATTTGTAAATGTAGCTAGTTAATCTGGTTTAATTTGTAAATGTAGCTAGTCGATCTAATTTAATTTATAAATGTAGCAAATTGAATTGATTGAATTTGTAAATGTAGCTAGCCTTTTTTCCTTTTGTTGATTTAGGTGGGTAAGCTACCATTTTGTTATTTTGGGTTTCTATTTAAGGCCTCATGGTTAAACAAATTTACCAAGAAAATAACAACCATGTTTCAATTGGGTTTGTTTCTGGTCATTTTGATTAGCTTGGTAATGTTGCATACCCAAACCTTGATTACCTTGTCATGAAACACTAGATCCTATATTTTAGTTGGTTTTGTTTCTAATCTTTTTTACCTTCTCATAAACCTTGCATACGGAAACCTAATTACCTCATGTAAATTATTGTTGAATGGTACCAACAATTGGTCATTAGGGCCCATTCCTAGGATTTCTAAGGTCATCTAAATGCAAGTGTTGGGTGTGGGTATGTTTTTAAGAATGGGGAGTTTTTCATATGCTAATGAGTTCAAAGCTAAAATTTAAATGTCTAAATTAGTGACATTACACAAGCCTACCCAACCCCACTAAGAGGGGTTGCTTCAACATATTATGGTATTTGCACACCTTAGCACACTTGTAGCATTGTATAATCGTCAATTTGGCATGTATAGCATTGGCAAAAAAGATGGGACTCAATTAATCCTTAATGTGGTTTGGAAATTTGTTTATTAGGATTACTTAAAAACCTACTTAGACACCCAATTTGCTAAAAAGACATTAAAAGATTGATTAAGGGAAACTTTGAAGGAATTGAAAACAAGTGCTTCCAATGAAGAGCATTCAAAACAAACCACATTGCAATGTGATGTGGTTTTGGAATGATTGAAATCCATTAATGGACATGCAAGTCGAAATGTTTTGAAGAGGTGACAAAGCCTCATTAATCACATGCCCATAACCCAATCCCCAACTCTTAGCCCTAGTCATAACCCTCCCCTTAATGAATCGAATGCACCTTTTGTTAATGCTAGTTCTTTAGATCCTATCTTGTTAACCACCTTGGGAGAAATGCAAAGCCCTAGGGCAAAACTTAACAAGGGGGAAATCGTAAACGTGAACTCTAGGAGCATGGTAACCATGGCAAGTTGATTCTCTTCTACATCTAATGTCTGTGATGCCTTCCTATTAAGGAACATGGATATCAATTGTGAAAAAAATAAATTAAATTAAATTAAAAATTTGAATATGGTTAAAGATTTAGGTGTGATTTCATAAAAAAAATTTTGAGCAGAAATGAGGGTTATTTTGGAATCGTATTTAGCATGTTGTATTTACCACAAATCTAATATTAGAACCCTAAACCCTAAACCTTAAACCTAAGTTTATAAACCTTAATTACATACATTAAACCTTAATTTTGGAATCTAAACCTTAATCCTTAATTTCAAGTTTATAAACCTTAATTTTAAACCTTAAAACCTTAATTTCAAAACTTAAACTTTAAACACTAATCCCAAGTCTTCAAACTTTAATTAAAGACATTAAACCCTAATTTCTTAACCTAAAACCTTAATTCTTAATGTTAGGTTTGTAAACCTTAATTTCAAACCTTAAACCCTTATTTTCAAAATTTAAACCTTCATCCCTAATTTCAAAGTTATAAACCCTAATTGCAGACCTAAAATCAGAGCCCTAGAACCCAAGACTATAATTTCAGATCTAAAAACCATAGTACCAAACCTTACATCCTAAATTATAAATTTTCACAAGTTCAAACTTGTACCTAATAGTTTCTTACCTACCTTTGTGCAATAGGGTCAAAGTTTTGATCTTCAATCATATGTGAAGTCCATCCAACAATGATGAAGGTAGTTGATGAGGAAGGCACTAGCTTGGAAAAGATGAGAGAATTTTGGTTTTATGGAATCAAATATTTTCATGAAGCATTTCCATTTTCACTTAAGTCCACCAATTCCCCATTCCATTTGGACCCTAAACCTCACATGCATTTTGTTTTAAATCGAGCATGGATGCCATCATAGTCCGCATTTGGTGGTAATTTTCACCTCCCCATCCTCCTCATGGTGAACATTTCTTCCCCAAGTACTTCAAATCCCTTAAAAGATATTCAAAATAATCATCCTAATGGGCGAAATATTGATGTAACTTTCAATAGATGGCCAAATGGCGAACAATGTTTACATCATGATAAGACCCAAGGTAGTTTAAATCAATATAAATAAACAATCCATGGTGGTCCAAAATCACAGTGTTGTTCATTGCATATATCTTCTTGTGGCCATTAAACCATGTTCGATGTTTTGGGTTTCATGGTTTTTGGATCTCAACTAATGTCTCATCGATGAACCCTAGGCACCATGGCAATTCATGCAATTGGTTACCCAAGGCAACCCTTTCAAAAGATGATGGCCAACGGATTTCATTCGCTAGGGCATGGTTAATGCATGATGCGATGAATATCACATCATCACACAATGATGATTTTGCTCAATTCCACATGAAGGCATCATAGATGGTGACATTGTCGTGTTTCTTGAACAATATGAAACACAAAAGTTGTTGTTTGGGCCCCAACTTTGATAGTCTCCCCATGCACATTAATGCATCCCTTAGCATGATATAGACAAAGATTTTAAACCTTAAAGCCTTAAATTCTATAACTTACCCACAAATGTTGAACTTGAAACCCTTCATTTCACATCCTAAAACCTAGACCTTAATACCCAGACCCTAACCCTAAATTCAGACCTTAAACCAAAAGTACAATTTTAAAACCCTAAATTTTGGGCTTGAAATTTTTGTTTTGAAATTTCATTATAAGCAAAAGCTTAAAGCCTAAAGCTTAAACCCTAAACCTTAAGATTGAAACCCTAATTTTTAAAAAAACCTAAAATTTAGACTTAAACATCCTAAACCTTAATTTCAAACCCTAAACTTTAAACCTTAACCCCCAATTTCAGATTTGAAATCAAAACCCTAGAACCTAAAGACCTAAACCTTAATGTTGAAACCCTAACCCTAAAAGACTTAAACCCAAAATTCATACTTAAGCCATCCTAAACCCTAATTTCAGTCCCTTCATCCTCATGGTCATTTAGAAGGTCTTTGGAGTTGAGAGCATTAAAGCACATTGGAAAAACATAACAACTTCTTGGTCAATTTCATTAAACAATATTTCCTCATCACTTGAGGAAGAAATCCACTCACTTGAAAAAGAATCACGGCTTGAGCTTGAAGATGACATCTTGTTTACTTGAATGAAAATGAAAGGAAAGAAATGTTTTAATGTGTTAAAGCAATGGTGAAAAGAGAAACTTTGATGTGCTAAAGTGAAAATGGAAAGATAATGACTTTGATGTGTGAGTGAAAATGAGAAAAAAGATTTTGGTGTGATAAAATGGAAAGAAAAAGTTTGGTTTGAACTTTTTTTCTATCTTATATTGTCCCCATGAGCAATAAAAATTAGACCTCTGAACCCCCTAACCTTAAACCTTAAGGATCAACCACTACTTTAATTATAAATTTAATAATTTGAAATCCCAAATATCAAGTTTCGAATGCTAAATTTAACCCCTAAATCCTATAAAAATCAAAGATAAACCCTAAAAACTAAACCTTAAAATTTCAATTCCCAAAAGTTAAACTTAAAAATCAAACTTTAGAAAGACCAAAGACAACCCTTAAAACCCAAACCATCAAATCTTAAATCCCAAGTCCCAAAACCTAACCCTAAAACTTAAACCCTAAAAAAACAAAAAACAAAACCCTAAAATTTCAAGTCTTAAGTCGTATGTAGCCTCGTATAACCATATGTAATTATATAAATTCTATATAGTTATACATATCCATAAATAATTATATAATGTCTATATAGCCATATGTAGCCTATATAGCCTTAACCCCTAGTCTATAATCCCCATGGGCTCCTTGGACCTCCCTAAACCCCAACATAACATAGTTTATAGGTGGGCAACCTATGAGGTGAAAAATAAGTTGTTGGAAAGGTGTTTATGGTGAGTTTTCAAAGTTTGGTCCCTTATTGTTTGACTTTGCGAACAATAGCCAATAGGGGATAATGCACCAAATAGAAGGTGAAACTCAAGGCCAACATGGCATGACTTTAAGGAAAATTTTAATACCTATGTTACTTTATGTGGCAAAGTGGGTGTGTTTTGTTGGCTACATACATACCATGTACATGTATATATGATACATATGCATTGTCTATAGGGATGTCTGGTATGGGTACTAGCTAACATTTGAATATATATATATATATAATATTTTTTTTGGGGGATGTTGCAAGAATAAATTTGTATTCACTTTTTGTAGACAATTTTTCTTGACATGCCATTTTAGTTAAATCATGTTGATTAAATTTTTATTTGATGATTCATCCATCCATGAAAGCAATCACATGTGATCCATATATGAGGGATGAATTACTTAGAAATATGTGATTATGTGGTTAATTGTCAAATGTAATGAATATTGATGATAATTTGGTAGCATGAATTTTGCACCAAGAAAATATCAATTGAATTTCATCTGTCAACAAATGGAACAAAAATTCTCCATCAATGTTCAAAATTCATTAGTTCCAATTGATATTATATATATATATATATATATGATAATACATTGTACTTGTTAATTTGTTTGTATATAAAATTATGAGTTTGGTAATTGAAGGTTATATGTAATGTCACAACTTTAGCCTTAGGTTCACAACCAAGGCAAAGGCTTGCAAAGGTGTGGGCCAAAAGTGAAGTTTGGGAGTCACATTTCATGCTTCTGAGAATGTATGAGAGCGTGAGGGAATGAACCCCACACTCCCAAGTGAGCTCCCACTTTGGGAGTTGGAGTTCCGATGGACTTTCAAATTTTCAGAGGGCAATTACAAAGGTCAAAACTCATTATATTGAAAAGTTCCTTATACCATTGAAAAGCTTGTGGAATGTAGATGTTTAAAATGGGCTCACATGATTCATTTGGGTACTTAAAACATAAGTTATGGTCAAAAGAAAGGTTGGGAGTCAAAATGTCAATTTGATTCCCGACCACTAAAAGTTGATAATTGCCCTAATTTACTTGTGTGCAAGTGGCGTGCCACATATCGTTGGAAAGCTCTTAATGAAGGCTACAATTTTGCTTTAGACCTCACTTCAATTGGAGGTTTACACACAAGAAGTTGTGGGCTTCCAAAGTCACGGGAATCCTAATTTCGAGAATTTCAAGACTCCCAACTTGGGAGTCTCGAGAAAAAATGACATTTGGTGTAAGCCCCATGGCTAAGCACAAAAAATATTATAAGGGGGAAGGTGATGGCTTCCCCCAAGTCCAAGTTGTGGTGAGTTTTATGAGTCCATGTTTGCTCGTGGCTCGTCTGTGCACCAAAAGTACTCTAATTCTGCATTAACCAACTTGTTTGGTTTATGTAGGTCCGTGTGAATAATTGACTTGTTTGTCACTCATCCTAATCCCCATCCCAGAACTCCAATGTGACCCTTTTCCCCGGAAGTGCTGTGAGTTAGGAAGTGTACCCCAACATTTTATCCTCACATTATTTTCACCTTTAAACTTATAGTTAAGTCTATCAATGAGTTTGGGGGTGCATCATGCAAAGGGGGTACGTTCCACTAATACAAACATTTGATGTTCAACTATTACAACATTTTGGTCCACATTTATGTTGGAACCTTTGCATTAGGTTTACAACCAAGGGCATGACTTTGGACTAAGGATTGAATCAAAGGCTTCAAATCAACTATGATGTTGGGACAATTGTCAAGTGCATAAAATATGTGATGTCTCCAATGGAGCTCCATATTATGAATGAAAACATTGGTCATCCTTTTAATAAAAATGTTCCAATTATAATTGTTGGCACTTTAACCTTATGCTCACAATGAACATTAGGAAGCAAAGGATTGAAGCAAAGATAAATCATTGATCTTGGTGAAAGGCAATGGGTATGACTGATTTATGTTTTAAAGAATTCACAAAATGGAGTTTCACAAAATGAAGAGACTTTTGAAACTTCTAGAACACATTCCTTATTTTGAGTACTACAAGTTGTGAACATTCTAAACATAATTTGGAGGGGCAAATCACAAATCATGTTTGAATGATGTAATATTGATGTTTTTAAATGTATCTCAAAAGAGGATACGATATTAGCTTTGCATGTGCAATGCAATACTTAAAAATTATGTGCATTTGAATTTTTGAAACACCAAATATTCCAAACTTGAATAAGGATTCCTTCAACAATGTGATTTTAGCTCATGTGGGCACCTTTATACTATATATGCAAGGAAGTAGTGCCCATGGAAAGCTATGGAAGTAGATACATAAGGAAGTAGTGCCTCTTTCAAGAGTTTTGTTTGTCCTAACTCTAGCATGAATCTTGATGTTAAGTAAAACAACCAAATACCTTTCAAATTTTGCTTGTGTATATTGGAGAAGGTTGAAAATCTCGTGCTAACAAAAAATATGTTGTTATGTGTTTCCAATGTTTTATTACATGAATTTAATCATGAGGATTTAAATAACCCATTCAAGCTTTATGGAGTTTTCATTACATGTATTTTATTGCAAAATTTCACCCATACAATTTGCAAGCCTAAAGGGCACTTTGATCCACACATTTGGATTTATTACATTGGCCTTTAATATTGACATTGTTGTTTTCTTAAATGTAGGTTCAAGCTTGACATTCAAAAATGAAATAACAATTAGTTGGAGATATGTATATGAACATTATGGAGCTTAAACTTTGTTACAAACTTCTTGAAAAGACTTGGAACCACCAATTCGATAAACATTAAACATGTATGACCTTGGAATAACATGGTTTAAATGAAATAACTATGTTTTCTGTAATTGGATTTCATATGTTTGGATAAAAGTGTTTCATCCATTAAAAGTGGAAAAAATTATTTCACATGCATGAATTTTTTAACATCCATCAGGTAATGAATTTGTGATATGCATTATATGATGTATTAAATTTGTGGTAAATAATCAACCTATATATATATGAAAAATGATGCATCTCATGGTCCTTAATTAAGATTAAATACAAAATCATACCTATTTTAATAACATAGGTAAGTTATTTAAGTCCATGAAGTAGGTCCATTGATACTCAATACATAGGTACAAAATCTTCACATAAATCGATGTCAAATAGACATACAATTTTTTATTAATATATAATACAAAAAAATCATAATTTTTTACGATGTCCAACTTGAATAAAATGTCCACATTGACTAAAAGGAGTGCGCCTTTATTAAAGGCCTAAAACATGAAAACCACATCATTCTTTTGATTGATATTTTTTATTAAGTGACCTTTTTCACGAAGTGTCAATCCAAACATTTAGTCCAAAAGGAAAAAAGAATTAAAAAGTCAATCACCATGGTGAAAGCTTAGTCAAATTGGCCATGCCTATTAAGAAATGTCTAACCCATGGTACGTACCCAACTTATAAACTCTATATGTAGATTTTGTAAAATATTTTTGAAAAACATTGATCATTGACAAATTCAAGCATGTTAATTTAGGATTGTTCCAATTCAAACACCATTCAGGTAGGTAGGGAAGGTAAATAGGGTAGGGAAGTGGGTATGTTGTTAAATTAGGTACATACATGTAGGGTATGTATGTAAATAAGGTAAGGTGGGTAGGTAAGTAGGGAAGGGTAGGCATGTTTTAAGTAGGGTATGTAGGTAAATAGGACAAGTAAATAAACCTAAAGTAAGTGGGGTAACTAGGTAATATAACATGTGACAACATATAGTACAATGTGAATGCTTTCATGATAAACATGTGTGGTTAAATAATCACCACACATGAACTATTGACATATCCTAGAGGCAATTCACTATAAGCACAACCTAGCTTAGCCTATGCTAGGTTGGTATTTAAGTCTTGTTAGTAGGTCAATTAGTTATGTTAGGTAGGTAACATTGGCCTAGTTAGTATGCTAGATATGTATATTAGGTAGGTAGCCTTGTCCTAGCTCTAGCTAGTGTCAAATCAATATAGTTAATTTGATTAAGCCCTAGCCATTTTGATGGACCTTTTATTGATTTTTTTTTAATTAGATGTTTGGATTGACACCTAGTCAAAATGGTCACCTTAATCAAATATACTAGTAAGAAATAACATATATCTTTCATGTTCCAAGCCTCTAGTTAAAGTGGACATCACTTCTAGTCAATGTGACCATTCTAGTCAAATTGAACTTTCTAAAATATGATGTTTTCTTATAATGGGACTTGTAAAAGTGAACTCATGGACTTTCATCCCTAATACCAAGATTTTATATGGATTTCAAAATGGTCCAATAATTAATATTATGATTGTTAAGGAATAAATTTTAGTTAGAAAACATATTAATCAAATCAAGTTTTAAGGATTTTGCAATATGATAATTGTAGGTTATTTTTTATGAACTTTTTGTGTTTTGTTTTCGGTATTAAAAAATTGGGTATTTTCAAAAGTCCATATCATTATGGAAAAAATATTCAAATTTTGATGTTGGGTTTGTGCACATATGTATAAAGAAAATTTGTTTGTTTGGTTGGACATATACATGAATGAAAAAAATTTGCTAGGAATTAATGGATTATTGTTACTTAATTATTTATTTAGTCCTTTTGAGGCAAACAAACAAAAAAGTACGAAGGCAATGAACTTTGGGTGATGTTTTCACATATTGCAAAGTGAACCACTTTAGCTTGCACTCACCATGAATCAAGGGCTTCCCGTCATAGCAAACATAATTGTGCTCTTGCTGCAGTTGCGGTCACATTACCGTATTGTGAAACAAATCTCTACTTTGTATACAAGAGAGTGGAATGTCTCATTGTAAATATGCTGCTTGGTCTTGTGACAAACTCCATAGTAGATGTCTGTTTTGTAAGAAGTCTGTACCTGAGTTCCAACATACATCAAGTGCTGTAGCCAGATGTTGCCAGCTCCCTCAGATGTTTTCCAATTTGTAACAGTTTATGCTGGTCAATCATCGCACAAAGACATGATACCTATAGAGGCTGAGATCAAGCTCTAATTTGAGACATTGATTGGCAGGATTTTCTCAATGAAATTCAAACATTCCTGTGATTAACCTAGGTTTCTCTTCTTGACGTTTCCACTGCTGAAGCAAACAAAGCATGAACTAATTGAGTGAAAAAGTTCTTGGCTAGATTCAAGATCCCTGAAACAGGTTGTTCAAGAATGTTAAATTATGAAGTAAGTACAATTGTTAAGAAATGCCAGAGTTCTCATTCTCAGAACTGTGCTCATCAGCAGCTCTGATTCTTTTCCAATGCATTCACAGCCTTGTACTTTCAAAAAGAGGAGGAGGATCCAACTTGCCTCTTACTTGAAGACTTTTTGATTGATGCTACACATGTCCTCCACAACATCCTTCCTGGTGGGTTGATCTATTCTTTTGTCAGCAAGCAATCGACTGCAATCTGTATCACACTATCACACATTGCATGGCAGGGAACATCAGCCAAGTTTCTACAGCTATGGTGCTCATATAGAATGCAGTCAGAGAAACGTTTTAAGGTACATGAGAATGATGACCTCATTCAACAACTGCATCTTACCACTGGTGCTGACATGGTTGGAGGATTTGATTTGTAACATTGACCATGCCATTCTTCAAGGTTCCTATCACCAATGAATGCCCACTCACAGGTGGTCTGCAAAATTCTGTTGCTTTTTCAAGCTCCTCGGAGATGAATACCACCTGCACATCACCCCTCCTCCCTGGGAGATGGAGAGGAGGAATTTGTAGCCACTATGGTGTCCTCTTTGCATGCACAAGTATGTAGGGAGCCCAAGCCTGAGGAAGAAAACAAAACATGGTATCAGAGCCAGGTAGTGAATCTAAAGAGGATGGATGAGAAGATGGGAGCCTACATTCAGGCAAAGGGTTATGCCCTTTATGAGCAGAAGCAATCATACGGCAAGTCTAAGAAATGGAAAGTGACTTCTAGTTTGAAGACAGGCTCGACATTAGCCATTATTGAAGGAAAAGGTGATCATACAGATGCTGCCAATGAGTCCATCAATTTCGACTGCCGCTACTACAATGCAACTCTATTGAGTGTCTGTCAGTGTACACTCATGAAAGAACTTGTCACTCATTCCTTGACAAATATTGGTACATTATGATGTTGAAGAGATGCATGGAACTCGCCATTCTATCTCAAGAGCCTCTAAGAAATGGAAAGTGGCTTCTAGTTCGAAGACAGGCTCAACATTAGCCATTATTGAAGGAAAAGGTGATCATACAGATGCTGCCAATGAGTCCATCAATTTCAACTGCCGCTACTACAATGCAACTCTATTGAGTGTCTGTCAGTGTACACTCGTGAAAGAACTCGTCACTCATTCCTTAACAAATATTGGTACATTATGATGTTGAAGAGATGCATGGAACTCTCCATTCTATCTCAAGAGCCTCCTGCAAATATGGAACCCTGGTTTCAAAACAGATAACTATGCATTTGGATCCTCTGTACACACAACGGCTTAAGCTAAGTCCACCCAAAAACTGTGGACCCATGTGCTCTTCAGCTTCCATTACCAGGGGTCATTTATGATCAATGTCCAGTGTAACAGACAGAGACCCTTGTGCTCCAATCTACATAGGCTAGCCATGTCATTTCTACTGTGCCCATTCTATTAACACAGCACAAAGGGCAAGTTTTCAACAACTGGGGCCACAGAACTGCTGTGTGCTGATTCCATGGTCCTCACATTGAATGTGCATTCAGCATCTCCCTGTATACCATATCTATGAAATGGTCATTCTGCATGCACCCATCCCACACCACATGATACCCTTCAGTTTGCTGATTATCACAAATGCTATCTTCCTCACCAAGAACATCTGAATCTCTGTGTTTCTCCAAATTCCAATGTATTCCACATCTTCCCCATAAGACCCATTTATTATAAGACATTGGCACAAGAAACAAAACTGCAAGATCAGCATGGAACATTCTCTAATTTCCTTCAATTCCAGCCCCATAACATTACCTTGAATAGACGCTGGAGTGCCTCATGGACACCATCCCTTGTAATGGGTCCGCTGTGCAACATTGGTTGAGCAAGGGAAGGAGGAGGATTTGGTGGTGGGAAAGGTTGAAGCAATGGAGCACCATGGGGTGCAGACTGCAGTGCTGACGTTGAAGCAGCCAATGGAGGGGCAGCAGTAGGGGCTGAGGTGCGAGGTGGAGGGATGAAAAAGGCTGGTGGTATAAGGGTTGTCCTCAGTGGGTTGGAGATGGTGGGAGTGTCAAGAGAGAGAGGAGGTGCTAGTGATGTATGTGGGAGTGATGTTGTGGATGGGGGAACTGGCATATGAGCAATATTTGTGGAAGGAACTAAAGCTGGGCGGGTAGGCAATGTATGAGTAGTTGCAGCAGGTCGTGGGACAGTTGTTGGTGTTATATCTGGGGTGCTACTACGCCCTGCATTCTGCTTTCACACATAATAAAGACTAAATCTCAGTGCATAACAGCAACCATAACTGCAAAAATAGGCAACTGAAAAATAGTGAACACAAGAAAATACTCCATTGCCCTAGAGTTTTGGTTGTTCAGGATGCCCTTACATTGACAGAAAGGATGTGTGTTTAGGGAGGGGAGAAGGGAGCATACACTGAAGAAACGCTCTAGAGGCTCATCAGGGCCCTCCGCCACACTGGATAAAGCTCCTGCAGATGGTTCGAGCGGACCCTCCATCATGGTTGCCATTGGCTCCAGCTCTTGATACTCTGAGCTGCATCCAGACATCCAAGCAATAAAATGTCAAGTTGCAGTCTTTTGCATCTGAGTTCAAACTCCAAAGAGAAAAAAGCATCACACTGAAAGTTTGCTTCTTGCACAACTTTATGTGGCAAAGCACTTTCAGCTGTTGGCTGAAGCTACTACCCCCACATTTCTGCTGGCTGGCACTGTGGAGAAAAGAGAATGGTCCATTTGCTGGATACCAAAAGATGTCAGTAGGATGAAATTGTGGAACCATTTGTCTGTATTCAACTCAGAAGGTAGATATTAAGCTGTCCTGAGATTGACACCACACCCAGGGAAGAGAGAAAAAAGAGAAGGGAACAGGAGGATGAGGAAGTGAAGCACACCGTGATGAGAATAGATTCACTTTTTGGGGCTTGTTGGAGAAGGCTGACAGAATTCTGCACACAAAAAACACAAGAAGCTGGTAAAGATCCAGAAAATGTTCCACATAATTAACCCTACAAGCTAATCATGTCAGTTTCCATGCTTGTACTTCAGTCAAATGTCTATGAGATTGATACCCCTACCTATCTCTAGACAGACAATGAAAAGCCCACCATGAACCCACACCCAAGAAAACTGATTGCAGCAAACGAATTGTCTTGTGGCTTACCTGCATATATGTCTACAAAATGTACCAGGGTGACAGCTATGGTCACATACCCAGATTAACAACTTGCTGTATGCTATGCTGGTATTGCATATTGAAGCAGGATGTAAGATCAGGCTCCAAGACTGAAAAGACAAAGATGGGGGTTGTGAAGTAACCTCTGGAAAAGCTTGGCCACTTCTTCACACTCACGTGGGTTGTAGAACCAAATGCCATGGACTTGCTGTGAAGAATTGCGGTAGAGGAGATATGGCACCTGTACCTCATACTCAAACTCACCCAGCAGATCCTCCACAAGATTATCTGTTGCCCACCCACCACAAATATTGTTTCATTCTTCTCATGAAAATTCCTCCACTCTCTCTCATTGCTTGACCTAATTTAGCTGCAACCTCACTATTCTCAACCCTAGTGTGCTCCAATTGTCATCTGAGACCAGAGACATTCACTGGCTACTCAAAGATTTGAGTGACAAGCTTTCCCAAGCATGCTGAGTTGAGTTATCTCCAAACTTAATGTAACCCCCTTGAAACCCTAGAATACTTCTGCAATTCAGTACATAGAAGATGAAACTTGCTCCTAAGATCAGACCTGTGCTGCGCCGATTCATAACAACAAACTGAAAGCGAGGTTGTGTACGCCTGCAAAGGAGCACACCACACTGAATATTAACCCACCTGGTGCTACACAAAATACTGCGACAACACAAAGTTGAGAAAGACAGGATAACAGACACAACAACTCACCGTTTTACAACAAAGAGTGAGCCCTCCACATCCTTGCGACTCTGTAATCACGAATGGGAGACATGGTAAGTGCGCTCCAGCTTTGTCCTCCTAAACATTCCTCAAGTCTCAAAAAAAAAATTTAGCAGAAGCTACTGCAGTTATAGCTGCATAACTTGTGCAAGCCCTCTGAAGATTATAGAAGAAAAAAACACCAACTAATCTCCCTTACTCTCCAAACTGCTTCAGACACCTGTATTTTAGGAGAAATTCAATTCACAGTAATGCTGCTGAGTACACTGACAAAAACAACTCCACACGACTGGAAAGAGACCCTAAGATTTTGTCAATTGAATCCATTTTTTCCAGCGTCAAAGCTTGCTTGTCAATAAAGAAGAAGGCAGCACTGTAAAAACATAATCTTGACAAGCACATCTCACAGAAATTTAAACAAAGAAACACAATTAGGTCAACAGGACCCAACCAGAACCTTTTAGCATACCACCGTATTAGCTGAAATGAGTGAGAAAAACCCTAACTGCGTGAGTGAAACGCAACCTTAGCAATTTGCAAGCCTGACATCCAGCAGTCAACAAAGGACTAAAGACATTACAAAAAAAAGGAAAAAAGCGCACCATACAAAACAAGAACCAGCAAAAACAAAGAACCACACCCACAGAGATGAGGAGGAGGAGGAGGAGGAGTAATAGTAGTAGTAGTAGTAGTAGGGGATGTTTGTGGGAAAGAATTCTTGTTACCCATTGAGAGTCCTCCACACTGAACTGGTAAAAGGTAACATGCGCAGCAGTGGTGAGGATATCCTCCACATGCCTATCCATCCTCTGCAGCACTGTGAGATTCAGCTCCTTGGTGCTATTCTGATCCAACTGTGGCAAGGGCTTACCCGTCTGCTGTTGTTGTGCTGCCATTCTTCTGCCTTCCCTGAACACACAAGCTCCAATTTCTCTCCAACTCCCCTCAGCATACAAAAACCAAAAAAAAAAAAAACCACACACCCACACACACAACCTCACTCACTCACACAACAAAACAATCCCCTACTTCCCTTTCTTTTCCTTTCCCTTCCCCTTTCAACAAAGAGAGCAAACAGAACCACTGGGTAGTGCACCCACAACACCAAAACCTGTTCAAATTGCAATGCAAAAAACTACACTATCCTACAATCTACTCTTCCACACAAAAGAGAGTTGAAGAAGAAGAAGAAGAACAAGAGGCACACATTGCTTTGAGAGAGTGCAAGGGCACAAAATGAGAAAATGGAATGGATGAATGTATCTATGAATGAATGAATGTATGATTTTTATGAATGATAGGTAGGTAGGGCGGTCTTGTAGCTTAGGTACTTAGACTAGGTACTCTCTGTCTGTCCTTCTTTTTTGCCGTCCAAAATCCTTCTTGTTCTTGTCTGGAATAGGTCAACTTTTTTTTCTTTTGGGTTGGCTTTTTTTAAAATAATAATAATAATAATTAATTAATTAATTAATTATTATAAATAAATAAATAAATAAAATTTTAAATAATTTTTATAATTTTATTTTATAAATAAATAATTCTTTATTTTTAGGCCTTTGCATACCTACCAAGATAAGGATATTATTGTGTTTAGAATTCATTATAGAGTACAGTTAGCTTAAGGGAATTTGGCACCCTAGGTAAAATCATAGGTCTAATTTTATTTTATTTTATTTATATGAGGACTTTTGAAAAGATGATATTTTTGGCTTCTTGTGTTGAAACTTGAGATTAGTTACAGAGTTATTATATAAATAAATTATAACATCATCTTCCAAGGATTTTGGTTTCTTTTACAGGATTTTTTTTTTTTTTTAAGATTATATTTTTGCATGGTGAAATATTTGAGTTTCTGTAATTCTTCTTTTTTGCCTTAATCTATACTTTTTAATGTAAATGGCGAGGCCATAGTGTGTCACACCCCTTGTTTTGGGGGGTGGTGGGGGGGGGGGGGGGAGGGGGGGGGGGTTTGGTACATATCCTCCTCCTCGGTCATCATAGTGAACCAGCACCCACTGCTAGCGCACCATGAAGGATGAATGAAAAGTGGTAAGGAAACAGCTTTCTGTTGGGGTTCCAGTTCCCTAACTAACTATGGTGGTTAGCTAACTTACTTCCTTTTTTTTTCTACCTACCTACCTACTTACCTACCTGCCTACAAACAACTCGTCACAAGCAGGTTCTTAGTAGGTTGGTAGGTAATAAAAACAGCCTACTACTTACTTCGAAGTTTGCCTATTTTCCTACCTATCTGCCTATATATATATATGAGACCTATTTCTTACAGAATTGGTTACCAAGGTGTGAAACCAAATATTTATTACCCTCTGTTTGAGGATCATCCACATCTGAGAGTATTCACGAACACAACCACTTTTCATTCATCCTTCATGGTTGCACTGATCGGTGATGCTGGTTCACTGAGGCCCAGAGAGCTTGCAGCACACCACACAACTCCTCCTACTTACAACATTCCTGACTTGGATCTGGAAATTCAAAGTCATTTGTGAAGAGTTGATGATGATTTTCTGGGGAAGAAGGTTGTCATCTACTACTAGACAGAAAAAAAAAAAATAAAAAAAATATATATATATAATTATTTTTAGTTATTTTTAATTAATTAATTAATTAAATTATTTAAAATTATTTTAAGTTAATTAATTAATTATTAAAAAACATGTCCCCACCTAGCAAGTACCCCTGCATTTGTGCAAAGACAGGCTGGATGGGATTGGTGGGAGGGAGGAGTGTTAGTTTAGGGCATTTTTGGGTATTTGAGACAAGTGTGGAAAAAGTCAAGCCTGCACATTCTGGTGATTCAGAATCTGCATAACAAGATTGGGTGTGTAGGGGATGATGAGTCATCCCATCCACATCCACATCCACATCCACCAACACATTCCAATCTCATAGGTAATGTATGTATGTATATGAATGTAAGCTTGGATGTATGACTACTTCTTCCCCCATAGAGTCCATATGCTTCATCCATTAATTTTTTTTTTATTGTGGGTGCAAGATATTATAACTCCCTAACTAATCTCAAGTTTCAACACCAGCCAAAATATCATCTTAAAAAAATCCTCGTATAAAAATAGACCTATTATTATTATTATTATTATTATTACCTAGTAGGGGCCAAAATCCCTTAAGCTACTAATATACTCTATAATGAATCTAAACACAATATATCGTTGAAGAAATACGGAAACTCAAATATTTCACCATATAAAATAAATAAATAAATTCCAAAACATCCTCTAAAAGAAACCAAAATAAATCCTTCAAGATATTATTATAACTTCTATTATAACTAATCTCAAGTTTCAACACAAGCCAAAATATCATCTTTCAAAAATTAACAATGCCCAAGTGCAAATGCAATACATGAGCTATTGCAAGTGTAACTGTTTATTATTTTTTTAATATTTTAAAGTGGCAACTTAAGTTTTTTTTAATTTTTAAAATTCCATATTTATCCAAATTTTTTTTCAAATACGTTGAGAACATTTGAATAAATTTGTAAATGAATTACTGAGTATATAGTAGTCAAAAACACATTCAAAGTAATGTAACCAATGTTTTCATTATTTATTCTTGTTTTTAGAATGACTTTTTAAATGGCATATATATTCATTTATATACATCTTTACAACACAATATGATTTGACTTTTTGGGAGTCATATAAATTAAAATAATTTTCATATAAGCATCTAAATGGTGGATGCACACCTTGAATAGCCAATCATGTTCTACCATATTAGCTTGACTTAACTAGCCCATTGCTTTTAGAGCATTCATCCAAGTGAGCACCTATGTGGTTTTCCATATTGCATTTGCAACCCATGTCCATGCACATATAACACTATTTATACATTCCAATTTCCAATATGTCAAAAGAGTATCAAAATACTATTTTCATCCTCATCTATAAATTTTTCTAATCTTCATGATTGTTTAATAAAATATTATTACAATTATTTTCTTTTATTTGTTTTAGCTTAGCACAATGTATTTTACAATATTTTATCTCACAAAAGTGGTGAATTTTACAATCAAAGAAAGTGGAACATATTTTTCTCAAATTTCTAATTATTTTAAAAAAGGCATGAAAATTCACCACAAAACAATCATTGAGCTAACATGTTACTTTTCAATTTGAAAATAATCATTAATGAAAAATTAAAGGTTTAAATATTCTAGGTTCAAAGGTCTTTTTTAAAAAAACATTCCTAAAAATGTTGCAAGGATGTAAACCTTGAGAGACCTAAGTAGGTTTTGGCTTGTGGTTTCATGAACATCAATATAGACATTGTAAATAAGATTGCAACAAGGGACAAGGGTTGTAGTGTATATCATCAAATCATCGAAGGAGCATACATACACAATATTGTATATTCAAACAAACTTTACAATAACATTATTCAAAAGTGTTAAATTTTTTTATGAAGTTGTCATATGCAATTGAAAAATTGGGGGCCGCCCAAGATGCATTCACAACAATGTGACACTCAATAAACATAATTTGTTAATTGGGCAATGGTACAATTATTATTTTTCAATCAATTCATAGATAGGATATCAAATTTTATTATGAAATATAATTATCTTGCACCACCACATGAGTTTAAATGTTATAAGGAATTTGTCACTACCCATTGGTTGTTACCCAAAAAATAGTATTTTTCCCCAAGAATAGTGTAGTGTTGCTCTCTAGGTAAGTGTTTCTTAATCGTTAGCTTCGGGTACGGTAGGCCAAGGATTGAGTGTGGTTGCTTTTAATTTTATTTACAAATTTTGATTGCGGTTCTGAAATTTTCAGCATAAAGAGCATAAATTATTTACAGATAATTTTTCAAAAATTCTGAAAAAATAATTTTTAAAAATTAAAAATTCATGCATTCCAAAGCCACCCATCATCTCCTATGATATTGGTTCACATTTTTGTAGGAGTTTTGGTTTTTCCCTATCAAATATATTGTCATTTCAATCCAAGGTAATCTACTAAGTGTGAGTCCCGATTACATGGGACTCACATGTGACCAACATGTTTCAATGCTTCATGAGAAAAGGCTTTTGCATGTTGACATCAAATTTGAGACCTATCCCTAGTTGAACCATGAAAAAAATTGAGATTATTTATGGTAAATATTTTCATTAAAAGTGAGCGATTATAATTAAAAAATTAGAAAAAGGTTAAAGCACAAATATTGCTTGAAGAGATGATCCATTATCACAAACAACTATGTATCAAGCCACTTATTCCTAATTACATAAAAACCTCCTTACGCAATGTAATTCAACAACTAATAGCCAATGGGCTTTATGAAAAGTGTAAAGCTCATGGATGCACATCCACAAAGCTTGAAACTTTTTGTAAAGCCCAATTAGTTTGTTCAACTATTAGTTCAAGATTAAAATTATGTAATATTAATGATGTAGAAGCAATGAAATATAATAACTTGCTTAAAATGTAAGGGTCAAGATTATGGTTTTTTTTTAATGAAGTTGTACTTATGTACTTAGAAACTTTAACCTATTTAAGACAAGATAACACCCTAGTTCAGGGTCTAATTCAATTTTGTAAAAAAAACCTCGATTCCCCAATAGGTTCCAATGGAGATTTCAGGATAGTTTGGAACTTTTTGATTCAAAGACCCTAAAACATGAGCTATATAACATTTTGTGCTCTTGCATACCCCGAGCTATTAAAACCATGGTTTCTTATGTTGGAGTTAAACTTCACCTTAAAAAAAAGTTGCAAAAATCAAGTGTTATTGCAAAGCTTGAAATTTTTGAGGTTCAAACAATTCCCATTTTGTGCACTTGAGGTTTGAACTTTTTAAGTTTTTGCTCCTTTCCAACATTTGATTGCTCCAATGTCGCCTTCTTCAAACAACACATGAATTCCATTATACATGAACTCCTTAATGTTTGTTTGTTTTTTTTTTTTTTTGGCTCACATTAATGTTTTCCTTCCTTTGTGACTACCAAACCTTGCAATTACCAAATCTTGTAGAGAATGTTAAAGGAAGAAAAAGAATAAGAAAATATGAACATTTAATACAATTTGGCTTGTAGATGTAATGCAAGTTTTAGGTAGGAAACATTTGAATTCATGATGAATCAAGGAACATATTTTAATTTGGGGGCCATGTTCGGCCCCTTTATTTATTTTTCATGCCATAATGTCAATCTCATCCAAAAATTGCTAACATAAGGTTTTGACATTATAAACTTGCTTGCTTTTATGGAAAACTCTAATTATAAACCCCAAAAAAGTTTGTTAAAACATCCAAATTAAATATAGACCCCAAAGAGGTTAATGAAGCATATTCAAAATTAAGTGCATAATGTACCCCAAAAAGGCTAATGCAAACTTCTCAAGTTAGAAGCCACTTTAAATGTGAGTCTAAGGTCCTAGGTTTAATGAAATAGAGCAATCCTATTAGTTGAAAGCCATAAATTGGATCCATGGCCTTTGGATGAGGGTCCATGACCCCAAAAAAAAAAAAATCAAGGTTAAACTTACATGACATCATTTTGGAAGGAAAGTCAATTGGTTTGGACTAAAAAGAAGTCATGATTTGGAGAACCAAGATGTAGGCTAGGGTGCAAAGCAAGCCCTTCAATTGAATATTTTCAGTTTTTAAGGTCCATGACCATTGAAAATCTCTAATTGAAAGACTTTTGCTAAGATACAAGTTCATTTTACACAAAGGCTAAAGGCCTAAAGGACCAAGGAAATGTGAATGGATGAAAAATGGACATTTAATACACTTTGGATAATGTTTCATGGTCTAGTGGACTTCATGCTAAGCTAGAATATTTGTTACACCATGAGGCCAAAAAAGTCATGATTGGTTTGAACTTTTTAAAATGATTTTTATTAGTGTTAAATGTTTTTTGAAAGAAATTGAGCCAAACTTTGTCTTTGTACATTAGGTTTACCTAATTCTTGTATGCAATCAATTTATACAATGACTTCCAAAAATATTTTGGGATTTATGGGTTATGGGTTATATGGGCATATTTTATTCCATAGTTGTGAAGGGAGCTCAAGAAAGATAACATTTTATTATACATAATAGTCAAGATACAAAAAGAAAGTGCTTTCAAATTCAAGGCCATATAAAATGATGCCTAAAAATGCATGTGCTTGGCATGCCCTATTATGCCCTTTGAAACCCCCTCGACAAAAAAACCATATGAAAATGGCAAAATGAAGATAGAAGATATGAAAGGAAAGTGATGAAAAAGAAGAAAGGAGAAACCCTAAACCAATAGTTTTTTAAAAAATACATACAATATCAAATTACAAGTCAAAATTTACATGAAATAAAAGGTTACACCTTTTTGGTTCCGTTGCAATATGTTAAGGTGCTTCAACAAAGTCTTTTATCACTTAAATGTTACACTTCACAAGCAAGATTCACACATAAATTAATTTTGAATATTCATGGGACGGCCTTTGGATATGTTTTGAGGGCTTTCAACATTTTTGTGGTCATGGTGCCTCACCATAGTTGTAAAGGGGGCTACAACTTTTTGTGAAAAATCAACAACCCACATACTTCACAAAACTGAAAAAATAAACGTGCTCATCTTTCTTTTTCATTGCAACCACACCTACGTTTTCCCTTTGTTACTTTCATTTTGGGAAGGGGAGTTGGTTTAAGCATTATCTCTTATTCATCCCAAATCTCTTACAACTTATGAAATTCGTTGCTTTAATCCTCCATAGCTTGCACTTCTTATTCCCACTTTTTAAAATAACTTCATTTTGTGTGCTTTCTAGGGTTAGAAATGGCCTTTTCCAAATAGTAACCTAATGCACATTTCAAATCCATTGATTTACAAATCCAACAAAATAAACATCATAATTGTTCAAAGATGAAATAGGATATGCACACAAGAATGACATTAGATGGTGAAATGTTTCTCATTCTTGCACAATTTTAGCAACAAATGAAGAAAAGGGAAGATGCTAAATACACCTCCCACCTTCCACCCCGCAATGAGCTTTATTTGTTACAAAAAGTTGTTGATAGTGTTTAGCCCTATTTAAAGTTGCTTGGTTTTGATGCATGGTTTCACTAATATGGTTTGACCCTATTATCATGTTAAATAGATAATAATAAAATTAACAATAGTTCAAAGCCAAATCTATGCTATTAGTTGGTTTGCTCATCATCTTTTGAATGGTGATGGGTTCTTCAAAACCAATGTGGGAAATACAAAATAAAAATAAAAATCTTCTTACAAAACCCAATAAAATTACACATAATTGTGAAATCACCCATAATTGCAAAACCATGCAAGGCACAAAAAAAGACAAGCTCAAAATGTGCCATATGGAGCTCGGTTGGGATATTTAACATTTCATGTGACGAAGAAAACAATGAGAGAATCAAGGAAATGGGGCAACCTTGGACCCTAGCTTGAATTTTTGGATAACAAGCTCCATTTTGTGATTTGAACCAATTGTAATTCCCTTCAACATGATGCCATGTAATTGTCACCTCAATTTAGAACCCATTTTAGTTACCTTCAAAGTGATGTCATGTCATTTGCCACCTCAATTTAGCTCTCTTAATTTATGACCTGGACCCAAAAGATTGCTCCATTCAGTTGGACCAAAGAACCATTCACTAGTTGTTCACTTATTTTTGAAGTGTGGAAATGACTTCCCAAAGCTTAGCACAGGCAGATGTGGGGAGCAAACGTTTTCAGTACTTCGAAATAGGAACTTGAAACAAGGGGGCTCAAGAACTCACACTACAAGAGAATGTGATTTTTCTCACACAAAGGCCGCATCTGATGACAAGTGTGTGAGATAAACTTTGTGGGTGGCATATGCGCCATCACCTAGTGACAAATTGCCATTTTAATGTAATACCTATATGCCACAATGAATAACCCCATATTGTACATTGTAATGGATAAAACCCCAAAGTTTGCCGCAAGTCATAATTGGGAGTTTTGTGTTAGAAAAACCACATTCTCTTGCATTGCGTAGATCACCACCTGTCCAATATACTGTCATGCACCAACAGGGCACTATTGCCATAAAAATGATAGCAGCTGCTATCAGATGAAACAGAGCAAACATGGGATGAAAAAGCATAGATAGGAGAATACAACGGAGAAAACCCTCAACCCTACACATGTTTACTTGCAAATGCATGTATCACTGGGATTGTAGAGAAAACACTCTACAAAAACAATGGTGAGAGTAAGCAATTATTGTGTCTGTTCTGGCCACACCAAGAAACAAATGTGTGTGTGTGCGTGTGTGTGTGTGAGAGAGAGAGAGAGAGAGAGACCTGCAAGGAGCCCAAGAGTCTTGGGTTTCTCCAAACAAAGGTAGCAATAAGATCTCTTCTTTCTACTAAAGCCGAATATGAATCTGAACCATATTGTTATCATCCTCAGGAGCTTCATCTGAGACCTCAAGCCTGACACGAAGATGAAGATGTTTCAACAAAACAGTTCCCTCTGGGAAGTCATGAAGTTGTTTAGCATTCTTGAATAAGCTAGGTGGCCTCCTCAATGGAGGTGGGAGGAGTTCAGCATTGCTGAAATCTGTGGCAGCAGCAGGTGTGGAGGAGGGTCTTTCTGCTCCAGTGGTTGTGCCTGGCATTGTAGGCAGGCTTTGATCAGAAGAAGAAGAAGAACCCTTTGGTGGACCTGTGTACTTCAAATAAAGCACTGCATCAAATACCACCTGCAGAAATGATTGTATTGGTCAGAGAACTTGTTTTCCAAACAAGTTAATAGAGACAGTGACATAGATATTGCACCCTAATGGCATGCTAATTTCCTCTCTAATGGTGATTATTCCTCCCCTGATCAACTTGCAGGAGTAAAAGGAGTGCAGGAGTATATTCAACAGTGAGACATGAGACTGACCTCTCCAGTACCACGGGTGGCATCGACTAATGAAAACAAGGGTAATCCAGATGCAGCAGAAGGTTTTGGAATTGGCAAGGATTCCTCTGAGGATTCATCATCTCCATGTGAAAGGTAGTTGAGGTCATCCACATATTGTTGGGCAGCTGTGGTCTGCAATTACCAATTAGATTTTGTGTTAGTGTCATCTTAGGGCATCTCCAGCAGTGCTCAGTATGGGACCTGCAAGAATATTTTTCACATCCAAGTTTAGTTATTTACCTTTTTCCAACCACACCCATAAAACTAAAACTGGGACAGCAAACAGGTGGGAGACAGCTAACCTGGACCAATTGTTATGATTGGCCAATGAGACAAAGGGAGCATCAGTCAGATCATATTTATATTCTTTAACAGGTGTTCGGCTTTGCTGTGCCTTTTACCAGCCTCAGCAAACTGTGCAAAAATACTGGGCCAAAACCATTTTGCTGAGCAAACTGGCATGTTTTGACTTTTCTTTATCGAAATGTAATTTGCAGGGTCACATACTGAGCACCAGTGGAGTTGCTCTTATGCACCCCAAAACAACAAACAATTCCAGCAGTGCTTGTCCTCTCCCTCTCAATTGCCTCATGTAGAATCAGATGCAGGAAAGAATGCTCCCTACCTTTCTAGCTGCTAAGTCACCACCTAAAACCGACAGCTCCACCAAGCAACCCCGACCTTGGCGCCATACAGAGCCCTCACTGACTGGTTCCACCAGACTTGTCCCTCTTGGAATGCTGACATCCACACTTATCAAACACCTCCCTGCGGATCCCAACCAAAAGCTTGAGTGAATATTCCTGAACTGCATGACCTAATCACACTATCCTTCCATTTTCAGTTTTGTGACAAGACATCTTTCAATAGCCCCAAAATCACAAAACATACAAAATTTATATCCCCCCAAGCTCATAAGCCAACAAATCAGACAGTCTTACCAGGTTGCACCTTGAAGCATTCACAAAGTTCTTGGACATCATTTTGAAAGAAAACTTGATGTGACTGTCCTGTGGAGCTTGGGCTGGACAAAGTCACATGGCAAACACATTTGTCAGATTCATGAAGATCTATATGCACCTCTGTACAGCAATTCTTAGTGCCCTGGCATGCTGCAAGCTTTGAGAAATGAAATTTAGTTTGTAGAAACAAGTAGCCCTTTTGAAAATCCAGACTGGGAAACCAATTTATCCAAATAATGTCTTTTGCTTTACAAACCCACCTGCTAGAAAATTGAAGGTTGGCTGGCAATGACCACCATGATGGCAAACCAAGAAGCCCAAGGTTAGAGAACTCCAATGATGAAATGCTTCCAGTCCTCAAGTCCATCTTCAAAACTTGTTCCTTCTCTGTGAAAATAGGATCCATATCCCTTCAGCAAATCATGACTGGAAGTAAATGACAACGTCTGGTAGCAAGTCCAATGTGGTCACCAAAGTTTTGCCCAAAGACTTCCAAAGATCCTACTCTGAATTCAGGTTACCTGGATCTGAGAAGATGACACAATCCTTCAAGGTTGACACTTGTGACACAAGATTAATGAAACCCATGCTCTCAAGTTTCTCACATGCATGATCCCAATTGCCTCCCCTGACACTTTCAGCCTGGGACTTGAATGCCAGGAATGTTTGGGCGATCTCATGCGGTTCTGTTGTTGACACCAAACAGGATTCAAAAATACTGCCATGCCACATGTCTAGACAGTTGATCACCAAATTGAGACTGTAATCATAGGACTCTGCTTGGCATAGCCTTGTGGCCCTAATGACCCTGCACCCAGTTTGGACATTGCAAGAGGAGTTTCAGACAAAGAGAACTGCAATTAATGAAGAAAGGGGAATAGATTAGTAGAATGTTGTAAACAGATCAAGTTTTATAGACAGTGAGGGTGTACACAAAATTTGCACCTGAATGGATTTGGCATCAGATGATCAAAGTAAAATCTGATATTGGCATGAAAATCATGAAACACACAACAATCTTCAACACACCTTGATTGGTAACTTCTGAGGTTGCTCCAGAATCAACATCGATGGTCCATAAATTCTTAAATCTGCAGAGTAAAGAGCCAGATGTGAGTGAATAGATCTAGGAAAGACATGGAGTCTTGGGCAGACACCAGAGCAGCCAGATAGACATGAACAAAGAAGGCTATGAAGGGGCAAACCTTGACTTACCCATAACTTGCAATGATCAACTGTGAGCTGGATACCATAACAAGACGCCAAGGGAATGACAAAAATATTTTTTTCCCCTCTTCCTTTCCTTCTTCATGAGGTTCGCTCTTTGTAAAGCCAAGCCAGTGCAACAAACTCTGGATGGTGCCAGCCCTTGTGGGGACCTCTGGTAAAGGGTACACAGTTTGCAGTACTCGATTGCTGAGATCTGCCTTGCGGATTGCATGGTTCTGATTAAGAACCAGGAAACTCTCAATTGAAAAGTTTCACACAAGAAATGAACGAGCATACATAAAATGAGCAACAAATGAAAGAGCCCTTCCACTCTTGACAATATATGTGTCTGGCTCTATGTTTGTGCAACTATATATTTATTCCTCAGTCCCAGTCCTGGATCTAGCAAGTTCTGTGATCCATGTGGCAGTACCTCACAATCAGCAATGAAAAGGCAATTTGTTTCAGCATGGAATGATGTAGAAGCTGGAGAATGTAGCTGGGAAGTCTCAAAAGGACCATCTTCAAACCCTGCCACTGACCCAATCTGCCAACACAAATATTTTCCATCATTTACAAAGATTGGAATCATCACAGGTTTTAATGTTAATCCCAGCAGATGGTAACATCCCTACAATTGCAATTTAAGGAATCCCCAGAGTAAAAGGGACTTTCTTCTGACAACCATGGTGTGAATAAAGGGAGTGAGAATAGAGCAGTTCTCACACAATCTATAACTGTCCCATCTCTGTCAGTAATAATGACACGGTTATGGAGTGTATCAGAAATGAACACCCGTTCTTGTTCACCATCTGTTGAGACACTGCCTGCGAAACAGTGAATACAAAATATTTAGATGCTGCCATTTAAACGTTCATCATGATCAAACCCAATGCTTTGGTTGATCTGATTCTCAAAGAATCCAGATGCTCTGGAATTTGATGTGAATCTCAGCAGGTATCAATGAAGATTGAAAATCTTCTGCAATCCACTTGATCTCTCTTGTCTCTTCTCATACACAAAAGAACCATGCACCTCATCTGCATATTGATTAGCTGCTTCTATAGACAGCATGCAACACAGGAGGATCATGTTGCTACATGTTACCTGGGTAGCACAGCAGTGTGTCAAAGCCATGGCTGCAAAACTGGGAATCTTCTATAAACCTTGTGTGCTGGGTGTTGGGCTTTGTTTCCTCTGTGGGGCTTAGCAGCTCAGTCCTCAGTGAAGAAGACTCATTCTGGGCAGCACAAACCTCCTCAATGACAGTCCTCTGAGAAAGTGCCTGAACACACTGCACCCCGGCAGCAATCCCTTGGTCTGAGATCATTTTCCACCTAGGTATCTCTGCTGTGTTGTTGCTGACATGAGTTCCACCACGAAGCTCCATGGGTGTACCTGGCACTGAGATCACCCTTACCTGCAAAATGCCAAAACAAGACATCTTCAATTTCCATGAACCAAAGGAAAGGGAATTTCAGTATGTGATTCAACAGTGATTACCTAACTCAGAGAGACTGCAACCCACAAACCAAATCACACTGGCAGAAACACTGCACACGTGACTCTCTCTCTCATGTGCAGGAGTTAGAGCATCTCCAGCACTGCTCACTACGTGATCTTTGCAAAAATATTTCTCACATCCAAGTTTAGCTATTTACTTTTTTCCAATCCCACCCATAAAACTAAAATTGGGAGTGCAAATAGGTGGGAGACTACTAATAGCAAACCACTACAATTTGCCAATCAGAAACAGGGGGCAGCAGTCAGATCATATTTGTTACACTCTTCTCTGGCAGGTGTTAGGCTTTGTTGTGACTTTTACCAGCCTCAGGAAATTGTGCAAAAATGTTGGGCCAAAACCATTTTGCTAAGCCAAACTGGCATGTTTTGACTTCTCTTCATCCAATTTTAATTTGCAAGGTCACATACTGAGCACCACTGGAGTTGCTCTTCCATGGTGAGAGGCTAGATAGATCTGTGATCACCATCTGCATAAAAATGCTAAGAAACATGGGCGTGAATTGAAGTATGCCAGCAGATGTGAGGAGATGGGTAGGGGTCATCAGGCACCGGAGTGGAGCTAGGCAATATCTTGTTGCCTTGAGCAGAATAGAATTCCAAGAACCGGCGACATGTGGTATCACCCTGCACCTCAGGATCCACGACTCCTCCTAAAGGCTCTATCGTTGCTCCTTCTTTCACTGCCTGGGTTGTCAATGCTGAATTCAAGATTGCACACAAAACAAGCAATTTATGACTTTTCATTTTGCAAGATGAGACTTGTCTTCTGCAGATGATACAGATATGAATCAATCTGACCAACATGGATATGAGAGAGAGAGAGAGAGAGAGAGAGAGAGAACCCGAATTCTTTTAAAGAAAGACCCATCAACAACACCAGGATGCAGGCTGTAAACCAAAGGAATTCCAAACGAAACATTACCTGAAATGCTTCGAGAGGCTGCAAGTGCTCTAAGTAAGGAAACAGTGCTCATCGACTGGAAACTATTTTTCAGCACGGAAAACTGACGAGTAGCCGATCCATCGCGTGCTGCGATGGGGTGGAGACGGCGTACACAGATTGCGGAAACGAACTTCCTTCCGCCTCCCATTGCATTTGTCAAGGCAGCAGCAGCCTGAGAAACGGAAAAAAAACCCCCCGAAAACAAAGTAAATTCCTTCCTTCATCAACAAGTTGCGAAATCCCTCAAGAAAATTCCGCTGTTCAACTTAGCCAAACCCTAGAGCAGACAGATTACCTAGCCAGTCAATAATAATCGCGACCAGCAAGGACTCCTAACGCTTTGCAAACTCCAGCAGCCGCAACTCAATGACAAGATTGCACTAGTGCAGATCACTAAACCCTAATTTCTTGCGGAAGGACGGAAGGATCAAGGAACTTTAAACCCTAAACCTTTTGCAATTAAAAAGAAGTGCATGAATTCATGTTTCTGGTTTTGTGGGTAAGAAGCACTTCATTGTGGAAAGAAGTAGCCATGGCCTCACATTCCTTTTTCTTTTTTCTTTTTTTTTGGGGGGCATGAAGCACTTCATTGCAGAAAGAAGCAGCCAGGGATCTACGATGTTTTCTTTTTTTGTGGGCATCAAGCTCTTTTTCATTGCACAGAAAAGAAGTAGCCGTGGATTCACAGTTCTGTTTTGTTGGCATCCTGAACAGCTCTTCCCCATGCTTGTAGGGTTAAAGGCTTAAGACATCATCTGTAGTATAATGTGATATCCAGTTGCAGGACAAAGGGTGATTTCCCAACCCCAAAGCTGCAGATACAAATGGTTGAGTAATGCTGTTGCGCGGTATCTTATCTCTAGCCTCCTCACATTTTTCCAGACTTGAAAAAAGACTATTGTACATGGAAAGAATCGACTTTGATTTTTCATAATCATAGTGTTCTTGGGTGTGTATCAGATACCACATATTCGATGACAGAAGCAGCATGTTCTTCCACTTTTTGGACTGTCTGAAGTAAGTGTAATTCTTTTCCCTTTTATTGTGTATCAATCAAGCTCTCAGTAATCCAAATGGGTTGAGGATATTTCTGATGTAAATGGCAATTGACGAAGGAGAATAGACCTTCAATATCCAGAAATTGACAAGAAGAATGATTCCAGAAATGTGATAAACACTCAGGATGTAGATTTTTGTAAACAAAAAAAATTGTGCTCAAAAACTTTGAACAGATTATTATTGTCTATGCACTTGTATACACACACACTGTCAGGAGCTGATGCAGCCAGTGGGAAGTACTTGCAGCTAGTGACTTCCATTCATGATGAAGGTGATGGTCTAATACTTTGTGAGTGACACTCATAACGTCATGGCTGCATTCATTTTTGCCTTGTTGGCTTTCCTGGAACCAATGCAACAGTTCTCTTTATGTTCTTGTTATTGTAGAGTTTTCTCTACAGTCTTATAGATGTGTTTTTAGTGTTGATGGGTAAAGCTTCGAGCACCCTCATTGATGTCCTCACGGCAATGTTTATCTTCTGCTTGTTTGTATCTTTCAGAACTTCTCGAATTTTGTTTAATTTGAGGGATGTCATTGGCATACTTAGGTTAACAACAATAAATGCGAAGGTGGCAAAAGGGTAGGCTGCTTCTAAATGACCATCAATTCAAGTGGATGTCGCCTTTGAGAACGATTTTGATCGAGCTTGGCAATTCATGGCTTCCATCAATTTGGCATCAAAACAAATGGGGTGAATAAATATTTCATTTTGCATTCAACCATTGTTAGCAAAAAGCCTTCCTTTATCACAACAAATTATGGCATGGGCAATATTTTTACTAACTAGGGTAGAATCACCCATCACCAAACACATTCTTATCATCAA
>Ga0116231_10001765_pt1 | contig 44921 bp, 31 predicted proteins | sample S1TSphgellanicum_2_FD_89695 | JGI IMG/M metagenome (GOLD analysis project Ga0116231, IMG submission 89695) | Host-associated microbial communities from peat moss isolated from Minnesota, USA - S1T2_Fd - Sphagnum magellanicum MG | ecosystem: Host-associated > Plants > Peat moss > Unclassified... | reverse complement strand
TTTTCCTTGTTCATATCTTGTGTTGGGTGGGGTTTTTTTTTTTTTTGTTGATAACTGTCAGTTTTTAGTTTATTAAATATTTCAAAATCTAAAGAAATCATTGGTGCCATTTTATTTTATTTCTAAAAAATCAAAATCAAAGAACCACCGGTTCCAGGTATTTGAAAAATCTCAAGGAACTGGTGGGTTTTGTGAAAGAACCATAATTTTAGAACCTTTAGTTCAGGGTTGTAGTAAAAAACCCTGAAATATTTTTTGGTTGCTAATAGACATTATAAATATTGGGTCCTAACATGAAATCCGGGTGTTGTAGTCCATGGAGATCCATGTAGCTAACTTAGGTCACTTTTGAGAAGCTTATTACAAAGTCTTGTTCATGTTTTTAAGTCTAGTCTCTAAACATACACTAGAAGAAGTTCTCATGAACATTACCTAGCCTAGGGTCAGCTTCCACATTGATGAGATGAATTTTATTTTTCAATTTGGAAATTATTATTGTCTTCATGATGTACTATGATATTGTTACATGAGGAGTGAAATTATTCCAATTATAAGTATGATGGTGTTTCATACTTCAGCTTCATATTTCTCATCACCAAAATTCGTTTCACTATTTCAAGGATTATTTAATGATGAAACTGACCCTAGGGTAAAGTGAAAGAAAAGCTAACAAAAAGGATTTGCTTACAAAATACGGTCACTCTAGATATAAACACACACACACACACACACACTTGGCCCTTTTGATTGCCCACCATTGCTTTCGCCCATCCCTTTTTGTGGGATATTAATTGCCTCTGCTGCAGCTTCTGCTTACTTTGTGATGGGCAAACCAAAGTCATGAGTGGAGTGGAATCTTGAGGAAAATTTGGATTCATCATTTGGGTGGAGCCCCACTCAGCCAGCCACACCCACATATCAAAACTCCTCCTCCCATAACTGCAATACCTAACTTACTTGCTATTCACTGTGACTACCAACATTTCAAGCTCAATTGATGATAAGTTATTCCCTCTCCCCATTGGAAATGAAACCCAACTTGGCAGGATGTTTTAAACCCCAACTTGCTACGAACTTATACTAGCAAAAATTTTAATCCCGTGTGAACTGGCCTGGAAAAATGCATTCTCATCTTCAAGGGGATTATACGCAAAATGGTCAACTATTATTTCCATTTAAAAAGGGAAAAATCTAAAGTAAATAGGCCACCATCCATAGCCTTCAGGGTGGGGTTGAAGAGAACTCAAAGCACCATAGTGGGGTTGAAGAATACAGTATCCAAGTAAGTGGCTTATTAGTGTCGGGTAAAGGCCTTGACCATGAAGAAGCTCCTATGTACAAACACCGATTAAGGTGTCTTATCTTCTCACTATGAAAAGTAAAGCCTCAAGGTGGGGACATTCCCAAAATAAGAGGCCTATGAGACTGAGAGGAGCCAAGTCTGAACACCCCCATTTTGTGAATGTCCCCTCCCAACTTCCCCTGGGGCTATACTTGCCATAAGGCATGAGACAAACACTATCATGAACCTAAATAGACATAAGTCATGAGGCATAGGAAGGTGAGGCTTCTTACCCCTACTCCACATGAGTGGGAGGGATCTTATGCATACTTGGGTTACAAGTAGATATAATTTCCCTCCCGCTCTTAAGGAGTAGGTATAAGATTGTAAGATCTGTCCTCTTTTTTGGGAGAGATATTCATATGTAAAACATGCCTTCCAAATATGGACACTACAAAATCTCTGGGAGTGCTGTACCAATCTTGCTAAACCAGATTCATACAAAATTATGACTAATCTCACACCTTGACACTTTCGGGCTTCCTTCCTTCTGTGAACATATCTTGATTTGAAACACCCTTGGAAACTTGATGAAACCTTGCCAAACTTTATTAAGACAAAGCACCCAAAAAGAGGGGGAGAAAAAAGGAAAATTGTGTTACTTATGCATGCATGCTTACTGTAGTTGTGTTTATCCATTTTGCAAGCCATCACCTTCCCTGCCCCACTTCCGTGCCTTCTGCCACTAACTGGAATAGTAAAATTATAGAAGTGGGTACCCCTATTCTTATCACCAAGTTATACAATATAGGTCTGCAATTGCATATTCCAGACTAATAAAAAAACAAAGGACTAAATGGTGACCCCAACCCTCCTCCCAACCGTGTGCATGAACCACCCCCAAAAAAAAAAACATAACACTAAAGTACCCATCCATGCTCTTAGGAAGAAGGAGTATTAGCCAAAAATGGTGAGGAACAAAGAACAAGTAGTAGGTGACCCCACCTTTACTTGCATCTACCATTATTGGATTGGAGTTTACACCATTGTTGGTCACTAGGATGTGTCACATGGCTGACTGTAGTACAGTTTTTAGCCACAAGCATTTTGCTATATGGCACCTAGAATCCGGGGATCTTGTGGACCCTCAAACCCCCATTCTTGGCCATGTCCTTCTCTTTCCCACACACACACACACACACACACACCAACACACACACAAAGTCTATACAATATTTTAAAATGGACTAAGAGAGAGAGAGGTACATGTTGCCTGGGGGGAAGGAATTTTGTGTGTTGGGTCCACTCTCATCATCATCCTGCTCAATCATTGAAGTTTCTGGGCAAATCTAATTTGGGAATGAATGAAGGGGAAGGGAAGGACCTTATCTTCTTGTTCAAGTGCATGGCAGGGTGAGCAGGGGAAGAAGCATTTCTGGGGCTAAATAAATTTTAGATGTGAACACAGACTTTTGATTGTGGATGAATAGGTAGTGATGGGCAACATCAAAATCCAATAGATGGATGATGGCTTAGTTTGCCAACCCTGGTTACTAAACATGGTGGTGGCCCTTCAATAGGTCAATCCATAAGGACATATATATATATATAATCCAATATAGAAACAAGCTATTTTGGATTCTCTTGCACATTTGTGGAGACCTGAAAGTAGGTCAAGTTTCCTTCATTTGGAAACAAGAATTTGTCATTCATATACCTGACAATAAACATTTGTATTGGTAGTAAAGATAGGTGGGGTTGCTAATACAAAACTTTTAATTTCTTAATAAGGAAAAGCACTACCTATTATTATTAACCCCAACTGCACACATACTATATATATATAAGGTTGTTTTCATTTGTGAAAAGCAGCATGTCTCCGTGTTTGGATTGTAACAGAAGCAAGTTTTGCGGCCTCTTCTTTTTTCTTGTTTTTTTTTAAAAGGTTTTCACACGAGAGATTACATTTTAAATCTGATGGTTTGAAAAGGTGTTTAAACAAAGCTTTGCCTTCTGTTCTCTTCTTTCACAATTTTTGTTTGTTTAAAGACAAATATGGACTTACCAGTTTGGTGATTAACATTGTTTTTTTAAGGCAATATTAGATCAATGACCAACCTTATCACACTTAGCATATTTCACATTAACAAATCATGTCCATCGAGTCACCGATTATGTCCTGTAATGTGGCTTGAGCAGCCCGGTTAGTAGAAAAAAATTCGCAGCTCATTTTTTTTCTTCCAGTAATCGAACTGCCATTGCCAGTTACATAGTCCATAGTCCACAATCACATTTGTTGTCATATCATAATATTGAAACATAAAATTAAGCATCATCCAAAAAATTTTAAGGTGTATCGAAATTTTGTTAGAACATCACTATTTTTATATTCTTTTATCGAGCCCTATTTTATCATACCCAAAACATAAAATGAATGATAATGATGGAATGTAGAACTATAATGGTTTAAAATATTGTGTTGTAAAATATTTGGCACTATTTTATTCATTGATATTGATGAAAATCAAAATATTTAAATTTAAAAAAAATATTTTGTTAAGGATAGGTCTTTCGCATACTAACCAGTACATTTTTTTAAAAATTCACTTAGCAAATAAGAGTGTGAACTTCATGAAACTACACTTTTAAAAGTAACCTTTTCAAGCGTTGGTGAAACATAGCACAAAGTTCATCCTTTGGAACTATCATATACCATCTAGGTGGTTGCATGTCCACAAGACATTCCCCATGAACCTATTGACATTACTTGCCAATCTAGAATCATTTGTAGGTAATTATATGATAGCAATTATAAAACATGCTTCTTGAGTGCATTTTGATCACCTCAACAATTTTATAACAAAATTCCTAAAAGTGGCACCTCCCAACTATGTAGAATGGCATGTCAAACTATCACATCCAAGGAATAGGCATTGTCTATTAGATGAAAACCTAATCCTAAGGTTTAAATTGACAACATCCAATAAGGGTTGTCCTCAATTGTGTATATTTTTTAATGTTTTGCATGTACATGTGCATGTTTTTACATAGTACTAGACATATAATGTGTTAGACGTGAACCAAACTCTATGTGCACATTAATTTAGGTTTCATGTATGTGAGGTTGAATTTTTGTCCATTGCTTGAAGATCAATGACCATAATTTTTACTCTTGGATATTTAGCTATTGTAATATCATTATTTTTTGATAATTCAACTTGTATTTAACATGAACTAAATCTCATTAACCAAATATTAATATTTGCAACCATAATTTTTCATTTATAAAAAAATCTTCTTTCTTTTGTTTCATCATGTGTTTCACCGCGAGTCACCAACATTTTTGTTAAGGGAGTAGTTAATAATATGCATAATAATATGTGATGACAAATCATTTCATTTATTTAAATAGTGGTCCAATGGTTAAGAACATGTTTGAAGGTCAGGGGAGGTGAAGGGTTCAAACTTTCACACTTGGATTTTAAGTTGGTGGGCTTAAGTGGCCTAAGTTTTTAGCTTAAACTAGATGACTAGGTAGCCTAGCTTAGATTTTAAATACCAAGCTTATGTACCATGCCTGGCAAGGCTAGTTTTGGGTTTTGAGATGCCTAACCTAACATAGTTATGAATTAGGAGGTTAGCTTAATGAATTCATTTGTCCATTGCAACTAGCCCCTGTTCATTAGGGAGCTAGTCACTTTCACCTTGATAAACTTGTCCAAGTTCACTTAAAATTTAATGAAGCATAGAATGAACTTGTTGTAGTGTTAAAATGAATAGTGGTTGAGGAACAACTTTATTGAAACCATTCAACAAATGCAAGCTTAAGAATCATCAATGGATGCCAACAAAGTATTAATAGGAAGATGGAACACAAATTGGGCTAGTTTACCTAATTTTTAAAGACCAAATCAACAAGTAAAAATATAAGAAATATTTGCATCTATCATTAAACATACTAATTCTACAAAAGATATTTGAATAGACAAATGATGGAATAGAAATACATTTAAGATCTTGGGCAATTGTTAAATGTAATTCTAGATTTGAAGTACATGTTGCAAAAATCAAAACCAAGGAAACCACTAGCTTCGATGTTTACATGGATTCATTACAATAACATCCCTATGTCGATATCATCATAGAACGATTGAACATTAAACTTGGTGTTTTTAAACACCTTGTCATTTGAAGAATATGGCAGACCAAACCATGACAAAACCACTATGTATATTTGGATCTTGAAGGTTTATATACATGGAATATCACATATAATTACTTTTATTGTCATGCATAATAGTGTAGTAATCCTATCTATGTTATGCTTATTGGACATCTATGGTTATGAGACACCAAAATTACCCATGATTGGGGTAATGTTATTAATGTTTAAGGAAATGGAAGAGTAAAAATAATTTGAGTCAACAAGAGGTTAGGGAGTGAAACCAAGAAACCATAGGTAGTAAAATGTTATGATTTATAAGAAGGATTAACATATGAAGAAAAGAATGTGATCTTTGTCACAAAACCTAAACTTAAATCTCCATTGGTACTATTGTTTTACTAAAAATCATAGCACCTACATCAAATATAGTTGTAAATGTGTTGTATCACAAGAGATAAATGTGACAGAAAATAGATAAAAAATGCAAGATAACATAATTGAAAATACGTTTATAGAACCATAGGTTAGACAAAAGGATATAGTTTATCCAATGACTTTTTACATTGTAATGTTAGTAATACATTGGTGGATAAAATTCCTCTTAAGGACAAAATTATTAAAACTACAAATTACAACTAGATCATGACGAAAGAAAAATAGGTCCAAAAGTTGAACTTGCACACATAAAAGCAACTTCATGGTATGTTAAGGTCAATGGGAAGTTAACCACACAATAGAGTATTGCCCCAAATTCATTATTGTGAGAATTCAAAGACTTTTTTGCTTGGACATACCAAGACTTGAAAAGGATAGCTCTAGAGCTTGTTCAACGTAAAATTGAATTGGACATAATTATACCACTTACACATTAGGCTAGGTACAAATTGAACCCTAGAACTATGTTGTAGTAATTAAAATAACATAGACAAGTTAGCAACATGATTGATACAACCTATGGAAGAAGTCACACGGTTGTTACCAATTGTCATAGTTCCTAAAAAGAATGGGAAACTACTTACAAATGTAGACTTTATGAAGTTGAATGTAGATACTAAGAAAGACCCCTACCCATTACTTTTCACTAATAAAATGTTGAACATAGTAACTAGTTATGAAGCTTATTCAAATGTTTTTAGATGGGTACTTTAGCTACCACTAGATATTTCCATAGCTTTCAAGGATTGATGTACAAATCTACATTTGTGATTGATTAGGGTGCTTTCATTTCAAAATTCCTACCATTTTGAATCAATTTAATGAATCACCCAGATATTTAAAAAAAAGACCCATGTGTTCTAAATGTATCTAAACCAATTCTTGAAATGTTTTTGGAGAATTATTATCTACAGTGACATGGACACTCATTTACTCAAGTTCAACCTATGACTTTAAAAGTGCAAAAAGTATAGGATCAACTTAAATCTTAACAAATGTGTGTTCATGGTGTACTTAGGAATGATCATGGGTGTCATAATATCAAATTCGAAAAAGACCTAGGTGATAGTTAACATGTCATTACCCACCAACCTATAACAAATTCACGTATTTAATGGCATGGCCCAACTCTACAAATGTTTCATAAAAAATGTTACCTTTATTATGGCTCCAATAATGAAGCTCATGAAGAAGATAGAGTTGTTTGTCTAAACATAGGAATGTCAACAAATGTGGGAAACAATCGAATGAAAAATGTGGAAACTCCAATTTTGATATTTCCAAATTGGAACCTAAAGTTCCATGTGCATATTAATGCATGCATCTTTGTTAACGGTTGGGGCAATGATAACTTAAAATGTTACAAAGAAACATGATCAAATGATTGTTTATGTTTCATAATTATGAATTGTCCAAAGAAAAATTATACAACCATAGAATGAGAGATGTTAGCAATGGTCTTCATATTGCATTTCTAGCACTATCTACTAGGGAACAAATCTGCATTTTATGTAGGCCACATGGTGCTAATGTACCTAGGCAACAAACCACAAGTATATGAGCAAATTGTTCAATGGTTGTTATTAATCATAGAATATGATTTCATAACAATGTACAAGTTAGGAAGGAAGCATGCATGTGGTGGCAAATGCATTATCTAGATTACTTAATAATGCCAAACTTATTAGGGTTTAGGTGATGGATGTTGTACCTTTTATAGTGCAATTGATTTGCCTAAAACAATTACATGACAAGTACCAAAATTGTTGAATACAACTTAGAAACAATAGTTAGTTAAAAGAACATGACCATTCATGTTGAAGGATGGTATCTTGCACATGCACTAAAAGAAAATTATTATTTGCAACCAACTTTTTTAATTAAAAAATGTCATTTGTAATTGAAAAATAGTTGCAAATGGCACCTTTTAGTTGCAAAAATTGGTTGCAAATGATAATTTTTCTTTTAGTGATATGGGACAAGATAATAGGCTACACTAATGCTTAACTAAGGAGGAAATACTTATGGTTTGAAGGAATCACATGGAGTAATAAATGGTCATTTTGCAACAAACAAAAAGTTCTAGATGTAGGTTACTAGTGGGCAACATTGTTCAAAGATTACCATTACAATGCATTGTTTTTTAAACTATCTAAATTGATTGCCTTGTTCACCTTGACTAATGAATGTGTCCATTTTGACTAAAGGCCCAAGGCCTAAATGACATGTGTAATTTTTTACTAATGAACTTAATTAGAATGACCTATTTGACAATCTATCAAGTTGAAAATTTAGTCAAGTTAAACAAAAACTTGACCACCTTGGTCAAAATGGCCAATGGGTGTTAGTTAAATGGGACATTTTATCAAGTTCAACAAAACAAAATGACATGCACGACGGTCAAAATGACCAATGGTTTTTAATAAAATTAGACATCTTATGTTAATTATAAGCCAAGTTAGCTAACTATTACTTTGGTTAGCTAAGTAACCTAAGTCTAGCTACCTACAAATAATTGTTATGTAAACTAAGTAGGTAGATCTAAGTAGGTAGGTAACTTAAGCCTATCTACCTACCTACAGAGTTACTACCTAGGTTAGGTAGCCTAGACCTAAATAAGTAGGTAGCCTAGACCTATTTACTTGCTTAGTTATTATTTAAGGTAGGTAGGTATCTTAAGTTTACTTACCTACTTACTTAAATTTACTTAGGTTCACTTACCTACCTAGGCCTATGTCTACCTAGGTATTTTTACCTAACTACATACCTATACCACCTATTTATCTCCTACTTCCTACATACCTATGAGCCTACCTCCTACCTCTTTTACCAACCTACTTATTAATTACCTAACCTTCTTACTTTCCTACGTAAATAAACATATGAAATAAAAAACTTGACATGACTTGTCACCTTTTGGTGGTGTAGTCCATTGGTAAGGACTTGGTTTATAATTGTTCAGGTGAGGGGTTCAACTCCTTGTAACATACATGTGCATGCATGAAGGATTGAAGTAGCTAATTTAAGCTAAACAAACATAACTAAGTAGGCAAATTTTAGTAGGTTAAGTTAGGAAAATTAGATTAGGTAGGGTAGGGTAGGGTACCACCTACCTATCTATTTCCTTTTTTATGACCTACCTAAACCTATTTACTATTTATTATTTACCTAACTTTTTTTCATAATAATAATAAAAAAAGAAATTTGACTAATAAAATGGTCCATTGTTTGTTAGTCAAAATGACTAGTCACATAGCTTCTTATTATGCCAATCAAAAGGACCATCCTAGTCCCAAAAATGAGTTTAAATCAACTTTGTCCAAATTGACATGGTGGTATTTTTTACACCTATCATTTGGGTATTTTGTGATTGGATTTTCCAATAAAAAAACTTTTTTTTTCATGGTAATGGATGTTATTGAATTATGAAAAAGTCTATGACATGATATGCCAAAGGATTAAAGGTTACATGCACATAGTTTATTGAAGTTGATTTTTTCATTACTAGAAAAACCTTTTATGAAACGAGGTTTGCATTTGGTTGAATCAATAAAACTTGTAAATAAATATATTAGTAACAAATACATTTTGGTAGCAACAAATTATGCTACCAAGTGGGTGGTAATAAAAACACTTTTCACAACCATGGTGGTGATTATAACCAAATTCTTGTACAAACATATACTCACGAAGTTTTGTTGTTCATTTAAGGTACACATTTCATCAATGAACACAAGTACTTGACAAATGTACTTACTACATCACATTAATTCCACTACATATTAGTTATAAGGTAATGACCAAACAAAATCACCAAACAAGTATAGTAAAAACATGTTGACAAAACTTACAAATGAGAAGAAGGTAGACTAGGATGAACATTTATCTATAGTATTATCGTCATATTGTATTATGTACAAAGTAGCTACATGATACGCCTTTTACCAAGTAGTCTATGGTCTGCATTTGTCAATGTTAACAAAATATTTTCTACTAGTTAAGAATCGGGACAATTGTGATGCAAATCTTGTATGTGTAGTATCAAATAGATTGATAAATCTCAAGAAATTACAAGAACAATGGTTATATATATTAGTTTATTGATAGGCATAAGTATTTCTTGTGCCTTTGGAGGTTTTATTGGTACCACAATATGTATTAAATAATCTTATTTAGTTGTACTCCAATCATATCATATATTTCAACGGTCTTGGTAGTTTGTTAGTTTGAACATGAACTTTAACTAAAACCTCTATGGTTTCCTCCTTTTTACTATGACAAGTATCCATGTTGTGGTTTGTTCAATAACAATTTGTATAACACATATTTGGCTTGTGAATTATGGTCTACTACATTGTTGTTCTTAAGATAATGAAAGAAAAAAAATTGTTCAAGTTTTCAAATTCCTTTTTCACAAAGTAATGTCGACTCCTTGTGTTATTGTAATGTCTTTTTTTTCATTCCAGCAATTACAATGTGCATGTAAGATTACACCCAACATAATACCAATGAAAAGGCAATCACCAATTAGGCATCCTTTTTTATGACAATAGTTGCATTAAACATGATTAGATTTTTGTATTTTATCCACACAATAGACTCCCCTATGCCACATTTGTTCTCCAAGTAAGGTTGTACCTTTGGAATTTCTCATGAATCTTGGTTCATTGTTCTTCATTCTATAGGTTTTAGAAACACCTTCCATGACTACAAGTTCAAACCTGGGTCCATGCATAGTTTGAGTATCACATTCAAAAGTTACATAATGTTTCTAAGTTTTATGTATCATGGTTGGTTTATAAGCTTGGTCTTCCATGTATTCATCTGTGATTCTCACTTTTTCACCACAAGTTATGCATGATCAACCTCATTGTTATTCATGGGTTCCTTCCACTCTTTTGATGGTTGGCAATATGGAGGTGAAGTCAATTCTTGGGCTAGTGTAGGTGGTCTTACTTTTTTTGTGTAATTTGTCTTCATTCCTTTCTTGAACTCATTCAGTTAGATTTTGAATGTTGCTAATTCAAATGCTCAAGATTTATCAAATTCACTTATTCTTTTCCATGCATGCATTACCTTAGAACAAGTGAAAATTGTGGTGTGTTACTTTCTTGCAAGGTGGGAGGGGGACGTTTAATGTAAAATTTGGGACCTACATGTCTCAAATGACCATTTTTAGGAGGGGTATTAGATAATTGTGTAATCTATTTTTTATCACCCTATTATCTATTTTTTTAATATATACATATTAAAGCCACCTATATTAATTATAATCCATTATTTCATATTATTACATACCTTATATTATAATTAAATTGATTATTTGAATAAAATGTATTGTATTTTCTAACTAATTAACTTATAATTTTTACCTAACAACCAATATATTGCACCCTATATTTTTACCCACATATTTTCTTTTTTTTTATTAATGTCCCTCCCGGGGTTACTTTTTCATCTCTTTCAGTTTTCCTTAGACTATTCCATGAATTGTTGTCCCAGGTGATTGGGTTGCCTTTATGTTCTTGTAGTAAACATTTTTTTGAAAATCACCATGTTTGTTGAATGCATCATGTACCTTATATGCTATTCTTTAGTTCTTGGTAGTTGTAATTTGGTTTCTTGTTACATTCAATTTGGTGTGGAAAACTACATTGTTGTTTGATGCAAATGTTGTTTGTCCTAAATTGGTTCAACAACATTGGCATCTTGATTTGTTGCCTAATCTAATTGTTTTTACAAACTTTTGGTTATCATTCTGGACATGTTTTTTTTTGCTTCCACCTCTATTGTAACAAACTTCTTCTTTAAATCCAAATGTGATTAATAGCTACCCCATTCATATCCTAGTCCTTGAAAAAAAATAGTCAACCAAAAACTTGTAAAAACACAAAAACAACATCCCAAACCACTAAATTTGCTTTTAGAAACAAGAAAATTAACAACAAAATGTAAAAACTCAAAATTTTACTATTGAATTCATCTCAACGATGGTCACCAAATGGTAAATATTAATTTCTATCTTGAATATAGTATAAGTTTGTAGTCATAAAATAAAACCATTCTTCCAACAAATACATATTTCAACAAACAAAATCTACAAAAACACAATAATTTCAATTGTGTACTTCAAACAAATGACTTTACCATACAAGATCATCATGCAAAAAAATAAAAATAAATTGTAAAACAATCTCTTTTTCTTCCTATTCCCAAATCCTCATATCTCTGTTCTTGCTTTACAAGTATTCTCAAACTCCCAAAACTGTACAATGTCAATCCAATTGCACATGGGAGAAGAAATAGTTCCAAATTTTTCTCCAAAACCCAATTCAAATCCAAACACTAATAAGTTTTACTTCTAAATATCCCTCCTCCTTGTTACTACTTGTTTTTACAACTTACCAACTTTTCAAGTGTAAAAATAATTTCTTTTTAATGAATGAAAATATGATACCAAGGCTGTGAGGATAATTGAATGTGAAAACTGCATGTTATTGCATTTGTGAAAACCACTATGTTTGAGAACCGGCTGAGTATGCACAAATAATAAGAATCTTGATACTCTAGCCAGTTTTTAGAAGCCCAGATTTTTTTAATAAAAACCCATTCAATTCTCATAAATTTGTATAAGAATTGCAACTGGCCGGTTCTCAAAAGAAAGTGAGGACCACCCAACCTATGACTATAAAAAACCAAACAAACCAGTTATTTAGTTATAGATAACTGGAACTGGTGGTTCTCTGATTGTGATTTTTTAAATATAAAAAACCAGAATTCACACTTCTTTAGACATGCAAATCATCACACAACCTTGCTCTTAACCCTCTAGCATAGCAAAGCTGTTTGTTTGCTCTTGTTATCTATCCTTTTTAATCAGAATTTCATTCTTCTTCTTGTTCTTACTTTGCTATTGTGCTTTTATTAACTGAGATCAGAGCCAGCATGTTTCTCAGGCTTATTGCAGTCTTTGCAGATCACCCTTTCTTATGCCAAGAAGAATCTAATAGTTTCTCCCAATCATCAGAGCTGTACCAAAAATGGGTTTTGACAGGTACCAGACTTACCTCACTTTCAACTTAGACTTCACAACTTTTTCTTTAAAAAATATTTTAAATCTTGGAGCCTTAAAGCAAGGGACCCACATCTTTCATATACTTTGCAATGAGAGAGAGAGAGAGAGAGAGAGAGAGAGAGAGAGAGTAAGTACCTAGTTGGGTTGTTGGCTCATGATTTCTATGTGGAAAAAACACAAACAAACTTTGTAACATTCCAAAGTATTTGAGTTAAACAACAGATACTGTGGGGCTCAGATGAATCTAAGGTCTTGCTATTATTCCTTCCTTAAAAGGATTTGACGTCATTCGGACCAATTTTCACTCCAAATGACCAAAGCAAGGTTAAATCAAGATATGTTGTACATGCATATATTTCTCCTAATTCCCTAATAAAGTAGGTCATTTCAAAAACACATGTTGAATGGCACCCCATAGTGCATCTCATGTGTGGAACTTAAAATTTATATTATTCAATATGTTTGGTCCTCCATCGAGTGTTGGGGAAATCCCCAAGGAGTGGGGATTCCAATTTCCCGTAATAAGGGACCTAGGATAAGGTGTTAGCCTAGTCCCGTCCCTTGTTTTGGGAATGTTCCCCATGCCATGCCTGTACCCATCATATAAGCACGAGGCTAAGGTTACCATTACCCTAAACATATGTAAGTCATGAGGCATTGGGAGGAGGGATCTCATGCCTACTCCTTAAGATTGGAAAGGATCTTTTGCTTATAGTAGGTGTAAATTCTTTGTCACTCTTAAGGAGTTGGTGTAATCTCAAAGAGGGATATACATGAACATAAGGTGCCCTCCAAATGCACTAGGAAATCATTTGGAGTGCTTTACATTTAGGGTAAGGCCCAACCGAACAAGAAGAATGGGTGGAGGGACTCAGGGATGATATTGCAGGCATACCACTTGACACACGTATGCACTCCCTTGAAAGAGCTTAGGCTTAGAGTGAACATCTGCTGTTGTTGGAAAGCCCCATTTCAATTCGAGTGTAAACAAACAGACCCTATTCTCTAAGTTCTTTTAGAGCTTTACCAGTTTTCTGAATTTTGCAACCTGTGGTTATATTGTTCAGACTTTTTTAATCAATTTTGAGACTTTCACTTAAAGATAAGTAAAGAAGATGGGCAAGAGGTCTACAAAGCTTAAATGTAAAATCATCTTCATGGCATCTTAAACCCTAAACCCTCAATTTGATGTGAAGTCTGAAGGTGAGAGAGTCAAAAAATGAAGGCCATGTGGATTTGTGGGTGTGCCATCCATATTCTGAGCTAAGCCCACTTTGATTGGAATAGTATTGAGATGGGTGACCTTATGGGATTTTCAATATACTTTGGCCAACGGCAAGGGGGCCTTGCCCACTAGAATCCTCTTCTTCGTATCCTGAGTGTTCCAGGAACAGGCCATTGTACAGGGTGAGGTGCCGTGCCTGCCAGGGGCAAGCTCAAATTTCCATCTACTAGTTAGCACAAGGTACCTACCACCTTGGGCTCTCATTCGGCCAAACGATTCTGTAACCGTCTGCTTGCTGCTTGGATGAAAGTTTCATAACTGGATGAAAGTTCCATAAACTGCTGCTTTAAAATTGCAGAGCAGAGTACCCAGTTGGTTGGATTCTCTCATTCATTTGGTTCCATTGATCCGATCCTTTAGGACTGCATGAAATGTGTTTTTTTGGAGCTAGCGGCCTCTTATTACCCTACCCCACTGGAAATATTGTTTTTTCCAGTCTTTCCTGGACAAGTTGCAAAGTTTTTTTAGTGTTTGCTGCACGGTTGTGAATCACTTGCAAACCACTTTGCAGGTTGTTTGTTTTTGTTGTCAGGAACAGCAGGCCCCATCTCTCTCTGTATGTAGGTCTCAAGAATTTGCTCCCACTTTTAGGACCCCACCCCCAAGGTTGGTTATTATCCCTACTTCTGGTCAGCATTGCAGACAGATATGTCCAAAGATCCTTTGGATTTTTATTTTTATTTTTCCCTTTCTTTTTTTTCAAAAATTTAATGTAGCTGAAGTGGTGATCATCCATAAGAAAATTAAAGAAAATCTGGCAACAAAAAAAAAAAAAAAAAAAAAAAAAAGTAAGAGAATGCACGCATTTTCTGTATTTTTTCCATTCTACTGGAAATTAATACAAAATTATGGCTATTTATTTTTAAAAATTTCCTGAAATCTGGAAACTAGAAAACCTGAAAAAAAAAATTAAATTTTTTTTTTGGTTGCCATTTTCAAAAAGAATTTCACCACAATGGGGGAAAAGTCACCTTTAAAAAAATAATTAAAAAAAAAAAAAACCCCCTTTGGCAAGGCTTGAAGTTGGGCACTCCGAACCAAAGCAGCTAGGAGTGTGTGTACAGTACCTAGCCTATATGATGTTGTTGTTGTTGTTCAGAAAAAGCAGAAAATTGGTTGCAGTCTTGGGCCCCATGCATGAGAGAGATTCTATGTGCTGTTCCTTAGATTGTATGTTCTGTATGTCCAGAAGGGGGGGATCTGGGTTATTCTTTTTTGACTCTAGCGTAACTGAATTTCGAGCACTGGACAAACAAAAAAGAGGCAGGAAACAAACAGAGAGCGAGAGCAGTCTGAGCAGCAGAGTCTGGAAACATGCCAAAGGAACAACAAGCAAGCATCTACGACAATGGTGGTACCCTTCTTCACGTTCATTCTTCACCTTCTTGAGTGAGAATTTCACTTCTAAGAGCAAAGAGCAGATTCACACACATTTTTTATTTGAACCTTTTTGAGTGTGTTCCAGTGAGTGGCAGTAAAAGTGATTTGAGATCACACAATTTGAGATTATATTTCATAACAAAATATTTTGAATTTTGTTCCCATTTGAATTGGTTTAAAATAAAATTAATCAACTTAGCTAATCCAGTTTATCCCTAATTAAGTGAGACTTAACTAAACAATTAAACTAACACACCTGACAACTTAATGTATTATTGTTTCTCAGTCCTCATTCATAAACATCGAAAATGAGACAATATAAAATGACAAATGATTTAACTTCAATCGCTTGAACAAACCATTCTAGCTAGTGCAATCAAAAGTATTGTTGTAATATACCTTTTCATGTTCAGCAATTTGGGTGTTGAATAATTATGTTGTTGTTTTTCGAATTTTCATTTCAGGAGTAAAAATAATAATTTATAAAAAATTTGCAGATAAATATAGACAACTTCTTTGGTAAGTTTTCTGGCTTTTGGAGCTTTAATATAATGAGACCTTTAATTTACATTTTACTTTTTTACTTTTTTTTTTTTTTTTTTTTTTTGTTAAAAAATGGGTACCATATTAATTTTTTACACAAATTATTTTTAAAAAAATTTTTTATTTTAAAAATTTTAATATAATTTTTTTTTTTTTTTTTTTTTTTTTTTTTTTTTTTTTTTTTTTTTTTTTTTTTGAGGCAAAAATGGGGAGACATAATAATGTTCCACCAAAATATAGGATAGAAAATTGTTGTCAATTATTGGATAGCTGCTTTGTCAACTGTCAAAGCAACCGTGGCTTGTAAGAAGCTCTTGAGTTTCAATCAAAATTTAAATTTTTTTCTCTCTCTTTTAATTTCCTTAAATTTCAAATATCAAACAAATAATTTCTGAAAAGTTCAACATTTTAAAAATAAATTTAGTTATTACAGAACCTGAAAAGGTACTATGGTAGCTTTACTATGCAATGCCTTTTAGATGCATTGAATCTTTGTGTAAGAATTTTAACCCCTAAACATCACGGCAAACCAATTTGGTTTTGCTTTTAAATATATTTCTAAATTCTCTGACATTTAAGGGTTAAGCCGAAACTGGTGTATAAATGTTGTACTTTATCCACAATATATAGTGCAAGCAAGCCACCATTGGAACTACTCTTAGAGAATATATTTTTATCTAGGAAATGGTAAATTTGAACTTGAAACTCATGATTTTGTTTGAAGATATGTTGATAATGTTTATAGAACTAACCCAAAAAAAACTTTGGGGTTTTTGCAAGGATGCCAATGTAAGTGTTGGTTCACCCAAGGCTGGAAATACAACCATACAGTGCAATGGTATAAAGAGGGGTTTCATTGTCATTTTGGCACTTGTTGAAAAAGCTTGACAAGAAAGAAACTCTGCCTAATAACTACAACAATTGATGTGCTCTGTCTACTTGAAGACAACAGCACTAATATTGTGGTTTGAGTGTTGGTATGGATAAATTAAAGGGACTCACCAGATTTTGTGGTGCTCTGTCTACTTGAAGACAACAGCACTAATATTGTGTTTGAGTGTTGGTATGGATAAATTAGAAAGGACTCACTCACAAGATTTTGTGCTGGGCCAGTGGTATATATAGTATATGCCAATGCTCCATGAAACAACTTCATAGTTGTGAAGAGGATAGTTAAGTAAGCATTTAGGGATGGTGAGTGAGTGAGTGAGTGAGTACTACTTAGAGCAACTCCAGCCACCGCAGTAAAAATGGCCTGTACACTGTACTTTGGATGAAGTACAGCCTTTAAATACTTAGTGTAAACTTCTTGAGTTTGGACGTCTACATTTCTACTAGACGTTATTGAAAATGGGTCAGTACATAACTCTGTTTTAGGGTGTGGTAACCATTTGTAGAGGACCAAATACGGTCACTCCATGGAGCTACTTTACTATATGTGTTCCTATATCGAGATTGTGCTTTTTGTGTTGATTTATGTTATAAGTCAGTCAGTAACAATTTGTCTGTTCAATTTCCAATTTCTTCTTTACACAGGTACCCTTCACATGCTTTGATCCTTCTTCCTTGAAAAACCAAAAAACCAAATGAGTTTTGTGTACTGTACTGTGAACTCCCACCCTCCCCTCTCCTTTCTAAAAGGTAGACTGCAGCAAAGGAGTCATCACAGTATGCATCCCTCAGCTTACCTGTAACCAGTTTGTGCCTTGTGTGGACAAAGCCATATATAATGAAAGCTTCTCTGCGTCATTTGTACATCTAGCTTTTTAGTCTGTGTTGTGTAAGTTGCATGTGACTCAGGAGAGCATCATGTGGCTCAGAAGAGCATCTTACACGCCATAAGAAGATCATTCATAAATTGATGAACTCTTGGATTGGAATTTTTGCTAGTCTGGAGATCAATTCAATTGCTAACAGGCAAGCAGGTTGTTAATGGGTAGGTAGTAAAAGCAACCCTTACCTACTTATGAACTAGTGTTGGCATGTTCAGGGTGTTGGGCAGGTTCATGTTGAGGTTTTAGGTTATGTTTTGGAGTATCTGGATTGGAGAGGTTCACAAGTTTGTTGAAACTGAATTTGGAACCCAAACCCAACCATGAAATCACCTCTTGCTGAAACTATTTTCCTACCAATCTTCCTATATATTGTATGACCTAATTCTTACAGAATGTGTTACCAAGGTGAAACCACATACGAATTATACACAACTAAGGATGAATAAGGATCATCCAGAGGATGTGGTGCTGATGGGTGCTGGCCTACGAGGTAGTGATGTCTCACAAGGCTCACAAAGGGAAAGGGGAAAAAGAATTACTGCAGTAGGGAGCACTTGGTAGAGCACTAGCTGTGAATCCCATACTACAGCAATCATACACTGGGTGGAAAATCCTGTTCAGTGGGGATGAACACTGGCTAGATGTCTCAAGTACCCCAGAATCAAGGAACTTCAGAAATCCAGGGAAAACCTGGCAACATCTTGTGCTTTGCAGTAGTACCCAAGGACTCAGGAGCTCCAGAATTGAGAAGCAAAAAAAAAAAAGCTGAAATTGGGCCTTTCAACCTGCCAAGAGATGAACATTGGAGTATGAAGGAATGGGTGGTTGTTGTAGCCCATACTTACCTCACTTAAAGAACCATTACAACCCCCCTCCAGCAGTGGGCCATTTGCAACACACCCAAATGCTGACTAAGGTGACAACATCAATAGCTTCCATGTATTGGGGCAAAGTACACACCAAATTTCAGTTAACTTCAGTAGCATCAGTGTGACGTTTAAAACTAATTTCTAGGGAAAGTATCTCGAGGCTGATTAACTTCGCCCCTAGAGGACAACACCCAAGCAGCCTGGAAGAAAATACTTCTTCCTTCTTTCCCAAGCACTCAGCTTGGAAAACTTAGAGCTTAATTCTCTTTGGTCAAAGTGAGAATTATTGTTACTAACAATGTCTCACAACTCGATATGTTTAGTACCATTTGGAAACTCAATGGGGAAATTTGTGTTCCACTTCAATTTCATTGCATCCTTGGTCATAAGTATTGGTGCAACCACAATTACATGAAACTAGATTGTAATCTACTCTAACTAAAATTCACACCATAGATTTCAATAAGCCTTCAAAGATGTGTGGGCCTTGTTGTGTGTCATAAATTTATTTATGGTTGTGCATTATTAGGACAATTAAATATACAGATTTTTATTTTTTTTGCAATGGAAGGGAAATTATTTGATTCCTTTTCTTGTGATTGATCATTTTGAAAGTTTATTTCATTTTCAAAAGGCATGTGGCTTGTAAGTTGTGTGCCTTCTTATTGATGTTTTATTAAATGCAACATAATTAATGGTGGTATGCATTGAACGGTGAATGAATTTTTGTAAAGAATATTTCCAACCTATATTCCAAATGGATTGGTCCAAACTCAAGTACACTTCTTATTCATAACATATTCATACAAGTAATAATTCTCCACTTAAAGAAAGATAACAACATTAATTCATTCTTAATTAAATCCAAGAAATACATTCATGTTTTGAAAAAAGTTTTCATGACATTTGCATTTTAATGGAATACTACGTTCAAAAGTTCTTACTTTATTGCTTTCTAATTTAAAATGAGATCAAGTGCATGTATAGGATGTTCAAATTCTACTGGAGTATTAAAATTATTTCTAATTTTTGTAATAGGAAAGGAAGTGAAGAACATGAACAACATTAATGGGCAAAAGAACCTTTCATCTTCTTTTACAAGCTAAAAAACTTTATAACTTATTAATGATTAGTAATTTTTAATTTTAGTCGATTATTAATGATACTATCAACAAGATGATACTACAAATTGATTTTGTATGGTTGTACAAGTTTGGCAATGTAATTTGGTAGTTTGAATGGGAAATATATAGGCTTATGATTTGTTCAATAAGATTGTGTTGATATAGAAATGATATTATCCCTTGTTGATGTATTTTATCTTGTGTTATATGAATTTCTTTCACATATTGCACTGTCAACATTACTATTAATTTGATCATCAAAAGTCATCCCACAACCATACAAAACATATCGACTGCATACTACATCAATGCCCTACACTTACAAAACAACCCACATTTTGTCACATGCATAAATTGGATCATTGAGTGCAAATTGGTCAATAGATTACCAAACCTAGATTGCTTCGTACAAATGCACCAAAAGATCACAAAGTTAAATTCAAAGCCTAGACAAGAAAGCCATGCACAAACAAATATCAAGGTTGCATCCCAAAATTGTACCAAAAAAAAAGCAAACAACACAAGCACTATAAAATCAATGAAACTCACTAAGTAAATGGACAATGCAAAGCCACATACCTAAAAAGTCACAACATGGAATAAATGTTGTTTGAAAGAAAAAATATCATTAAAATTGGAAACAACAAATAACCCCTTCCCCGAATCAAGACAACACCACACCAAGTTCCAAATATATATCATTGTTTATTCTTGCTCCCATTTGCTCCAATTAAAAATTCATTTCTTCAAAAGCACCATGAAATAAAAGTACATGCCTTGAATTCTAAAAATGTAACTCGCATTTATGCTTGTTCACCTTGGGTCCAAGTAACAATGCCTCACCCTTCCAAGAACATTTGACATAGAAAAATAAGCCCCCTATGGGTAAAAAACAACTTCATGCCAAATAATTTGAATGACAATAGATTCTTGGAATCTTTTATGAAAAAAAGTTGATTTCATTTTATTTTTCATTTCATAGCCTCATTTATGGTATAACACCTTAACATTAAAACATGTTTGCACTTATTAAAATTGATGGTATGGGCACCATCCCATTACTATTTTAGCTTTATTAAATTTGCAAGAGTGAAATTATGTTATGATTTTATTACTTCAAGTTGGAAACCGATTTCCTTCAAATGATGTTGAAACTTGAATATGTAAAAGTTCTTTGTTAGATGTGAAAAATTAGTGTTGAATTAAACACTATAGTTACAAGGTTTTAATATTACATTGCATCAATTGACAAATATAAAATTTGCCATGTGTTTTCTAATCCATATTTGCATCTCATTGATGTGTCATTATAAAACAAGTTTCTTGTTATGATCCTAACAACTTTTTGTTACAATATGGTTCTTGTTGTGACACTAGATTAATTTATAGATGTAATTTGATTATTTCACATTCCTTTTCAAAACAAACACATGCACACACACATATTATGATGGTTGCTTCCTCCTTACAAATTGAATTGACAATGAGGAATGATGATTCTTTTCCTATTCTTTAGATGGTGTATTCTTCAATCATCTAGTTAATTACATAACTTTTTCAATAATTTTTGTATCCTTGCCATGTTTTTCTCATTTTCTTCATTGACATTCATTTCCATTAGTAAGTTAAACTAACAAACTTTTAACCCTTTTCATTGAAGTGGCAAGCTTTCCTCTTTGCTTGTGGATTGCATATATTTCAATCCAAATACTTGTTGACATTATATCTATTTATTGGAACACATTTTTTCATTCATTGAATTGATTTCAATATTATCAAAATTTAGAAAGCTCCAAAGATACCACTAAATTAATTGAGGATTTTTGAAAGCTCATTGTCATTTACAAGTGAAATGACATTTACGTGTACCCTATTGCCTCCCCTTGATGATGCACTTATTGTTGCTCACATTTAGCCGTGGCTACAATCTCCTCCTTCATTGTCATTGTTGTGGAAATATTCTATCATCAATAAATGATGGTACATCTTCATGAGCAACTCATTGGAATGGGAAAACATTTGAAATGACCAAATTTGACCTAATTATCTTTAGAATGCTTAACAATTAAAACATGGTTTCCATATACTATCATTAAGAAAGAAATTAATATTTGAGATGTTTTGTCTATTTTTTTTTATTGGATCAATAACCAACTAAGTCCTTTTGCTAGGGGTGTCTTACTTGGTTTGTAATCTTTCATATGAATTTTTTTCAACACATCCATGGTATAAAAGGTGAAAACACACTATGGAGGGGGGCCTAGATTGTTGTCACATTGTACTTTTTTTAGGGCTAACATGTTTGAACTTAAACCATGTCATTATTATGAAGGATTTTCAAAATGTTTTTGCATATTATGGTAGTTCAAAACCCAAAAAAGTCCAAAAAATCACATGTTTTTGTTTCATATGATGTGATGTTTAGAGTATATTTGTGCAAAAACAAATGTCCAATGTAATGTATTAAAATATGCAAATAGATTCAAAAAATGATTCAAATGTTTTTTAATCTTTATGAAAATTTTAATAATTATTAAACATTGTAATTATATATGATTGGGAAAATAATTTGAACCATCTGAATTTTTTTGTAATTATCATATTACAAATGGGTTTTTTTAGGGCAATGACCATAAATACATGGTAAATTAAAATTTTGATAAACATTCACTTTCAAATGGAAGATGATGAAAAATGTGAGGTGGGCCATTAAAAAAATTTCTATTTCGAACAATTTTTGGTTGACTAATTTAGACCAAAACCTAATGTAATCTAAAACAAGAAACAAGTTCAATTATACTATATATACCATAAATATACCTTTTATTCCTTAAATTTTATCTTTTAAAATTATTTTATTCATAAAAAATAATTAAATAACATTAATTTGTGAAAATCAAAATATGTAGCCCAAACATCAAAATTGAAACCCAAAATATAATGCAACACATTTTGAAGTATATACTTTACACACATGTCATGAAAGTGCCCAAGTTGGTCCCCCTTAATGTACTTTCACTCTAAAGATGTTAACCTTTCAATATGCCCCTATCCACATGAATAAATTCCATTTTGACATACCTTTTCAATTTCTCAAAGCTTGACATTTCAAAAACATTTTCAAGTTAGTTTAAAAGCTAATTAATTTTAACACTATCAATTTTTATCATTAGCAAGTCATCCAAACATAAGATGAGTTTGATTGGTTTTCCATTGTCATGAAAAAAATAATGATTATAATCTAAATTGTTCCAAATGATTCCCTTCCGCCTTAAATAAATATTTACCCTTTTGTACCAAGTTCTTGGAGCTTGTTTCGATTCACACAACCTTCTTTTCAACTTGTAATTGTATTTTTTCCCCTTTTGCTTTGACAAATCCATTAACTTCCATCATGTACACATTTATTCTTTCACCTTCCCATTAAAAAACACCATCTTAACATCCAATTGATTGATATCCCATCCTTCATGAATAGCCATGGTTATGACAATTTCAATGGTACCTCATTTGATGATTGAGGAAAACATTATGCATTACTAGAAAGTGCAACCTAGGCCACTATACATTCCACCCATTTTTGGGTGGAATGCAAAAAACCCATTAGAGTGGTTTAAAACCTATGCATAATGATTTTACTTGTGGTTTGATTTGCATGGCAACAATTTCATGCATTTAACATTTTATAACACCCATATAGTGGTTGTTCAATGGTTTTTTTATTGTATACACTAATGGGTGGTTCATACATGTATGATAGTTTAATGGTGTGCTACCATATGTCAAGCTTAGGCTAGGCAATTTAGTCTAAGTACTATATGTAGCCAAAGCTAAAGAAGGAACCCAAGATATGAACCTACATGACCTAGTAAGGTTAGGTAGCTTAATAAGCTAGCATGATTAAGTAGGTTTGCAAGTGTGAGGACTTGAATTCTTCACCTCCACATTAAGGGTTCAACTCTTTAACCATTGCGTTACAATTTTTTAATATAATAATAGTTGTCACCATATTATTATAAACACTTATTTCTAACAACCTAAGTAGATTGATCTAGGCCTAACCTAGGCCAACTTAAACTAACATATGTTATCCTAAACCTAGGTCTACCTAGTCTATCCTAGGCTATCTTAGGTTGTAATTTGTTTCTTTTACTTTTGAAAATATGCATAAATGCTTCACAACCCCAAATTTTAAGACATCATTGGTTTCTTCCCTATAAACTTATGAATGGGGGTCATACTTCCATTTTCACAAGTAGGAAACCTATTGATTAGATAATTTGTTATATTGATAGCCTTTATCCAAAGATAATTGGAAGCTTGTTAAGTAAAAACATATTATAAGCTTTCTCCAGTAAAATTCAAATTTTCCTCTCAAAAATTTGATTCTAATGTGGAGTTTGCACATGTCAACTCCCTTTTAATCTAAAGACCTTTGTAGTAGTTGATAAATTTTGTTGACTTGTAGACACAAATGGTGTTGTGTTCCCCTATGTGATCTAGCCATAATGCTAGGATTTCATTAGGATCTTATTCCCTATTTAGTTTTCACCCAACAATTTGAATTGTTTATACATTTTTAAGGTTTCTAATATTTTCTTGAAGAAATATACCCATGTAAACCTAGTGCAATTGTTAGTGAACATGGCAAAGTGCTTGGATCTTCCTAATGTCATTGTCAAGAGTGGTCCACATAAGTCTATGTGTACTAGTTCTAGAGGACTGGTGACTCTCCTTTTGTTGGATTTAGGAGTTGGTTTTTTTGCTTGTCGTCATATTAAAATTATTTAAGTCAAGACTATATAAGTCAATTAAATGAAAATTTAAATGTAAAATTTATTTTTCAATGCATCAAGTTCATCAAGTGCAAGGATCCTTTGTGCAACGTTTTGGTTTTTGAGACACTTGTACTTTGAATGCCGAGATGTCCCAACCTTTCATGCCATAGTCTAATTAGTTTATGTCTTATTTTAAATGTTGCATACCAACTATTTGTTGTATGTCTATCTTGTAGAAGTCATTCTTAGGAACTCTTCTAATTGTTCATGCAATTATATTCTTAGGATTAGTTTTGAACAACACCAAAGACTTGTTTGGAATCAAAGACGATGATATGGCCCTTGTTTGCAATAGAGTTTACAAACAATAAACTCTTGATCAACCTTATCAATTCTTTTCATTTTGAAAGAGGTTACAAATTTGCCTATCCTTTGCATTTGACCATGTGATCATGCTCTCTTGTAGATTTCACATCCTATGGTTATACTTCTTAAAAATTGTTCAAGCTATTTTTTTCAACAATAACATGTTTGATGTTCTTGAATCAAAATACCAAGGATTCCATCTAATTCCAAGTTGTTAATTTCCATAAAGGTTGTAACAACTTCAAACATGTCACCTCCTTCTATAATTAACTCTTTGTCTTTAGATCATTAGATTTGATCTACACCATGTTAACAACTTGTTTTTGTTTAGTTTTGGTGTTCTTCAAGATGATTTCTTTCTTTTGGTTCATGCACTATTGAGCTCAATATTTAAGTTATCCACATTTGAGGCAATTATTGGGTTTTGGATTTGTCCATTTATGTCTATATCTTTTGTTGTACATCTTTTTGAACTTTAATGTTGAGGCCTTTTTTTCAATTTTTTTGTTTTCTGTCAACTCTTTTCATGTTTTTTATGATGATTATGAATGGTCACAAATTGATCCAAAGAAAAAACAATTTTTTTTTATTGAAAATGGTTTGACTCATAATTTTCAAGTAAAATATCGAATCTTTCATGACAACTTCATTTGCTATGACATCCCCCATTGCATGTAATTATTTGTTCAACATTGCACATTTCTTAGGTAGTTAGATACACTACTACCTTAAGCTACTTTAACATTGCATAATACAACCTTTGCTTCTTATGGTGTGTAAGTTGTGAATCATTTGTGGTATTGTGTCAACAATATAATGTAAAGTTTGTTATATTGTTTTGAACCATCATGTTTTGAACTAGAGCCTCCAAGATTGATAATTGGTTACTCCTACTAGTTTGTTAACATTAGAGATAATAACATTGGCCCCCCTAATCATTTTGAGTGCAAAAAAATAGTTTTAGAAACACATCAATCAAGTTAAAACATGATTAGTTGCCTTTGTTTTGTGGATATACTCTTCCCCCTTTGACATTTCTAAACTTGTATTTTAGATTTATCTAAGTTGTACAATTTAGTGACTTGTTTAATTTAATTTGAAAGCTACAAACTGTGAACCTTTTATCCATCCATGGAGTGAAAGTCACACATCTTGCTTTCATACCATGTTGAAACTTGAGTATGAAAAAGTTTTATGTTACATTTGAAAGGTTTATGGTGAATCAAACATTATAGTTACATTAGTTCTTAAATATTATGTTGTAGCAACTAACTATTATTAAAGTTGATTAATATTCATTAATTTACTAGCTTCATTCGATTGATGTGTAACTATAGAATTGTTTTCTTGTTATGATCTTGACAACTTTCTATTAGGATATGGTTATGGTTTTGACACGAAGTTAATTTATAGATGTGGTTTGATTGCTTTACAAATGATTGGAAAAAAATGAAGTGCTACATGAGAGCCTAACATGGAATTAGAATAATCATGAAACATCAAATCTATCACAAAAATAAAAACTATAAAGAAATGAAAAGCATTGCAAGAATTGAAATTAAGTTCATTATTTCGGTGACAATAAGGGATAAGGGAGAAAGAAACGTTGCCATTCAAGGGTTTGACCAAAGTGCAAAAACATGATTAAGAATTAAAAACCTTTGAAAAATGTTACAAAAAATCCAATTTGTGTGGATTTAAAAAAGGAAATAGAATACATCTTGCACTCACCTAAATTTTGCAAAAGAGCTGACATGAAAATTAATGCCTTCTTTCCATGAGGCCATTTTAGGGGCAAACCCAAAAATATGTGAAACAAATTCAATGTGGTGTGGGTTGCGATGCTATTAAATGGCAAGGTGCTCAATAGGAAAAGAAAATTTCAAACAAAGTGGATGTGCCCATGTTCATGAAAAAATTATATTAATTATGCTCAAAATTGAATGCTTGTCAATGGAAGGACATTTGTGGCCTTAGTTTAAGATTGATTCCTTGAATGAATGGATGGAGGTTTGAATTTTAAATCTTATGTAAACACTTTTACCACTAATTCATTTTCCTTAAAATATCAACTTGTGGAAAGTTCAACGAGGTTAGAAAGTGAAACTAGATGAAAAAGTTGAAAAAAAGTTGAGATGATGGATGAAAATGGGAAAGTCAAATTATAAAAGTTGGATAATGTATAAACCTAAGAAATTTGGGAAGCCCACTAACTCCATTTTTCTCCATTGTTCAACTTTTTGAAGGAGTACTTGCGTCGTACTTCATGTTTTGTCTAACCTTCTAAAATTCATCCATTGTCTCATTTCCTTTGGGGAAGTTTGATCAATCTCTTGAAAATCCATCCATTAGCTCACTTCCCACTTCCCTAGACAAGTTTTTGTTCATCTCTCAAAATTCATCAGTTATGTTATTTTCCAATGAAAGTTAGATCAACTCCTTGAAATTCATTTCATATCCCTCTTCATTGGGGAATTAGGGTGAAGGCCCTCCTCCTTACCAAGGTTCATTCATTGTCCAACTTTTCTAAATTCATCCACTATTCCACTTCTTCAAAATTTTCATCCATTGTACAACTTTTCAAAACTCTTGAACCACATTACATAGGTTAGCCTCTGAAGAAGTTGACTCCATATGGATTGAAGTGAAACAAATGGATTACCACCATATTTGCACTACAATCCTTTCATTCAGAAAGTATAAGTCCTTAGCTTGTCCTTTATTTGAAATCTAGTGAATCTTAATGTGGAATTATAATTTGATTACAAAATCATGTACATTAAAAAATCGGATTTGTTTTTTTTGGTTTCCTTTGGGGAACCACTAGTACAAGGCATACCCACACTTGTGTACTTTTTTGCATCAAAGATTTAGCTACATATAATTTGGTGCATTACTTTGGGCTTGTGCATTCGGCAATAGTCCTACATTCTTCAAAATTTGCCCACTCTACGGTCTACAAAGTCAATGGACATGGAGTAGTGGATGGGGGGGGAGGGGGGGAGATGGGATTCTCACATTTGCTTTGGTCCACCAGCCGTCCTTTGGTAGGTTTGGCGTTGTTGTGAAATTGTGCGGGGTGCGACATGATGCGAGAGTGCCCCGATGGGGTGGTGGCAAGAGGCGAGGGGCGAAACAACATGCAACAATGACAGGCCATCAACAACAGGCAATGTGAGAAGGGGAGAGAGGCAAGGTAGCTAGCTACCAACCAATAGATAGAGGAGAGTTACCAACCTACCAACCAAGAGCTACCAACCTACCAACCGAGACATGGAAGGTAATGTACTGTTATGAATGATGTTATGATGCAGTTGTGGATGAATGTCAACTGCATCCATATCCGGTTTCAACTTGGTAACCCATTATGTGAGAAGTAGGTCCTACATAAAGGCCTATAGGTAAGGAAAAAAAAAGGTAACTATGTCCTGAGAACCAGGTAGAGACCCTACTTCCCCCTAGCATACCGTAGCCTAAGGTCAGTTTCCACATTGATAAAACGAATAATTAAAAAAATACAAATAAAATGAATTTGTTTAAAATTTTGATATGAAAATGTTTTTTTCCATAATTTACTATAATATTGTGATATGAATAGTGAAATTATTCAGAATGTAAAACCTATGATAATTATGATGGCCACTCTCCATGCCCCCCCCCGCCCATTCCTTCCCCCAATCTGGAATTGCACAATGCTTTGGATGAGTGCTTCCAATTCCAAAAGTGCTGACAAAATTGGAAGAGTACCCATTGAGTATCCAACTTGCATTTTACTACAGGAACTGGTGAAGGGGATAACAACATATGAGAGAGAGGAAAAGAGTTTGAGACCACTTGGAAAGCAGGTCTTGCAGGCAGTAGAAGATTAATTCACAGGTGGGTGAGTGCTTGTCTTGCAGACAGTACATGTATTCTTTCACACAAAGGTCTCACTCATTCTTTGCCACTCTTTTGCTGAACATCATTCTTCCACTATCATTTTCTTGAGCTTGCTTTACAACCCATTACCCCTTTTGAAGCAGGTTTCAAGTGCCAGCCAACTTTCTGTTGTGCTCACTCTTTCTATAATTTGCATGTATGGAAGACGGTCCTTGAATTTTATGAGTATGAGGATATAATTACTTTCTCTAGTTGGAGAATTTCAGGAACAAAAACTATGCCTTATTATCTGTCTGTTGGTCTCATTTCCTTGGGTCTGTTTCCACCAACCCCCATGGTTTGCATTTGAGAAGATTTCCAGGGTCATCACACTGCCAGACTTCAGTGTTCATCACACAGATGGGAATCAGTAGGGGAAGAAGAAGTCATGGCCATTGGGTCGTTCATATGTTCCAAAGATTCATTCTAGAACAAGACTATGCAGATGTACTCTCTCTATTGCTGCATTGCACATGGGTATGACAGTGTCCGAAATCCATGACCTTATTAGATTCATAGGTCCTTGGTTCCTCTCCGAGTTGGTGAATTTCTTGAGACAGAGAAGTACCTTGAGTGACTGATGCTAACTTTAGATGATGTAGACTTTGCAAAGAGGAGATCATCCTTACCAAACACGTTTCAATAAGAGAAGCAATACTTCCATTTGATAAGTTCCAAGGACATTGTGATGAACTTACTGCTAGGCCCTGAAATATGGAGCACGGGTTGGAAGTCATGGGAATTCATTTCAGGTTTTCACAAAGCTTTTGCCAAGACCCAATTTGTTGCAAAACAGAAGTTGGGCCACTCAAGGTCCAACTGTTTTCATCAGCACCTCACTTAGTTTGTCTCCTGCCACATATCCAATCACTTCCTCCAGCATTATTTCTTACTCCGAGACTTTTCACCAACAATTCGACCACTATTACAGAGAAGACCATGGTCACATAGTACTAGCCATTGTCACTGGAAGAAAGCAGCAGAAAGAAATGATTCTCCATCACCACTTAGGAAGTGATGTATTAGCTAACTTGTAAACACACCAAGAAAACAGAGCTGAAATGCTACTGCAACAAAGCCACACACATCATATGAGCTTGAATCTTTCTGCACGAATAATCTGAGATAAGTTCTACTTCTAGCTTATGAGTGAATCTCAAGTCTAAAAAATCTAATGGTTTGGATTCGCACACTTCAGAACTCTCTCATGGGAAATTGTTCTTCTTCATGACCCTGACATCGATGTGCATTCACAAGACTCCCTCACCAACAGTCTGCATGCTAGACTAACAAAAGTAACACAATGATGATGCAAATTGGTATTTAAAGGTACTGGGATTTTGTTCACCAATGGCAACATAGAGAGAATAGATGCTTGCAGGATGTTTTTGCCTTACATCCAGACTCAAAAATACAGGTACATTTTCCTCTGCCTTTCTTCCACAGATGGTTTATGTATTCCCACTCAAACACAATTACTCAGACATGCTACCAAATAGGGTTCTCAACCATCAGACAGTCATTGATCACACATAAAGTCCCCATTTACTTAAACATAGAAATTTGAATGCAGACTCTCTGAGACACTTAATGAATGCAATATCACCACTCTAAAAACCCAAGGAACCTGACACCATGAATTCTTCCATACAAAAATAGCCTCAACAAACAGACAGACAATAAGAATTCCTCACCATGCTCATGATCCCCCTAAGAGCCTTCATTCCTTCCACAACCATCTTTAGTCCTACTTCTACTGACTTAACTCTGCAGGTAATATTTCAAGTTCCTGGCATAACAGAAATCATTAGGAAACCTAAAACTCCAACTTAATAGTGCCATCCACATCGACAAAGCAAGCATTCATCTTGCTGCAGTTTGTTATGCACACAAAATAAACTCTCTACATACTTCCACCATACCAAGCAAAAGCAAGAAATCTAGAACTATTCATCTCACAAACACCACCAGCATTCCTCCCACTTATCTCCTTGCTCAACTGTGCAAGCATCCTTCCTGCCATCACTTAAACTCATCTCCCATCAAGAATGCAAAACAAAAACCAACTTAGCAACATCTCTATCGTTTTCACCCTTATCAGCATATCACACATCCACACAACTTAAATGCCAAAGAAAGAGCAATAAATGTAGAAATAGAAAAGAGGTACCTTCCAAATTATGGAAGGTACTGTGACAGGAAAAGTCCGTATGTGCTTCTTAAGTTATACACTAGATTAATAATGTTGTGTCAGGTTTCCCATCTCGTTCTTTTTTTGCACCCAAATTAAAAAAAAAAATCAATGTAATTCAGATCTCATTTGGTACTCTTGCCTTGTGTTGTCGGTGTGAAAATCAGAAATTTCATAACCACAGATCCATAAACTTCATACTCTAGAAATGCAAAGGAGATTACTAACCCAAGCTCCAAATGAGGAGTTCCAATGCATAGAAAGGCTTTCAAATTCACAAAACTTCCTTCACATATTGGCAAAAATTAGTTAGGAGGCTCTCCACTATTTCACACCAAAGTTCCGTATTTCACAATACACAAAGCGGAGTGCTTATGAGATGGGCAGATGGCAGATGGTTTTCAACCCCGTCAAACCATCCCCACACAACACTCTGCCAAAATCTGTGGGTGGCTGTTGCTGAGTGATGCAATAAGCTTTCAACAAATAATGCCATGATCATCTGCACACTAAGCATGAGTTCCTAAAGCAGATTCTAACTATCCAAGTGAGCTGAACTACAAAACTACACATACACTGTGGGTGGTCTCCTGGAACTGCCCTGCACATTGAGAAACAAAAAAGGCCAAACAAAAGTCAATCTGGAGACTGCTCTTTTGGTACCTCAGATTTATCCTTCCCTCCATGATGAACTTGTGCTTTTTTTTTAAAACCCATTTGTTTGTGCAGTAAAACCAGAGAGGGAGCTTGAATAGCAGCAGACTTTGAAGAACTCATAGCTCACTTGGAAGCTTGGCCCCTTGTATTTCTAGAAGTTAATTTACAAGCCTTTTTTTGGGAGAAAGTCACATGTAAGCATACAGCTATGGGGGTGGGCCAGCAGCCATGGTGAAGGATTGATGGTGTTCTTGTTGGAGTTGATAATGTTGTTGTTGTTGCTGCTGCTGCTGCTGCTGCTGTTGCTGATGTTGTTGCATAATATATGCATTGTACATCTCCATACTCATGGGCTGCACATTCCAGAAACATTGAACCCCATATGTCTAAGTAAAGTTACTGCAAAGGCTCATTGACCTCCTAAGGCTCGAAGACAAAGGCAACCAGGTCTGACTAACCTGCTGCTGAATTTGCATGGTCGGATGTTGGTGGGCAAGGTGGACATTACGGGAATCCATCATGTTTGGATTTACCAAACACGAGTCATGGGCTTCCATCATCATGCTTGCAGCAACATTGCTATTATTGTGTTGTACTGAACCCATAGCGGATGTCACTGGCATCACTCCTCGGCCTGAGCCAGTTGCACCCATGCCCATTCCTGAGCCCATCCCCATCCCCATGCCCATTCCCATTCCCACACTCATGCTCATTGCCATCTGGGGCATCTGCGGAATCTGAGGCATCTGAGGCATCTGTAGATGTTGGATCCCTCGTGGCAGAACCATCAATGGTAGGTTCATTCCACTTCTCATGGACATCATCTACCCATCCCCACACATGGCAAAGAAACTCCTTGTTAGTTCTTCATCATCCCAAGAAATAAATTAAATTAAATTAAACAGCCAAGTCTGACATTTCAACCCCAACCAACAAAACCACAGATTATAGCAGCAAAAGATAAACCCTAAACCCTAAGTCCCAAACCCTAAACTTGAATACACATACCTGGAGTTGTAGCTGAAGTGTCTTGATGTACTCAATTGCCTCATCTAGCATAGAAGCTTTATCAGTCTGAAACACCAACCACAGTTTTCATCAGTCCTACTCTCACAAGAGCCAAACTGAAGAATTGACTCTGCCATTTTAGTTAGTGGGTCTGGGAATTTTGCTGCGGGTTTCAGACCAAATTTCACAGCAATAATAAGATGGGTTTGACAATTTTGTGCAGCAATGGGTCAGTTCAATTCCACAAATTGTGTGGAATTAGCTGATGGAATGATGAGCAGCTTGGGCTTGAAAAAGGGAGGATAATTATACAAAACAAGCAGATAGATAGATACCTTGTTGGAGTTCGGTATAAGCTCCTGCAAGGACTTCATCTTCTCATTGATTCTGTCTCTTCGTCGCTACACATGCCACAAAACAGAAAAAGAAGAGACGTCCATTAATACCCATCTTCACTTGTCCACATTAGTAATGAAGTGCAATAGAGGCCTAGTGGGGTAGATAGATCAACTTACTCGCTCAGAGAGGTTGTGAACTTCTGCAGCTCTATTTCGCTTGGTTGTGCCCCCTCCACGTGCAGGTCTTTTCAACTCAAGCAATTCATCTTCTCCATCCTGAAATCCTCAAAACCCCAAGTGCAAATGAGAATGCTGCTGATATCAAAATTAGCTTGGACCCTCAAAAAAAGGTCCAGTCAAGATCAGTTAGTTGATGCAGCAAAAACCCAAATGCAAGCACGTCAATTTTGATACATTTAGTTATCTGAGAGAATGCTGAAGAGACTTACTCCACTTGGGCATTCAACTTCTTGTGCTGCTCCAAGCAATTTCTTCTTGTGTGCTGTCGATGTCTCTTTAGCCCTCTCCAGCACAATTTTGCTACATCCTCCAGATTCAGATGTAATTGTTGGCTCTTGCACCACCTCTGGGAGGCTTGTAATATTCTGTGAGACTCCTAGATCTGATATAGTTCCTCCCTGAACTGCTCCCGGCCCTGCTGATGCAGATGTTATTGTTGGCTCCTGCACCTCAGCAGGGATGCTTGTACTCTGCAAAACTCCTAAATCTGAGGCAGCTACAACTGCACTACCTATTGTTGTTCTGCCACTCAAATGAGGGTGGCAGGTTATGTCTTGGTCCATGGGTTCACTAGTTCTGCAATCCATAGCTGCTTCCCCTGCAGATGAAACTGCATGTACCACCTCCTTTCTGGATACCATACTAGGCATCTGTGACCAAGAGTCCACTCCCAGGTTTGATGACCGGCTGCTTCCTTGAAATCCCTGCATCCGCCCGAGTTCACTTTGAGCTCTGGAGAATTCATTTCGAGGTTCCAGATCACTTTGTTGCCCTATTGTGGTCAACTCAGTGATTGAGGAGCTGGTTGAAGTGCTTGCATCCAAATTCACATGTCCTCCTCCACCTCCTCTGTGCTGCTGCAGTTTGAAGCGCATCAAATTGGAGGGTAGAATAGATGTAATGTTCAAGCTTTGCAAGTTGGCTTTGATTAGCGCAGCTGGGCGTGAAAAAACAGGGAAATTCATGGCTCCTGTAGTAGAAGAAGTAGTATTTGCCATCTGTTGATTGTTCCAAGTCACTGCTGCTGCTGCAACTGGCTTTGATTTTGGTGGAAGCATTGGGGCCAAGAGGGACCCAGAGGCTGCTGCTGAGGAGGAGGAGGAGGTTCTAACAGGAATTTGGTTTTCGGTGATGCCTTGACCAAGACCCACTAGGGAAGAAGAACTGGGAGGAGGAAGGCTACCAAGTTGCCTTGTACCCAATTGTGGTGTCCGACTATATCTGAAGGCATCTGCTCCATGAGCACCCTGGCGTATCAAACCTGCTGCCTTACATGTGGCTAATGTCATTGCTGTCTCAGCATTTGTAACCCTGTTCATCAGAGCATAGTTTGCTGCAGAGTTCCCAGAATGCCCAGTTAGTTGTATTCGTGGTGCTCGTGCCGTGATCCCCTGTCCAGCACCAAATGTGTCTGTGAAAACCTGTATGTTGGCATCTGGAAGCTCACCAAAGAAGTCACCAGCACCACCATACTGCTGATCCAAAGAATCATAGGGTGGGTCTTGCAACCAAGAAATCATCTCATCCTCTTGAAAGTTTTTGATCGGCAATGCCTGACTTCCAGCAGCAGCAGGAGCAGCAGTTACTGAAGAAGATGTCCCATTCACCATGGCTTCCAGCATCATCACTGATGCCTTTGACGGCAACACACCATCCTGCATCTCTTCTTGTCCAATAACCCCCCAGCTAAATGCATAGTTCTGCTGCAACTGTGCATTACAGCCATCACTGATTGGATCTCGCATCTCTTCAAACTGCCCATTTTCTATGTACCCATTGTCCATCCAAGCCATTCAAACTGCCTGCATAAGAAGCAAACCCCCCAAAAAAATAAAAAATAAAAAAAACATGACACCAGTTAACAGGTATGAGCTCTGAGAACTGAAGCAGTTGACTGATACAAGCAGCCCTGAGCACTGAAGCAGTTGACAGGTATGGAACCGGAGCACCAACCATCATCATTGGCTTTGATGATGGATTCTTCCCAAGAGTCCAGAAGAACAGGGGTTTTATTTGACAGAAAGTAGCTTGAAGAATTCTTTGCAGAGACTTACACAGAGGCCAAATTGGATAGGTGAACTCTTCGTTGTTGGCCACTGATGGAATCAGCTTTCCCTTGAGTGATGGCAGATTACCATTTGCTGGTGTCACACCGTTGGGTGTTGCGCCACTGTGGGTATGCCATTCTCGGACACAAAGACTCATACTCTGCAATTCAAGTGGAAACCTCAAGATCAGTTATTTATTATAACTTCACACATTTGAGAAGCTCAGGTATGCTCTTGGAAGAGCCAAAAATTAGCACTTTGAAGACAACCAGTGAAGAAATCATTGGGTTTCTGAAGAAACATTCACTTTGACTGGCTGTTGTTTGCCTTGGCATCAGGGCATTGCATCCTGGACATATTGAGTGTTTCTGTCACAAGTTCCTTGAGAATCTATGGGACTACTGACTATTGACTACTCTGAATTTCACATAATCTGAGATATTGGAATCCACATGAGGCATACATACAATGTATAATTTAAGCTCACAAAATGACATGGGGTATGTGCCATGGGCCAATAGAGTCTTTGTCTAGATAAATGAAGTTGGATGGATCAGGGATATCAGGAATGAACAAATCAAATATCTACGAAACCTCCTTAATAAGGATAATCTTATCAAGCAAAATTGGACATGAAGTAGACTTAATAGGCTGATCCAAAAAATCAAACTCTAGCCTAACAAAACTACACAGCACTTAATTGCTTGAAAACAAAAAGGGACAAATTATCTACCAGGAAGGTGGTCAAAACTACAGCATTTGCTACCTTGAAGCTATGGAGAGACTCCATAGACCTAATTTCATCCTTCTTCTCTGACAATAAATTCCCCTCCACCCCCCAGAAAAAACAAGAAGACAAAAAATGGGACTGACTCATCCTATTTTATAGAATTGGTTTCACTAGAACTTTCATTCTATAAGTTTTCAAATCCCAATAGGTTGGATCTTGGTGCAAAGGAGTTGAGAAACCAAAAAACAGGGAAAAACATGAGAGGAGATTCTATGAGTTTCTTGAGCAAAGATTATTCAAGAGCTTTGATGACTTCAACTACTCCTGAGGAGTAGTCTTTTAAGAACCAAACTGTATTTCTCTCCATGGAGAACATCAACTAATTCTTGTAATTTCACAACACAAAAAACTAAATCCACTGGAAAAAAACCTATGTCAATGTCATCAGCTTCTTGTCATTTCACAAACCCATAAACTATGCCCACTAACCAAAAAAATCCTACATTGATGTAACCCTAAGTTGATGGTGTTCAAGTTCTTGTAATTTCACTCTGTTCACTAGAAGAAAAAAACCCTAAGTTAATGTCATTGAACAATCGCAAAGATTAACTTTATAGAAGGATCTTAACCATTTAAAAACTTCAATTTGTGTGTGTGTGTGTGTGTGTGTGTGAGAGAGAGAGAGAGAGAGAGAGAGAGAGAGAGAGAGAGAGAGAGAGAGAGAGAAGTAGAACTAGCCACATTAGTAAATCTATGCATTCCTAGATGGCATTTTCATAGATGGCATGAATCATTTCATGTTGCCTCTGAATGGTAAATGCATGTTTTCTACATGGGATTTTCATGGATCATTTCCTAACGTCCATGGATGGTGAAGATCAGTTTGAAGTACTTTGGGGAAAAGAAACAGAAACAAAAAAAATGTTTGATGTTTGATCCAAAGGTTGATCTGACTCACAAAAGGCAAAGAAAGAAAGAAAGAGAGGAGGAGGTGGTGGTGGTGGTGCTGCTGCTGTTGCTGCAACAGGAAGGAAGATTGCAGCAGCAGGAAGAAACAAAACAAGCATCCAGGATCATCATCACATGAAGAAAATCACTGTAGAATTTTCACCTCTGTTTGTTTCGAAGAAGAAGAAGAAGAAGAAGAAGAAGCAGATTGAGAAAAAACTCTGGCCAGATTTGCAGGGGAGGAGGAGGAGGACAGAAGCTTCACACCTTGCCTGAAGGTTTTTTCTCAAGCTTTTTGTCACAGATTGTCTGCTGCTTCCTCTTTGCTCCTTTGTGTTCTGTGCTCTTCTGTCTTCTTCACTCTTTTTTTCTAATGCTCTTCCTGATCCTCCATGCTCCTGCTGGATTCATGCACAATATTAATACACTCCAGCAGCATGAACACTGCACCTTGCCTGCTGAAGCTGGTGTTTTTCCTCAATCCTTGTTTGCCACAGGTTTTTCTGCTTCCTCCTTTGGTCCAGCAGCTAGACTGTGTTCTGTGCTGTTGCGTGTTGTTGTACTTCTTCTCCCTTTTTCTAGACTTCCAGAGTACTTTGATCCTCCAAGCTGCAGCTGCTCTGGATTCATGCACAATAAAGATATAAAGTTCGGTTCCTAGTGGTGCAGCTACACAAGGTAGTAGAGATCCTCTAACTCTCAGCTGCTAGTGTCTGTCTCTGTTCTTGCACTACTTGTTCTGATCTCTATTCCACCACCACCCAAGTGCAGAACTTCCCGGAGCTCCTGCTGCTGATCAGTACTAGACGTCGTAGCTGCTGATCGCATCATCGCGTAAACATGACTCCGACAAACATCGCGGTTTCCTGTTTTGTTTTGTTTACTGGTTGCGAGAGTTTTGATGATGCATGTCCAGGAAGTTAAGAAATTAGGACCTCCAGCGAGCACTAGACCAGTAGTACCTCTGAAACCGCGTCGTTGCAAGCAGCTCTCCTGCCTGCAGATTCAGCGACATGGGTCTGAATTCTACTCTCCTTTTTTTTCTTCCTTTTTTCTTTTCTCCCAGCTTCTCGGTCTGTCCTACGAAGCTCAGCTGCATGCACCGCGGCTCTGGAAGTTGATCGAGCTAGCTAGCTATTACCTACCTTCCTTCTTCACACCCAAGCAAAAGCTGTCCCAGTTTGTAAGAATGATCTTCTTCAAGCTGGCGGAGTTGATCATCAGCTAGTTGTGATCGGAGTCTGGAGCTCGCAGGAGATCAACAAGAAAGAGCTGCAAGCATTATTATAGCTTGAATCAGGAATTGATCAGAAGAGACATCCAACCAGCCGCTGGCTTGCTCGCTGGCTGATCCAAATCGCCACTCTTCTAGCCTTCGTAATCGAAGTAAGAAAGAAAGAAACTAACCTGGACCCACAGCTTCTTGCACCGCCGCGCCGCGCACAGATAATAATAAAATCCTTGGGAACTTCGACTCTTCTTCTTAGCCTCACTTGCCTCTAGCTTCCGTGAAGAAGAAGAAGAAGAAGAAGTGAGAATCGGTAAGCGCAACAACGACAACAACGATAACAACAAAGATCAGAGCTCTAAATTACGTACAATACTCCCCGGCCGACTTCTCCATTCTCAGATCCGAAAACTACGTCGACTACGAGCCGGCCCCCGTGCGCGCGGCGCTTCAAGCTTCACGACTACCGCTTGAGTTCTTCCGCATGACATGGATCAAAACACAAGGACAACAACGATGACACTGGAACTACAACCTGACATTGAAAAGCACAAAATTCTTCAAAAAAACAAACAGAGCTTGTAATTCAGAAGCTGTTCAACAACAACAACATCATGGTCAAAAATACTAGCAAAAACAAAGCAGCTTCTTATCCGGCTCCTCATCATCCTGCCAGCACCTTCCTCCTCACCAAGAATTATATTATTCTGATCTTCTTTCTCCTCCTCTACTTGCTCCTGGCTTGCTCCAAAACCACCTTTCCAGAACCACAGTTCTGATCTGACACAGCAGCCACTGATGACGACAGAAAGCAGATGCAGTCTAAGCACCCAAAATGGCAAGCTACTAAACTCTCACCCAAAACAGCAACTTCTTCTTCTTCTGCTGCTGCTGCATCCCCTCTCTCCCTCCCTTGCCCTCTCTCTCTCTCAGTCTGTCTCTCTTTGTGTGTGTGTGTGTTTGTGTCTGTGCCTCTGTCTGTCCCTGTGTCTGTCTGGCTGGGCTTCCTTCCAGCCAAAAAGGGTAGCACTTTTTCCGCCTGCAGCTGCAGTGCGCACCACCGATCTTCTTCTACACAAAGTCCCTACCATCAAAGACTCACACTTTGGTGAAGAAAAACAAACCCCATTCCCAAACCCAAAAAGGGTAAAAGAAAAGAAGCTACAATACTACAACAACAAAGAGGAGAGCAGCATCACCCCGAAAGTCGCTGCTGCTGCTGCCGCCATAGATTTTCCCATGGCACAAAAAGCAGCCAAAGTGGGAGCGAGAGAGAGAGAGAGAGAACAGACAAAACAAACAAACAAACGAAGAAAGAAGAAGATGGATGCACAAGGGGCTGACGGCCACATACTAGGGGTCCTACTAGGTCCCCTAGGGGACGGACCCTTAGACCCCTCCTAGGACCCTTCTCTCCCCTAGTTCCCTGATCTTCTATAGGTACATATGACCCTACTCTCCCTAGAACCCTAGTCTTCTATAGGTACATATGCCCCTACTCTCCCCTAGGACCCTAGTCTTCTATAGGTAACTATGACCCTACTCTCCCCTAGGACTCTAGTTTTTATTATGACCCTGTGATAGATAACACTACTCTAAACCTATGACCCTAGTCTCCCCTAGGTACCTAGTTTCCTATACAAACCTGCCTATGACCCTACTTTCCCCTAGGACTTTTAGTCTTATATGTGAACCTGTGACCCTACTCTCTCCCCTAGGACCTTTAGTCTTCTATATTGAACCTGTGACCTTCCTCTCCCTTAGGACGCTGAGCCTTCTTTATGAACCTATGACCCTGGTCTTTTATTGGAACTATGATCATACTCCATAGGACCCTACTCACCCCTAGGAGTCTCCCATAAGACCGTAGTCTTTTATAGCCTATGACCATAATCTCCATAAGACCCAATTCTCATTAGCACCCTACTCTACCTGGGGCCCTAATCTAAAATAGGACCCTTGTCTCCCTAGTTCCCCCTAGGATCACACTCTCCCTAGGGCCCTAGGCCCCTTGGACCACTCAATACTCTATTTTTAGCGTATTATCCATAGATCCTCAATTCTAGGAACCAATTTAAGTACTTACCACCAACCCTATATTGTTTAAATTTATTATATAGTTCCCATCCCCAACTAGGAAAGCCTTGAGATTTTTTTATTCTTTTTGGCCTTGTTATTTGGGGGAGCTTAAGAGCCACAAACTTCCACACTTGCCCCACCATCATCCGCTTGTCCCCACCTCCCCTCACGCCAAAGGATCATACATGTACGATCCCTCGAAGCAAGTTGTTGTTTGTTGTTTTGGGGAGTGGGGGGTGGGGAGTATTTGATGGTGAGGTATCAATTTGAAATTATGGATCTGAAATTTATCTGTATTGCAAGATCTTACACGTAAGATTATTGTTGGGAGCAATTTTTTTTAAAATAATAAAAATAATTTAGGGAGTAAATTGAGTGTGAGATATGGAGCTGAAGAATACAAAGTCTCCATCACACAAGTAAATTCTTTGGTCTTTATGCAAATTTTTTGGAGGGGGAGGAAGGGGAGGAGACTTTGGATTGATTGATTTTCAATAAGATGATGTTTAGACCTAGTTCTCATTCACATATTCTTATCCATGAATCACCCTCAACTTCTCTAGGGTTCATGTCTAGATACCTACTAGGTAGGTAGGCACCCTAGTCTACGATAGTTGCCAACCCTAATCTCTTGAGGTAAGGAAGTGTTCATCAATCATTATGTGGTTATTGATTCCATACTCTTTTTGTTAGAGAAAAAGGCCCTTGCTTCCCTTGACTAAATTTACTAGGTCCCCTTTACTCCATAACCACATACATATATACCTAGTGAGTGCATTTTGTTTTATTTTGGGTTTGCAATCTTGGGTGGAAGACTATGGACTATGATGGGTAGGGTCCATTCCACGGAGGAATAACACTTGGAGCCTGGTAGTGCACGATGTGGTTTCCCATAGGTGGTTAAGAGGGGGGTTCCACTTGCACTTGTTCTAAGGATAACTGAGTTTTCCCATCATTGATTTACATCACAACTTCTTGTGTTCCCCAGCAATCCATTCAAATCACAACTGGAACTGGCAGAACCACTTGGGTTCCACCAGGCACCTGTTGGTTCTTGAGCATAACTCATGTTTCCCATTATTGATTTACAGCACTACTTTTGTGTGTTCCCCACCAATCTCTTCACGTCACAACTGGACTTGTCAGAACCAAAAGAAGTGAAAAGCAGCAAACATACAACGTATACAACAACGAATTTGTCCCGATCCCGATTATGCCAAAACCTAAAAAATGTACCCAACATACAAGACACCTAAAAGGGGAGTACTCAACATATAAGATGCCAAAACGGGTGGCTTATATGTTGTGGAAACTGAAAGCCTCATCTTTTCGGGAACAATTTTCCATTATCGTTTATGGTTTTTTTAGTCATGTTATAATTTATGCTTGCTGGGGTCATGTTTTAGTGTAATGTGGTTGTATTTTCACATTGATTGTACAATCTACTATTTGCTGCACAATAGAAGATGACTTGAAAACTAAGTTGATGTTGTTATGAGCAATGTTATTATGATCTACCTATCATTAGATATTGAGCTGTAAATTTGCAAAGGCCACAGCCTTTGTGTTATTAAATTGCTAATATTGTGACTTGCTATCTAAGGGTCTTTTAATATACCCTTGAGTTGTTTAATAAGTTTTTCCTAAGTTGCTGAGTGAGTAACAAAGCGACAATTTAAAGAACTAGGCAAGGAAATATTATAAAAGGAAACATTTCTTTTTTTGGGAGAAAGTGCAGTCCATATTTACGTGAGGCTGCCTATGTATATACTTCAATCTGACAAGCCTCTTGGACAAGCCTCTTGGACTAGCTCGTCTCCAATAACAAAGTCTCTTCTTGATTCTATCTAACACTTAATAGCCAATCCCTAAAAATAGACGGATTCTATTTTAGACTGTCTTTATGGCTTTTTATTATAAAAGGATGCTTTATAAGAAGAATGAATTGCCATGTATTGGGTTTGACATTATTTAATTTGGAGCTTTATTTAACTTTGTCTTTTGGATGGACCTTGAGGGAAGGGTGTGTGTGTTGAAGAGTTCATGTTCAAATGGGAGATTGGGGACAATCCCAGTTGAGTTGGGATGCATTGGGTTTGACAATTAATTTGGAGGTTAATTCGTGTTGGTCTTTTGAATGGAGGTCAAGGGAAGGGTTTGTGTATGAGAAAGAGTGTGTGTGTGCCCCCCCCCCAACATGCATATAGAGTAAACCTTTTTTATAATCATGTACTTGGTGATCACTTTTTCTTTTTTGTGACATTAATGAATTCTGATTTAAACGTGTATAGTCACATTTCATATAAACTTTTACAAGATTATGACTATAGGCAAAAGAAATCTTACAAAACAACCATTTGATGCTAGAATAAAAGTGTCAATTGTTCAAAACATTTACATGGATTATTTTAAGCTATTATGCACAATTAGATTTGAAGAAGGTTGTGATTTATGCTTGTTTTAATGTGATGATTTATATTGAGTTTGAGCTTTTTAACTATTGGCTTATAGATCTTCTCAACTAGATTTTTTTGCTTTCTTGACACATTCACATATCTTTTGTTTGTTTGCATTAGAAATTTGTTATTATTATTTTTTCTTCAATTGGGTTCATTGTTGTTAGTTTGCAAAAATTGAACACAAAACAACATTAACATTGCCAAAGAAAATTACAATTTACAAAACCTTAATATTTGCTTTAGATTTCTCCAATATAATCACATTTACAAAAAAAAAGCTTTGCAAATATTTTGTGCTACTAACTTGATGCGCCCCCAAACTACTGAAGAGACTTAAAGGTGGGTCCTAGAACAAAATAATAGAAGAAAAAAAGAGTTAGGGCACACTCCCTAACTTGCAACACTTTGAGAGTAGGAAGGCATGTTCGAGCTTTGGGATATGATTAAAACGACTTCATAAGCGAAAGTTCAAGATGAATCAACCTGCACAACCAAGAAAAGAGGATAATTAGTGTAAGTCGAACGAAAATGGTGCGATAGATTTAATAGGGACAACCTTAAACACAAGCTTCACATGGCGCACAACCTTTGGAGGAGGCACCACTCCCTTCCCTCTAATATACTTTGTGTCTCTCCATGGGGACTACGTTCAAATGTCATTTTTCTTTGGGACTTTCAAGTGGGAGTCCCAAAACTGAGACTTTTGTTGTTCCAAAACTTTGGATGTTCATATTTTTTTCAAATCAAGTTGTGTTTTGAGAATGTAAAGGCAATATTTTATAACACTTGAAAATATCTTTCTAACGGTGTATAACACGTTCTAATCGAATTTCATTTGTCCCCTACTTTTAATGGATTTGTGGTCAAGAGTCAAATTTCGAATTTGATTCTCTCCCTTTTTTTAAATCATAACTCATGCAAATTAAGTTTAAATGAACAATGCGAGGGCATTTTAAGCATATAATTTTCAAGACCTTTCTAATGGTGTTCTAGGGGCCCAATTTGATGTTTTTTCACCTTTCCAATCAAGACTCTAAATGTTTACAACTCCTGCACGAGTGTAACTCCCAAAGTGGGAGTGCACTTGAGAATCATTGAACTTTAACCCTTGCACTTTCTTTAATTTATGAGAATGTATTTCACACCTAAACACACATTCAACCTCATGGGCCCTTGGACTTCACATTAGTCTTGAACCATATGTTAATGTTGCAACATAATCAGTGTGATAATGATTTTTAAAAATAACATTTCTTACCAAAATGGATGGTTACCAAAACAAAAATGTGACACAAACAAGAATATGACTAAAATGGGCGTGATTATAAAAAGGGTTTATTGTATATGAAATTCGAAATGAACCTTAGAACCCTAGTTGAATTGGGAAGCATTGGGTTTGAAAAAATTTGAGGATAAAACTTTCTTGGTCTTTTGGTTAGATGTTTGCATCTAAATTGAATTACTTTTTGGGTTTACAAACTTGGAATACCCTTGTTGAGCCACACAAAAATTGCCCATAGGGGGTGTTCCTAGGGATGGTAGGCACTTTTTACAACCCCAGATGCACCATTTAACCATTCTACTAGAAAGAGTTCCATTTAGACTTATTTATTTATTTATACACTTATATATCTATATTTAAAATTATATTTTCAAAGAAATGACCAAACTATTTTACCCTCCCTCAATTCTCAACCATGCTCTTCTTGCATGTTTTTTTTTTTTTTTTTTTCAAACCCTAATTTCCTACAAACCACAAAAGGGGCTGAAAATTAAACCACACATATTGAGAACTCCACATAAGTGGCGTCTGACCCCTTGACCTCTTTGTGCCACCCACCCGGCAGTCCCGAACTTTGAAAGTACAAGTCTGGGAAAGATTATCCCCTGAAGTTGGGGGTAGTGCCACTTTTGGGGACTTGAAATCACATACCCCCTCTTCTCCCCCCCCCCCCCCCCCCCCCCCCCCCCCCCCCCCCCCCCCACCACCCAACAAACTC